>JGI24710J26742_10000435_pt1 | contig 38622 bp, 31 predicted proteins | sample BioPla2DNA2_FD_26742 | JGI IMG/M metagenome (IMG submission 26742)
CATATCAAAATTCTAACCAGAATAGTATAACATAAGTATTCAGCGTTCGCAACATTTAATTCAGCGAAAGCATACTTTTCTAAACAGAATAAACGTTCGAAACCCTTCTTGCTGTACATACTTATTATATGATATAATCTACGTGAATAAGCAGATTGCTCCAAGAGTTTAAAATATTTTATAGACGTAACACGAAGTGATTTTAGCCGATAATCTACGAAGTCAGGGGGTTCTTATGAAATTTATACATATTGCAGATGTCCACCTGGGTGCTGTTCCTGATTCGAATATGCCATGGGCTATGGAACGACAGAATGAAATATGGGAAAGCTTTAAGAACATCATAACTGTATGTAACAGGGAGAAAGTCGATTTGCTTCTTATTGCGGGTGATTTATTCCATAAGCAGCCCTTACTACGGGAACTAAAAGAAGTTAATTATTTTTTCTCTACACTGGAGACGGCACAGGTGGTTATAATGGCGGGAAATCATGATTACATCGGTGCAAGATCCAACTATCTTGACTTCAAATGGGATGAAAAAGTTCATATGTTTCTTAAGGACAGTTTCGAAGCCATAGATTTTGTGAGTATTAATACAACCGTATATGGCTTTAGTTATTTTACAAGAAATATAACTGAGCCCAGGTATGATGAAATTGAGCCGGATACAAAATCCCATGACAGAATCAACATTCTATTGGCGCATGGGGGCGATGAGAAGAATATCCCCATAGACCGTAAGAATTTACTCGGTTCAGGATTCGATTATATTGCTCTGGGACATATTCATAAGCCGGAGATTATCAGTAACAGAATGGCGTATTCAGGCTCCCTGGAGCCCATCGATAAAAATGAGATTGGGCACAGAGGTTATATTATCGGGGAGATTGACAAAAATGGAGAGAAAAAGGCAGATATCCGATTCGTTAAGAGCTCTCACAGGGAGTATAAAAGGATTTCGTTAACTGTAGATCAGGATATGACCAACGGTTCATTAGCAGACAGGATTAAGGATGAGCTTAAGAAGGAAGGGACACAGCACATATATCAAATATATATTGAAGGCTTTCGTGATGAAGGTATCCATTTTGATAAGGAGGTCCTCTATCCTCTTGGGAATATTCTGGAGGTTATAGACGAGTCGATTCCCGATTATAATTTTGATGCCCTCTATAGGGAGAATTCAGATAATATGATTGGAATGTTCATTAAGCAAATCAGAGAATCCGATATGCAGGATGAGATAAATAAAAAGGCACTGTATTACGGAATAGAGGCACTTCTAGGTGCAAGAGAGTAAAGTATATAATACTGGGTACCAGGTACCTCTTAGTGAGTACCTGGTACTCAGGGTATCATGAAGGAAAGTGGGGTGGATTTATGCTGATAACCAGACTAAAGGTGGATTACTTCGGTAAGTTTACGGGAAAAGAGATAGAGTTAAAGTCGGGTATTAATTTATTATATGGAGAAAACGAAGCCGGCAAGTCCACACTACATACCTTTATTAGAGGGATGCTCTTTGGCATCGAAAGGCTTAGGGGCAGAGGGGCCGCATCAAAGGAGGATGTATATACCAAATATCTTCCTTGGGACTATCCCGGTGCTTACGGCGGACAGATGGATATAATGGTGGGAGATAAGGCTTATCGTTTGATTAGAAGCTTTCATGCCAATGATAAATCATTTAAAATTATTGAGCTAAGAACAGGCAGGGAGGTAAAGCTTAAGGAAGGACATATCAGCGAGCTGATACCGGGTCTAACCGAAGCAACCTATAGAAATACCATAAGCGTCGAGCAACTAAGAGCTGAGACAGATGCAGAGCTGGCGTCCGGTGTCAGAAACCATATTACGAACCTATCCATAGCAAAAAGCAGAGAGGTTAATGTTGCAAAGGCTATCGCCTCACTTAAGGAGAAAAAGAAGGCCCTTGAGTCGACACCATATGATGCTCAGCTTAAATCATTGGCAGAGAAGATAAAGGAATGCGAGGCAAGGGAGAATAGAATTGATGAACTTACCTTAAGCCTTAAGGACTTGGAGCATAAGGAGAAAAATCTTAAAATAAGTAATGAGCGTAAAAAAGAAGATGAATTAATCGAACAATTACCCGCCATACTTGAAAAATACCGAACCTATCAGGAGCTTAAGAATCAGTATTCTCAGATTGATTCTCAGGTAGTGGAATCAGAGAATAAGCTTAAAGAATATCAGAAGAATATCGAAGACTATGAAAATAAGCAGGAGGAAAGTATTAAGAGTACAAAAAGTAAAGGCCTGTTGTTTCTGGGTGTATCTCTTGTGGCTATTATATTAGGCTTTTATTTTACCAAATCATATATTATAGGTGCGATTATTCTTGCGGCTGCTTTGTCAATAGGTGGAATCATGCTGTTGCTCTCAAATAAGAATAAAGCCTCCCTCAGAGAGTATTATTTAAAATACAGCATGTCCTTTGAGCATGACAAAAAGCATCTGCATGAATTGATTGTCAGGAGAAAGACTCTGGAGGATGGCTGTGACGAGCTTCATGATTCTATTATGCTGTATATACAAAGATTCATATCAGAGGAAGAGCTAACTCCGGGAGCAATCGACAGGCTTCAGGAGGCCATAAGAATCATAAAAACTGAGGCTGCCAGGGAGCAAAACGAGATTAATACAAAGCTGGAGGAGTATCGTTTTCAGATAGAAAAGATACGTTGGGAGCTGTCACAGATGGAGGATAACGAGACAGAACTGATAAAGAATAAAGAGCAATATGAATATATAAAGCAAAAGCAGCAGGAAAATGAGCTCGAGAGGGACGCAGTTAATCTTGCCCTAAATACCATCCATAAGCTTTCTGTCTCCATTCATGATAGCTTTGGTTTACAGCTTAATGAAGCAGTATCCAGGATAATAGCTGCTGTGACTAATAATAAGTATCAGGACCTAAAGATTGATGAAAAGCTAAACATTAAGCTGGGATGGAACGATAATTATATTATACTGGACAGGCTAAGTGCAGGAACCATAGACCAGGTGTATTTTGCTCTTAGGCTAACCGTGGCGGACTTGCTTATCGGTAACGAGCCCATGCCTATAATTCTGGATGACAGCTTTGCCTTATATGATGATAACAGGATATCTGCGGCGTTAACTAAGATAGCAGAACGTAATCAGGTGATTCTGTTTAGCTGTCAGAAGAGGGAAAAGCAGATTTTAGAGGACTTGGGATTGGAGTTCAACTACATAGAAATATAGAATTTGAAATTAAGTACGGTGGTATCATAANGGAGGCTTCTATGGAAAACGGAAAGAATTCCATAAGAGAGAATTCTAAAGTAAAAAAGAATTCCAAAAAGAAAGAGAAAAGGAAGATAGGAAAAGTTATTAAGCTTATCCTGAAGCTTTTTGTCTTTCTTTTTCTGTTGGCTTTAGTAATCGGAATAATTTATTTTTATAATACTTACGGAAAGGTACTTATTAAGCTGCAGAGGGAGGCCAGAAGCATTGTCCGCTCATCCTCGGAGGATGTATTTAGCATATCCCAGACCAGTCTGGTCTATGATAATGACGGGGAATTAATATCAACCTTAAGAGGAGTTAAGGACGCATATTACATAGAATATAAGGACATTCCGGCAACGGTACTGAATGCAATTATAGTAACCGAGGATAAAAAATTCTTCAGCCATGAAGGAGTGGATTATCTGGCAAATGTCCGTGCCGCCATAGCCCTTATTAAGAACAAGGGTGAAATAACCCAAGGGGCCAGTACCATCACACAGCAGCTTGCAAGGAATGTATTTCTCTCCCATGAGGTTACCTATGAGAGAAAGATAAAGGAGATATTTATTGCCCAGGAGTTGGAGAAGATATATTCCAAAGACAAGATAATAGAGTTTTACATTAACAATATTTATTATGCGAATGGCCATTATGGTATATTGGCAGCAGCCAACGGTTATTTTGGAAAGGGTATTAATCAGCTTAGTCTGTCTCAGATAGCATTTTTGTGCTCCATACCCAATAATCCCAGTAGATATGATCCTGTCACGAATATGGAGAACACATTAGAAAGAAGAGATAGGATTCTAAAGCAGATGTATGAGGATGATAAGATAAATTTGATTGATTACAGGAAAGCAATAAATGAGCCTATTACTCTGATTAGACAGGATCCTATAAAAAATGATTATGTTGAGACTTTCATATACCATTGTGCCATAAGAGCACTAATGAAGGAGGAGGGCTTCGTATTTCGTAATCAGTTTGAAGATGACGAGGATAGAGAAAAATATGAGGAGGCCTATAATGAACGTTACTATCACTATCAAGGGCTGCTATATACGGAAGGCTATAGAATATATACATCCATTGACTTGGATAAGCAGGAGCGTCTGCAGGCCTCTGTTGATGAGGTACTAAAAGATTTTACGGACACCAATGACGAAGGTATCTACAAGCTTCAAGGAGTAGCGGTAAGTATTGATAATGATACCGGAAGAGTAATTGCAATAGTAGGAGGAAGAAGCCAGGAGCATAGCGGGTATACTTTTAACAGAGGCTATCAAAGCTATAGACAGCCCGGAAGTGCTATTAAACCGCTAATCATTTATACACCGTGCTTTGAACGGGGATACACACTCGATACTGTCGTGGTGGATGAGCCCATAGAGGGCGGTCCCAAAAACTCCGGTGGGAATTATTCCGGCGAAATGAAGCTTCAACGTGCAATCGAGGTATCAAAGAACACAATAGCATGGAAGCTTTATGAGGAGCTTACACCACAGGTGGGGATTCCATATTTACTTAAAATGAACTTTAAGAGGATAGTTAAGGACGATTATTATCCTGCAGCCTCTTTGGGAGGGTTAACCATAGGAGTAAGCCCGTTGGAGATGGCTGCTGCCTATGCAACCATAGAAAATGATGGATATTACAGGGAACCAACCTGTATAGTCAGAATAACGGATGCAAAGGGAAATGAACTGATTGGGGATGATATCGTATCCATTCAGATATATAAGACGGATGCGGCAAGGACAATGACCGAGGCCTTAATAGGGGTTATGAATAACGGTACGGCAAAGGGATTGGGGCTTAAGAATACAATAAGTGCAGGAAAGACGGGAACCACCGATGAACGAAGGGACGGGTGGTTTGTGGGATTTACCTCCCATTACACAACCAGTGTCTGGGTTGGTTATGATATGCCTAAAACATTAGAGGATCTAAAGGGGGCTTCATACCCAGGTTATATATGGAATAAATTTATGGAACAGATTCATTGATAAAAGGTACCAGGTACCTGTCGATATATGTCGACAGGTACCTGGTACCTTAACATCTATTTCTTCTTAACCTGATTATATTTTATTAATACATTGTTTATTCTCTCAACCGGATTAAGCAGACCGCTTATGCTGTTGTCATGGTTAAGAGTGTCTATAATCAGAGCAATGTATTTGCTCATGTCGACATTTATATAGTAGGGCTTGGTCAGAAGCTCCGGTATCTGGTAAGTTAGATTAGTAGTCAGCAGCCTATATATAATGCCCTTCTCATATGCTTCATCGAATTTATCTAAGCCGCCTGTAAACAGTCCGAATGTGCATACTACGAAGATACGGTTAGCCTTTCTTCTCTTTAACTCGGTGGCAACTTCCAGCATGCTTTCACCGGATGATATCATATCATCTATAATCATAATATCCTTACCCTCAATGTCAGGTCCTAAAAATTCATGGGCAACGATTGGATTACGTCCGTGAACTACTTTCGTATAGTCGCGTCTCTTATAGAACATACCCATGTCGAGACCTAAGACGTTGGCAAAATATACGGCTCTTCCCATTCCGCCCTCATCGGGGCTAATAACCATCATATGATCCGAGTCCATTTTCACGTCGGGTACATTCTTGAGAATTGCTTTGATGAACTGATAGGTTGGCTGAACAGTCTCAAGGCTTTTTAGCGGTATGGCATTTTGTACTCTCGGATCGTGGGCATCGAAGGTGATAATACTTTCCACACCCATATTTGTCAGTTCCTGTAATGCCAATGCACAGTCTAAAGATTCTCTGGAGGTCCGTCTGTGCTGACGTCCTGCATAAAGATATGGCATAATGACGGTAATTCTTCGGGCCTTACCACCAACTGCCGCTATAATACGTTTTAAATCCTGATAATGGTCGTCCGGTGACATATGGTTTTTATGCCCACGAACGGTATAGGTTAAGCTGTAATTAGTTACGTCAACGAGTAGATATAGGTCATATCCACGAACGGTTTCCTTAATCTGACCTTTGGCTTCGCCGGTTCCGAATCTGGGGCAGCAGGCATTTATCAGGTAAGTGTCTCTTTGATAACCTGAAAATGCAAGAGTGCTTTTGTGCTCACTTTCTCTTAGTTCCCGCCAGTAAACAAGGTAGTCATTTACTTTGTTGCCTAATTCGCTGCTGCTTTCAAGTGCGATAATACCAAGAGGCCCAATAGGAATGGTTTCAACAATCTTTTCATGCTTTGGCATTACATGTCCCTCCGTTTAATATATAGTGGTTTATAATCCATAAAAGTTATATCATTACAAAATTGCTAAGTCAAGCATCTTTAGAGCATATCGCTTTTTGCAAACGAATATCCTCTCCGACAATTCTTCTAATACAGTAATTACTTATTATTCTGGAATAGATTCTTTCACTGTAATTGTTGTTAAGATTGTCCAATGAAAGGTTTGTAGAAATCAGGGTTGATTTCTGCCGAAGCAGCCTTTCATTAATTATCAGATAGAGCTGAGATGTGGTGAATGAGTTGGAAAGCTCGGTTCCCAAATCATCAATTATCAGCATGTCGCAATCCAGTATATACTCGAATTGATTTGCTGCGGCTAAGGTGTTCTCAGCCTCCTTTCCAAATTTATATTTTTCCAGTATGTCAAAAAGCCTAAATGCCGTTAAATATATTACCGTATACCCTCTGTCTAATAATTCCTTTGCAATACAGTTAGCCAGAAATGTTTTTCCGACCCCTGTATTACCCAGTAATAAAAGGTTCTCACGCTTTTTATCAAAATGGCGTATAAAGCTTTTACAGCTCGCAACTATTTTTTGCATATTAGATAGGGGGGATAAGCCGATGCTCTCATCAATATAATCATCAGAATAATATTTAAAAGAAAATTTACTGAAATTCTCGCGTTCCAGTATTGATTTTATATTTGAACCTTCATAAATCAGGTCCGCTATGGCCTGCTTAAAGCAGGTGCATTTCGCATTATCTATGAATCCGGTGTCATTACATTTATTACACTCATAACGCATGTTAAGATAGTCGGCCGGATATCCGTTGTCTATAAGAAGCTGTATCTGCTCCTCTTTCAGCTTTGATGTTCTTTCGGTTAACTCGTCCAATTCCTTAGTGTTACCAAAGAGGGCCAATCTACCGGATCTTGCAGATATGGATATGATTTCATCTTCAAGCTCCTTTAATCTGGGTATGGCCTGATAAGCTTCCTTAATGCGTTCATCCAATTCATGTTTGTTTCGGAATCTGCGTTCATCATATTCCCGTAAAATCTGATTGTACTGATCGTTTTTCAGAGCCATATCCTATCTCCTTAATATCTATAATATATCCAGGTTTATCATTTCTAACCTTATAATCCTTTATTAATCAACTTTTTTTCAAGCTCGGCATAATCCTTAGCTGTGTATGTCCTTTGAGGAAATTGGTTGAACTTATTGGAATACTGCTTGTTTATTGGAGTTACCTTGGTATCGCTTTTACCTTTTGCAAACTCCTCATCCAGTTTAGTGATATCGGCCATATTCTTAACGCCTTTTTTGAACCATGTCTCGAGGATCTTATCGGCGTATTTGAAGTCCGGCTTCTGTGTTCTAAGAATGGTACGATTACAGGCCTCTGTAATAATATCGTCGGTAAAGGAAAACACCTCGACCCATTTCGTAATATATTGCCGTTCTATCTGACCGGGTGCTCGGTTAAGTCCAAATGCCTTGTTCACACTGTTAAAATGCTCATTATATGCAACTGTAGCCTCTCTGGCTTTTTCTTCGGTGTCAATGCCGTCCTTTGCCCAGGTTAGAGCGACCGCTTCAATATAAGAAGGGCTTTTCTTATTCCTTGAGACACAGTACTCGTAGAGATACATAATAAGCTCGGCCGAGAAATTAAGCTCTTCATATAGATAGAGAATCAACTGAATATCCATGGGCTTTAGAGGTCTGTCCAGATAAATTTCAACTATATGCATGGCCCACTTTATTTCGTCATTACCTGTAAGCTCCGTAATCTTTTTCTGAGAGTATCTCTGTCTGGCAACAGGATCCTTCTTGGTATGTATGCTAACAGCAATCTCGTCCAGCTCCGAATCAATCTCATCGGCGATGACATTGTCGTCTGAGGAGCCGTTATCTGAGTTGTTCAGCTTAATCATATGGATTGCCGTAATTTCCTTCTGAGTATTTCTTTCTATCTTGATTAACTCCTGTTTCTCCCAATAGTTCAAGGCACGGATGATATCCTTTTCAGTATTGTCCAGGTGGTCAGCGATAGAGGATATTGTAAATTCAAAATTATTGGTACAAAAGCTGCGTAACAGGAAAAGGTAAACCTTCACATAGGCCCCGTTAGCAGACGGCATATATTTATCTATAAAGGTATTCGGGACTATTGTAACGTCTGAAACACCTACTGCATGCAATGATATAGTATTCAATTCTCACCCATCCCCTTTCTACAAGCCATTTACAGGAATCCTAACTAGGATTAATCTGCTTCTCGTGGATAGTATAACATAAGTTAAATGATAATGAAATAGGCTGTTTTAAAGGGTTTTTGCTGAATAAATGAGCTGTTGATGATGTTGATAATGTGGATAAAAGCGAGATATAAAAATGTAAAAAAATGTATAATAATGATGAACCATTTGGAAACAAGCATTTATTTGATGGTAAAATCTATTATTGTAGAAAAGATTTAGGGTAAAAATATATCCACAGCATTGGTTAACATAAAATGTTGATAATGCTGTGGATAGTGTGGATAAACTATAGTCCTAGCAAGGATTCGCCCACGGTTACGATATCTCCCGCGCCCATAGTTATCAACAAATCACCGTTAATACAATTTTCTAGTAAAAAGTTCTCAATTTCATCGAAGCTGGGGAAATAGTAGACTTCCTTACCTAATTTTTCAAGTTCCTTAGCCAAATCCCTTGAGGATATATCGCCCGGATTCTTTTCTCTGGAAGCATAGATATCTGCAAGGACTATCTTGTCGGCAAGGGATAAGGCCTTGGCAAAATCCTTCAAAAACCTTCTCGTTCTACTGTATGTATGGGGCTGGAAGACGCACCATAGGGTTTTGTCTGTATAACTCTTAGCCACTGACAGAGTAGCGGTAATCTCTGTGGGATGATGAGCATAATCGTCAACGATCTTTACTCCGCCGACCGTTCCCTTATATTCGAATCGGCGCTCGGCTCCCTTGAAATTCATCAGAGAGTTTTTGATTGAGTCAATCGGTATCTTCTCCTGGAGGCTGATTCCGATAGCGGGCAATGAATTTGATATGTTGTGAACTCCTATGACATTCAGCCTGATATTATCAATATACTCTCCCTTATAATATAGGTCAAAGCTATGACCGGTCATGTTATATGATTTGATGTTATCAGCCGCGATATCATATGTAAGGTTATTCGTTCTGTAAGCAGGGTCTGATATGCCATAGGTTAGTACCTCACAATCCAAATCCCTGGTTATCTCCTCATAATTGGGTATCTCGGCATTAATGTATAGCTGTCCGTCCTTAGGAATTTTCTTGGCAAACAAATGAAAGGATTTACGAATATCATCCAAATCCTTAAAAAAGTCCATATGGTCCTCATCGATATTCAGAATCACTCCTTTGTGAGGATTGAATTCAAGGAATGAATTCATGTACTCGCAGGCCTCCACTATAAAGTGATCGGTATCTCCCATACGCATATTTCCACCTATGGCATTCAGGATTCCTCCCACCGAAATGGTTGGATCCAGATTGCCATCGACAAATATCATGGAAAGCATAGAGGTTACCGTGGTTTTCCCATGGGTGCCGGATATTGCAATCGAATCTCCGAAATTCAACATTAGCTGTCCTATTAACTCGGCACGGTTAAGAGCCGGAATTCCCATTTCCCTAACTGCTACAAGCTCCTCATTGTCGTTGCTGATAGCAGCAGTATATACCACTACATCTATATCGGATTTAATGTTACCTTTTCTTTGTCCGTAAAAAACCTCTATACCTAAGTCACGAAGATGCTCGGTTATCTTGCTTTTGTGGCTGTCTGATCCACTGACCTTATAACCAAGGTTATGTAAATACTCTGCAAAGCCGCTCATGCTTATACCACCAATACCGATAAAATGAATCCGGCATGGTTCTCTAAAATTTATCTTATACATACAGCACTTCCTATTCATGATTAATTGTTATAGTCTTTAGCTACTTGCTATTATAACCGTTTTGACCTAAATTACAATAGAGAAACTAATGAAAACATTTATAGTAATATATTCGATTTGGCTGTAAGAATGCAAGTATACAATTAAATAAAATGGAAAATGGTATAAAATAAGACCAAAAATCCACAAAATGTGTAAATATTAGCTCCAAATTTGTAAAGTATGGATATTTAATGTAAAAAACATTCACATTTTAATTATTATATGATATAATAGTTTCACGTTATAATTTGTATTATTTTTCCACGGGTAGTATTGTATTGGGTAACTAGGAAAAGTTAGCTTAACCTTAGTTAACATACTTTTTCTTGATAACTAACGATAAATATCGACAGAAGGGGGACTTAAACATGCAAATTACCGATGTTCGTGTGCGTAAGGTGAGTAAGGAGGGAAAGATGAAAGCTGTTGTGTCAATTACTATTGATAATGAATTCGTAGTTCATGATATCAAAGTAATTGAGGGAGACAAGGGTTTATTCATCGCAATGCCTAGCCGCAAGGCAGGGGACGGAGAGTACCGAGATATTGCACATCCGATTAACTCGGATACACGAGACAAAATCCAAAGGATCATCCTCGAGAAGTACGAAATCGCGATATTGGAATCAGAGACCGAAGAAGAGGAGTAGAGAGGGAAAACGGTAATAAAAAGGCAAAAAAGACAGCAGGAAGTGTCGGCTGTCTTTTTTGTGTGGAAGTATAAATGTAGTACCTACCTATAAGGAATTGAAACCTCGCCTTGAAGGGCGAAAAAGGGGAACCCGGAGAAAAGTACCTAGACTACCTATAAGGAGTTGAAACCACTTAAAACGGTGTAAGATAGTATCAACAACAGAGTACCTAGACTACCTACAAGGAATTGAAAAGATAGAGCATAAACCTAATATTAGATAATATTAGATAAGTACTATAAAATATGTATTGCAACAATAACATCTTAAGGTTTATAATAATATGTAGCAGAATAATCTCTACTGCAAATACTTGTTACAATTCCATGATAAGTGGATGGATTGTATCAAGTATCGCATTACTATGCCATTTTTTAGTCAGAACACAGTACAAAATATTAGTTTATCGAGGTCAAATTATGCGTATTATTATCGGATTAGGTAATCCAACAGAAAAGTATCAAGCCACCAGACATAATATAGGCTGGGATGCCATAACACGCATCTCAGATGATTATAAGATTCCTTTGAACCAAAGAAAGNATAAGGCATTATGTGGTAACGGATATATTGAGGGAGAAAAGGTAATACTTGCTCAGCCTTTGACATATATGAATCTTAGCGGGGAAAGTGTTAGAGAACTGGTGGATTTTTATAAAGTAGATACTGAGGATATCATTATAATTTACGATGATGTCAGCCTGGATGTGGGACAGCTTCGCATTCGTAAGAAGGGCAGTGCAGGAGGACATAATGGGATTAAGAGNATCATCAGCCACCTTGGGACAGACGAATTCCCCAGGATTAAGGTTGGTGTGGGTGAGAAGCCGAAGGATTGGGATTTGGCTGATTATGTGCTGTCAAGATTTAAGAACGATGAGGAAGTAGCTATAAGAGAGGCACTGAAGGATGTATCGGATGCCTGCCGTATAATTATAACTGACGGTATGGATGTCGCTATGAATCAATATAATAAGAAGAAGATAAAGAATGAACAGACAGAGGATAAAATAAGAAGAAGGTCTAAGAAGGAGAGTATGGATGCCAAGGATTCAGATGCTCCTACCTCTCTATTTAGCAAAATCTTTCGCAAGAAAGAAACCCGGGAGGATATTTAAAAAGTAACATCAGTACTATGACTATCAGGAGGGACCCTAGTTGAAGACCTTTATCGAGCCCTTGAAGGAATTAAAGGAATTTAATGATATCAGGGATAATATTATAATGAACAACCTGCCGGTGCAAATCACCGGCTGTATTGATTCGCAAAAATGTCATCTGATAGATGGACTTGGTGACGGAGTAACCTTTAAGGTAATTGTGACTTACAATGACCTTAAGGCCAAGGAAATATATGAGGATTATCGCCTGTATGACAAGAATGTATTCCTATATCCATCAAAGGATATTATTTTTTATAGTGCGGATATTCATGGAAGAGCAATTGTCAGAGAACGTCTAAAGATTTTAAGGCGAATTATCGAGAAGCAGGATACCACGATTGTCATGAGTCTGGACGGTGGTATGGATAGACTGCTTCCGCTTCAGATGATTAAAGATAGGGTTATTACAATTACTCAGGAATCCGTGATTAAGCTCAATGAGTTTAGTGCTGCCCTAATTAGGTTAGGATATGAGAGACAGGCTCAGGTAGAAGCTCCTGGTGATTTTGCTGTTCGCGGAGGAATTATTGATATATTTCCTCTGACTGAGGATACACCATATAGGATTGAGCTATGGGGAGATGAAATTGATTCCATCAGAACCTTTGATGTCAGTAGTCAACGCTCTATCGAGAAGGTGGATGAGCTGATTATATATCCTGCTGCCGAGATAATTCCGGATGAGAAACGACTGACCGAGGGTCTTAAGAGGATAGATGAGGAAGAGAAGCAATATGTCAAAGGTCTTAGGGATCAGTTTAAGACCGAGGAAGCCGCAAGAATCCGTAAGATTATTGCGGAGTTTAAAGAGAACTTAGAGGCTTATCAGGGTACCATGGCCTTGGAAAGCTATATTAATTATTTTTATGATAACACGATGAGCTTTTATGAGTACTTTGATGATGATACCCTCTTCTTTCTGGACGAGCCGGGAAGACTGATTGAGAAGGGCGATGCCGTGGAGACCGAATTTCGCGAGGGTATGATTGGTCGTATAGAGAAGGGCTATATTCTTCCGAGTCAGATGGATGTTATCTATGGCTACAAAGAGGTCTTCAATATCCTTTCAAAGAAGAATACCCTGCTTATCAGTACAATGGAGCCCAGACACAGCTATATAACTCCTAAGAGAAAATATGATTTTACAGTTCAGACCATGGCCTCATATCATAAGAATTTTGATGTGCTGGTAAAGGATTTAGAGCATTGGAAAAGGAATAAATATCGTGTTATTCTTCTGTCCGGTTCAAGGACAAGGGCAAAGCGTTTGGTCGATAATCTGTATGATTTCAATATAAATGCCTTCTACAGCGAGGATATGAACCGTGTTCTTCAGGACGGAGAAATAATGGTAACCTATGGTAAATTGAGGAGAGGCTTTGAATATCCTCTGATTAAGCTGGTTATTATCTCCGAAAGTGATATTTTTGGAGCCGAAAGAAAGAAGAAGAGAAAGAAATCATCCCATGACGGAAAGAGGATTCAAAGCTTTACGGAGCTTACTCCCGGGGATTATATAGTTCATGAGAACCATGGACTCGGTATCTATAAGGGTATCGAGAAGATTGAAGTAGACAAGGTAACAAAGGATTATATTAAGATAGAGTACGGTGACGGAGGCGTGTTGTATGTACTTGCAACAGGCCTTGATATGATTCAGAAGTATTCCGGTGCTGAGGGTAGGAAGCCGAAGCTGAATAAGCTTAACTCTGTAGAATGGAAGAATACCAAGGCCAGGGTAAAGGGAGCCGTCAAGGAAATTGCCAGGGAGCTTGTGGAGCTCTATGCGAGAAGGCAGGAGCAACAGGGCTTCAAATACAGTCCCGATACGATATGGCAGAAGGAATTCGAGGAAGCATTTCCCTATGAGGAGACAGATGATCAGCTTCGTGCCATTGAAGCTACCAAGAAGGATATGGAAAGCAATAAGATAATGGATCGTCTGATATGCGGCGATGTTGGCTACGGTAAGACCGAAATTGCAATCCGTGCAGCCTTCAAGGCGGTNTCCGATGGAAAACAGGTGGTTTTTCTTGTGCCGACAACCATCCTGGCTCAGCAGCATTATAATACTCTGGTGCAAAGGCTTATGGACTATCCGGTCAGCGTGGATATGCTGTCACGGTTTAGGTCTGCATCCGAACAGCGTAAGACAATAGAAAGGCTTAAGAAGGGTAGCCTTGATATAGTTGTGGGAACCCACAGGGTTCTTTCCTCAGATGTCTCATTTAAGAATCTGGGGCTTCTTATCGTGGACGAGGAGCAGCGGTTTGGCGTTGCTCATAAGGAAAAGATTAAACAGCTTAAGAAGAATGTGGATGTTCTTACTTTAACCGCGACACCTATTCCCAGAACTCTTCATATGAGCCTTGTGGGAATTAGAGACATGAGTATTTTAGATGAGCCACCGGTGGATCGTCTGCCCATACAGACCTATGTGCTTGAGCACAATGAGGAAATTATAAGAGAAGCCATCAGCAGAGAGCTTGCCAGAGGAGGACAGGTATACTATGTCTACAACAGAGTAGGTGGTATCGATGAGATAGCCAATATGGTAGCAAAGCTGGTTCCCGAAGCAAATGTAGCAATAGCTCATGGACAGATGTATGAACGTACACTGGAGAAGATTATGTTTGATTTTATTTCCGGTGAAATAGATGTATTGGTATCCACAACGATTATTGAGACGGGGCTTGATATATCCAATGTAAATACCATGATTATTGATGATGCCGACCGTCTAGGACTTTCACAGCTATATCAGCTAAGAGGCCGTGTGGGAAGATCCAATCGTACTGCTTATGCATTTTTGATGTATAGGAGAGATAAGATGCTTAAGGAGGTGGCTGAGAAGAGACTTCATGCCATTAAGGAGTTTACCGAGCTTGGCTCGGGCTTTAAGATTGCCATGAGGGATCTGGAGATTCGCGGTGCCGGAAATCTTCTGGGTGCCGAGCAGAGCGGTCATATGGAGGCAGTGGGATATGATTTATATTGCAAGATGCTTAATGAGGCTGTGAAATCTCTTAAGGGAGAGGAATTTGAAGAGGAGACATTTGAAACCACGGTAGACATGGATATGGATGCCTTTATTCCTGCCACCTATATTAAAAATGAGGTACAGAAGCTTGATATCTATAAGAGAATTGCAGATATTGAGAGCGAGGAAGAGCTTATGGATATGCAGGAGGAGCTATTGGACCGCTACGGTGATTTGCCTCATGCCGTTAATAATCTTCTTAACATTGCTCTTATTAAATCAAAATGCAACAAAGTCTATATTCAGGGATTGGTTCATAAGGATTATGATGTTAAGCTTATTATGTATCCAAAGGCCAAGCTGAATGTGGGTCGGATACCTGACCTTGTAAAGAAATTTCCGAATAGTCTAAAATTTTATGCACAGTCCAATCCATATTTCACTTATAAGCTACCGAAGCCACCTCGGGGAAAGGCTGACACAATAGCCATCTTTGAGAGCTTAATGAAGCTTNTGGAGGAGTTCAAAACCCTCCTATAGGGGTGTATTTGTAGCTTGACAATGGTCTGGGGCTTAACTACAATTATTCTAGACAAACCTAATACTATTAAAGTATGAAAGGGACCCATATGAATATATACAACATTTATAATAAAATTAAGATAGAGATGAGTACATCAATAAGAATATTATTGTTGGTTATGCTGATTATACCGTTTTTAAGCGGCTGTAGGGTGGATGAGGCTGATTATGAGTTGACCAACTATACAGGTAAATCTATAAGCACCTTTGAAAAAAGAACGAAGACAGAGCTTGCCGAGGATAGCAATGGTGTATATACGTTAGACAGTGTTCTTCAGCTGATTGCACCTAAGGGGAAAATCACATCCTTTNCGATTCTGGAGGGTTCTGAGAAGTATAAGCTTTTTGGTGTAGGTATTGGGATGAAGAAATCCGAGGCAGAAGTAAAACTTACGGATGTCTATGGGTCAGAGACCAATAAGACAATTGAATCCGAGAAAAATTCGGTTACCCATACCTATCGGGACAAGGAAAGCGAGCTATATATTTCCTATGATATTGACACGGAGCTTGTTAAAGAGATTTCTTATTATTATCTTAAGGCTGAGGATTCGGCGACAGATGAGGACATGGAAAATGCCGGTGAGCTGATTGCCCTGGTGGGAGATATTAGGGTCTATTATAATGAGGCAATGGTGTATCTTAAGTCTGCCCAGGAGAACTATGAAACAGACTATGGCAAGGAAATATGGGATGTTGATATCTTTGGCGACGGTAATAGCTTCGGTGAATATATTAAGGATGAGGTCCTAAAGCAGATTATACAGCTTAAGGTTATCTGTGATAAGGCTATCCAAGAGGGTATTACCCTGTCAGAGGAAGAGAAGGCAGATGCTATTGCTTATGCGGAGGAGCATTTTAAGGGACTTTCTGATGCTGATATAGATCGTTATATGGTTACAAAGGAGCTTTTGCAAAAGGTGTATTCCGATAACTTGCTGGCAGAGAAGGTATTTGAGACTCTGACCATTGATGTGGATACCAATGTATCGGATATTACAGCAAGGCAGATTACCGTACAGCATATACTTATATATAGTACTGAGATAAATGATGAGGGCAACAGAGTTCCCCTGCCTTTGGAGCAGAGGAATAAAGCTTTCGAAAAGGTAAACCAATTGCTGGAAAATGCAAGAAGCGGAGAGGATTTCTATACTCTGGCAGAGACAAATTCCGAGGATGATGTGATCGAATATACCTTTGGTAGAGGAGAAGGCCCCGAGAAATTCAGCGATTCATTCGAACAGGCAGCCTTTAATTTAAAGAGTGGCGACACCAGCGGTATAATAACAACCGAATATGGATGGCATATTATAAATTGTGTAACTGATTTTAATGAGGATGCAACTACTCGCGTTAAGGAAGAAATTATAGAACAGAGACGTACAGAGCTGTTCGCAGAATATTATACTAAATGGTCTTCGGAATATGATGTGGTAATCAACAGCGAAGCCTGGGATACAATATCCTTAAAGGATTAAGACGGTACTATTAAAGGGAAGCTTAAAAGCTTCCCCTTTTTTGTCTATACATAATACAGATTCTCAGACGGATAATAAGGATCACAGGTCACATCTATACCAAGCTTTCTAAGGATCTGTTCGTCGTTCTTATTTAACATCGAAGTGCAATGGGCCTGTATTCCCTTTAGAATCGATAATTTGTCATATGCCAGCTGTGCGGTAGGATTGGTAACAGCACATATACTAAGGGCAATCAGGATTTCATTTGCATTCAAATGGGTTATCTTACTGTTAAGGTCCTTTTCTTTCAGATCTCTGATTGTGCTTAGAATAAGTGGCGACAGAAGAAAGATTTCATCGGCTATCCCGCCAAGATACTTGATGGCATTTAGTATGGCAGCAGAGCTGCAGTCCATGGTCGAGGAGCTTCTGCCTGTGATGATTTTCCCGTCGTGCATTTCAAATGCCATTACCGAGACGACTTCATTTTCATGACCATTTCCCCTAAGCTTAGCGGCATAGTCTCTGGCAGGCATCACACAGGGCCTATCCTCCTGCTTTAGCTGGACCTCTTCCATAATAACCTTCATGCGGTTTAGAGATTCCTCATCTAGCAATCCCTTCTTAAAATCACATGCCGTAGCAAAATATCTGCGTATGATTTCCTGCTTCGAGGCTTCTGATACAATATCGTCATCGATAATACCAAAGCCGACACGGTTTACTCCCATATCTGTGGGAGAATGGTATACGGAGCCCTTACCGGTTATTTTCTCTATTATTCTTTTAACGACAGGGAACATTTCCAAGTCTCTGTTATAATTAACGGCTACCTCATGATATTTTTCAAAATGAAAGTTATCAATCATGTTAACATCCTTTAGGTCTATGGTGGCAGCCTCATAAGCAAGATTAACAGGATGCTTTAAGGGCAGATTCCACACAGGGAAGGTCTCGAACTTCGAATATCCTGCCTGACGTCCGTTCTTGTAATCATGGTATAATTGGCTTAGGCAGGTAGCAAGCTTTCCGCTGTTTGCTCCAGGAGCCGTTACTACCACAATAGGCTTAGTGGTGGATATATACGGATTCTTGCCGTAACCGTTTTCGCTTACTATGGTATCCACATCGGCAGGGTATCCGGGAATAGAGATATGCTTATATACCTTTATATTACGTCTCTCCAGCTTATTGATAAATACTTTGGTTGCGGGTTCACCGTTATACCTTGTAATTACCACGCTGTTTACCTTAAGGTCATAGCTGCGGAAATCATCCAAGAGTCGAAGGACCTCCATATCATAGGTAATACCAAAATCTCCGCGGATTTTGTTCCTTTCAATATCACCTGCATATACGCATATAATTATTTCTGCCTGATCTTTGAGCTTTTGAAGCAATTTAATTTTAGCGTCCTCATCAAAACCGGGTAATACTCTCTTTGCATGCTTGTCGCCAACCAATTTCCCGCCAAATTCTAAATACAGCTTGTCATAATTATTTACTCTTTCCAAAATATATTTTGATTGTTCTTCAATATACTTATGTGGATCAAACCCGGCTTTCATTAAGTATCCTCCTATTATATTCTATGTAAGATATCGGTAAATTAAGTATTTATCATAAGGCTTTTTTAAATTAATAAGGAGATAGTCCTATATTAATATTGTCCAAAACATCATAAAAAACGCTATACTCTATCATAATGAAAAATATAAAAATGTCAAATGGAATTTAGAACAAATTATTTCCTTAATTCTTCGTTTGATTCGTATAATTGCATATAGTAAAATATATTTAACAATAAATGTTGTTCGGTACACGTCGCAGATAAAGAAAAGAGGATTAAATATGTGTGGAAGATATAATTTTACAGTCGAGCAAAGCGAAGAGCTTCGGGAAATAATCGAGAAATTAAATGCCAAGATACATGGAAAGGAATATAAGAGAGGGGAGATTTTCCCAACAAATCAGGTTCCGCTTCTTGTGGGAGAGCATAATGAGACATCTCCCGTTCTTAGTATCTGGGGCTTTCCTAAGTTTGATAACAAGGGCGTAATAATTAATGCCCGTTCGGAAACCGTTTTCGAGAAAAGGACCTTTAGGGACAGCGTTATTAACCGAAGATGTATTATTCCGTCCTCGGGATTCTATGAGTGGGACAGGGAGAAAAGAAAAATCATGTTTAAGTTGGATGGTACCGATGCTCTCTATATGGCAGGGCTATATAATTACTATCAGGATGAGATGCGATTTGTCATTCTAACTACGGCTGCCAACGAATCTATAAGTGATGTTCACCATCGCATGCCCCTGATAATTCCAAGACATGAAATAGACACATGGATTTTCGATGACCAAGTAACGAGCGATATACTTAATAGAGTACCACCCTTGTTAATCAGAGAGGTGGTATAAGATGGCGGTACCAGGTACCTGGTACCGTATTTTCCCTCTTTACATCGAACATCAGTTCTGATATAATGATGTTAAGAGGTGAACATATGTATGGACAATTTAATTTTTCATATTGATGTTAATTCGGCTTTCCTAAGCTGGGAAGCCGTTTATAGACTGCATATTCGGGGTGAGAAGACGGATCTGCGGGATATACCCTCGGCGGTAGGAGGCGACATAAAGAAACGGCATGGTATTATTCTTGCCAGATCCACCCCTGCCAAAAAGTACGGCGTTAGAACCGGTGACACCATTAACGATGCCCTAAAGCTTTGTCCGAATCTGGTATTGGTAGATCCCCATTATGACCTTTATGAGAGTTGCTCGGAGGCATTTATGGAGATATTGAGGGAATTTTCTCCCTGTGTTGAGCCGTATTCGGTGGATGAAGCCTTCTGCGATATGACCGGAACGGTGGGACTTTACGGCTCGGCGGTGGTTGCGGCTACGTTTATGAAGGATAAGATTTATAATGAGCTGGGATTTACGGTAAATGTGGGAATTTCGACGAATAAGATACTGGCGAAGATGGCTTCGGACCTTAAGAAGCCTAATCTCGTACACACTCTGTTTCCCGATGAGATAGAGAAGATGTGGAGACTGCCGGTGGGTGATTTGTTCTTTGTCGGCCCTGCTACCAGAAGAAAGCTTCATGCCTTGGGAATTCATACAATCGGTGAATTGGCGAATACCGATTTGGATATCCTACGGTCACATTTTAAGAAGCACGGGGAGGTGATTTATTCCTTTGCCAATGGAATTGATGTGTCTGTGGTAGAGGAGGAGGCGCCGCCCAACAAGGGCTATGGTAATTCTACTACTATCCCGTTTGACGTGGATGACGGCAGTACCGCCAAGATGGTGCTGCTTTCTTTAGCTGAAAAGGTCTGTACCAGACTGCGGACCGATGCGGCTATGGCCACGGTGGTGGCGGTAAGTATAGTGGATACGTATTTTCGTCATGCATCTCACCAGATGCAGCTTTTTTCCCCATCCAATATTACGAATGAGATATATAGGGCCGCCAGCAGACTATTCGATGAGCTTTGGGACGGTTCTCCGATTAGGCAGCTTGGAGTTCATACAAGCAAAATCATACGGGGTGACAGTAGCAAACAGATTAATATATTTGATATGAACAGATATGAGAAGCTGTCGAAGCTGGATGTGGCAGTGGATACGATAAGAGAAAGATACGGGGAGGATTCTGTTAAACGGGCGATATTTTTGGACGGACCCATATATCATATGTCCGGTGGAATTTCACCTGAAAAACGTAAAGCGAAATACAGGGAAGGGATAGGTAACCTCTAATGAATTATTTAAGGAAGGGATATTATAATGCTTCATATGCCGGTGGATGTAATAGCAACATTTAATGTGCAGGGTAAAATCAAGCCGAATTTCATTCGCCTTGAGGATGAATATCATGTCCTACAGACCTATAAAATCGAAAATATCATTTTTAGCCGTGAAGAAAAGTATGCCGGTATTCCGGTTATATTATTTTGCTGTAGCATAATGCGTGACGGTTGTATGCAGGTCATACAAATAAAATATCATGTAAGAACACATCAATGGGTATTGGTTTCAGATTAAATGTAAAATAAGGAGCTTATACGTTCGATTAATTTCGTAGGTATAAGCTCCTTTATGGTTAGTTGAGGTATTTTTTCTCTAAGGCTTTCAGCAAAGAGATATAATAATCTTGGATTCCGTTATTTTTTGCTATATTCTCAAAAGCTATTGTGTCACGATTAACCTTATCGATTATTTCCGGTGACAGTTGTCTCTTGGCGAAGGTATATATAACCTTATCCTCTTTATCGATATGACGTTTCATATGGTGGGTATAGCTTATTGCATTGGCGATAACATCTATACGGCTTTCCTCGTCGCCCTGTTTCGTACGCTCCAAAGAAGAGACAAGCTCATGAACATATAGTCTTCCCATGTCATGCTCAATAAGCATTCCCTGTTTTACCATCTTACTGCCAAGGGCTCCAAGATGCTCCACCATCTCATTAAATAATAGCTTTTCTTCCTTGCCATGGTGATGAACATCGGAATAGTTACGGATAAAATCTATTATTTTATCGAAATCCTGGTAATTAATAGCTTCGCCATTCATAATCAGAAGACAAGCCTTGCGAACCACAGCTAACATACGAAGTATATACTGATGCTCTTCCATCATAAGCTTTATGCTGTCCATGGCAATCCTCCATTTCATTTTTATATTTATTTATTTTGCCAAAAATAACTCTATATCATCCTCGACTGTTCCTATTCCTGAAATACCGAATGTTTCAACCAGTACCTTCGAAACGTTTGGAGAAAGGAAGGCGGGAAGAGTAGGTCCTAAGTGAATGTTCTTGACGCCTAAGTAAAGTAGTGCAAGAAGAACTATTACAGCCTTCTGCTCATACCATGCAATATTGAAGGCAAGGGGTAGTTCGTTAATATCCGTAAGCTCAAAAGCTTCCTTTAGCTTTAATACAATCAGAGCAAGGGAGTAGGAGTCATTACACTGACCTGCATCCAGAACTCTGGGAATTCCGTTAATATCGCCCAAATCAAGCTTATTGTATTTGTACTTGGCACATCCTGCCGTTAGGATTACTGTATCCTTTGGAAGAGCCTTGGCAAAATCAGTATAGTAATTTCTTGATTTTTGACGTCCGTCACAGCCTGCCATTACAAAGAACTTGCGTATAGCACCTGATTTTACGGCTTCGACAACCTGATCGGCAAGTGCAAATACCTGGGCATGTGCAAATCCACCGATGATTTCACCCTTCTCAATTTCTACCGGAGGCTGGCAGGACTTAGCCATCTCTATTATTTCGGAGAAATCCTTATAACCATTTTCATCTCTTTCAATATGCTTACATCCGGGTACTCCTGCCGCGCCGGTAGTAAATAATCTATCTTTATAGGAGGAAGCTGGGGGTACAACACAGTTGGTGGTCATAAGGATTGGTCCGTTAAAGCTTTCAAACTCTTCCTTTTGCTTCCACCATGCATTACCATAGTTGCCTATAAAATGACTGTATTTCTTAAATGCAGGGTAGTAATGGGCAGGAAGCATCTCGGAATGGGTATATACATCGATACCGGTATCCTTGGTCTGTTCCAAAAGCTGTTCCAAATCTCTAAGGTCATGACCGGATACGAGGATACCGGGTCTGGTTCCTACACCGATATTAACCTTGGTGATTTCCGGATTACCATAGGTTCCAGTATTGGCTGAATCAAGAAGTGCCATACCGTCCACACCGAATTTTCCTGTTTCTAAGGTTAGGGCGATAAGCTCATCTACTGTTAATTTATCGTTTAATGTGGAGGCCAGAGCCTTTTGCATAAATGCACTAATTTCTTCACTGTCATAGTTTAATTCATTTGCATGCTTCATATAAGCAGCCAAGCCCTTGAGGCCATAGGTTATTAATTCTCTTAAGCTTCTTATGTCCTCGTTCTTGGTTGTTAGAATGCCTACTTTCGTGGACTTTTCATCCAATTCCTCTCTGGTCTTAGCATCCCATAAAGCTGCTTCGGACAGATTGGATTTGTTTTCTATTTTCTCGAGTAAGTCATTCTTAATGCTTATGGTTTCCAATACTCTCTTATAAAAAATCTCATTATCAAAATTAGCATTCGTTATTGTTGTAAACAGATTAATGGTTATATAATGATTTACCTCCGCAGGAATGCTCTCACCCTGTGAGCGAAGCGTCGTAGTAACGTCACATAACCCCTTTGTAACGTAAATCAATAAATCCTGCATATTTGACAGCTCAGGTGACTTTCCGCATACACCGAATTTTGTGCAGCCTTTACATCCCGCTGTCTCCTGACATTGATAACAAAACATCAAATTCTCCATGGTCATACTCTCCTTGTATATATAATGTACTTTTTTTGTTGACACTGCTGTTACTTGGTGAGTATAATACAATCATCCGGTAAAAAGTGTAGCTATAGCTACATGTCTGATATGGGAGGANAGTATTTTGGAAACGTATTATCCGATAATAAAAAAATGTGCTTTGTTTCGTGGCATTGAGGAGAATAATTATAAGCATTTATTAGGTTGCCTCAATGTACAGATTAAGCATTTTAAGGAAAATGAATATTTATTTTTTGCGGGAGACAGGATTAACAAGGTAGGAGTCGTACTTTCAGGCAGCGTGGAGATTCTTAAAGAGAACCTGGCTGGAAATAAGCACATTATAGCCATTCTGGAATCGTCACATTTATTTGCTGAAGGAATTGTATGTACGGCGAATCGTATATCACCGGTTACGGTACAGGCCAAGGAATCAACTATGGTTATGTTTATCCCATATGAGAAAATTATCAGAAGCTGTGGACAAAGCTGCAGCTACCATTTTGGACTTATACAGAATATGATGGTAGTGCTTGGAGAAAAGAACATTGACCTGAATTGGAAGCTGGAGCTTCTGACATTAAAGGGTATGCGCGAGAAGTTGGCAAGTTATCTGGTCAAGGCATCATTCGAAAATAGCAGTTATACCTTTCAGATTCCCCTAAATCGGACTGAGCTGGCGGATTTCCTTAATGTATCCCGCACCTCCATGTGTAGGGAGCTTACCAGGATGAAGAATGACGGCTTAATTGATTTTTATGGCAGAAGCTTTAGAATTCTTGATAAAGAAGGATTGATAGATTGTTTAAGCGGTATATGATTCGGTACCAGGTACGGTACCAGGTACCGTACCTGGTACCGTTTAAAGTACCTCTTATACTACAACGGGAATTTTATCGGTTACCCAGACATTCTTGGGATTAACCTTACAACGGTATGCCAACACATCTACGCCGTTATTCATAGCCTCCTCGAATTTTTCGGCGAATGCCGGATCGGTAATCTTGTTGGGTGAAAAACCCTCGGCATATTCCAGCTGTACTATTAAGAGCAGTACGGCCCGATAACCCTCCTGAACGGCATGTATCAGCTCGTCAATATGTCTTCTTCCCCTTTCGGTGGGGGCATCAGGAAAATACGACCATCCCTCACGCTCGAGTGTTACACCCTTAACCTCAACATAACAGATGTTCTTAAGGGTATCCTGATCGCCATGGGAATTCGATAGTTCTTTGGATAATTCTATGTCAAAACGGCTATTCTGATATTTTGCCTCTCTTCTTATCTGAGAATATCCTGAAAGTTCCTTTATTACATCATTAGATATGGCTTCGTGAGCCAAGGCATTCGGAAGCTGTGAGTCTATTGAGACCCAATAATCATTCTTCTTAACCATGCGTAGCTCATATTGTGTCTTCCTTTTTTCTGATTGATGATGAGAGACCATTACGGTAGCACCAGGAATCAGCAGTTCTTTTAACCTACCCGTGTTTGGAACATGGCTAATAACCTCTTTTCCGTCTATATCTATATGTGCTATAAATCTGTTCGGTCTTCTGATAAAAGTACCTATATAACTGTCGTAATTTAGTTTCATTGGTATAACCTTTCTATTATAGTATCCTTTGTGGTAGTCATATTGTATCATAATTATTGACAGCAGTTAATACATACAAATGTTTTCAATTACCATACTTTGTTATATAATAGTATTTAGCAATCTTTAGGGTTGAGGATTATTTTTATAAGGGGAGAATACATGATGAGGGGATATAAGTTTATTACGTTATTATTAGTACTGATTTTGATGTTTAGCGGTTGCACAGAATCAAATCCAACCAAGAAATCAGCCGAATATTCGACGGATATAGTGGATGAAATTGACGTAGATACTTTGCTGGCTTCTATGACCTTAGAGGAAAAGGCGGGTCAGATGGTTCAGGGTTGCAGAAATGTGGTGGTTGGCAAAAATGTGAAGGAACTGGGGCTCGGCTCGGTATTTAGCGGAGGAGGCTCTTTTCCTAAAAGGAATAGGGTAAAAGACTGGGTCGAAATGATAACAAAATACCAAGATGCAGCGCTGAAGACGGATAAGAAAATACCCATAATTTATGGTGTCGATGCAGTACACGGCTTAGCATTGGTTGAAGATGCCGTGGTGTTTCCACATAATATCGGTCTCGGAGCAGCAAATGATCCTGAGCTTATGTATGAAATGGGAGCGGCCGTCGCTGAAGAAATGAAGCTGATTAGAGTATCATGGAACTTCTCTCCATGCGTGGCGGTTAATACGGATCCCAGGTGGGGAAGGACTTACGAATGTTTTTCCAGTGATCCCGAAATCGTGACTGAGCTGGCAAAGGCTTATATACAAGGTCAGGCTGACCATGGAGTATTGGCAACGGCAAAGCACTATGTGGCGGACGGGGGAGCCGTATTCGGAACTGGTGAAGGCAGCTTTCTGATTGATCGGGGAGATGCCATTATGACTGAGGAGGAGCTAAGAAAGACACATCTTTTACCATATAAGGAGTTGGTAGACAGCGGAATTAAGATTATCATGGCTTCATTCAGTTCCTGGAACGGAGTCAAGCTGCATGAGCATGAGTACCTTCTTACGGAAGTGCTAAAGAAGGAATATGGTTTTGAGGGATTTATAGTATCGGATTTTGAGGCAGTATCGGGGCTTAGCGGTAATAGCTACAAGGAAAATATTATTAAAGCCGTAAATGCCGGTATAGATATGCTGATGGAACCATTCAAATTTGAACAAGCCCGTTCTGTTATTATTGAAGCTGTAGGGGAAGGCAGCATCACCGAGGATAGAGTAAATGATGCTGTAAGGAGAATACTGACTGTTAAGTATGATAGCGGACTCTTTGAAGACCCTTATATGGAGAATGTAAGCCGCGAGGTGGAGGAGCTGGGAAGCGAAAAGTATCGTGAGCTGGCTAAGAAGCTGGTGGAAAAGTCTTTGGTTTTACTTAAGAACGACAATAACCTTCTTCCTCTTAAAAAGGGACAAAAGATATATGTGACAGGCCCAATGGCTGATAATATAGGTCTTCAGTGTGGAGGATGGGGACTGACCTGGCANGGGCTGGTGGATGCGCACGGANACAAGGTTACTGAGGGCACGACCATTCTGGAGGGACTTATCGAATACAGTAATAAGTTTGGATATGAAATTATAACAGATAGCGAACGTGCGAAAGATGCTGATGTTGTGATATTAGCCATCGGTGAAAAGCCTTATGCCGAATATATGGGTGATACAAAGGATATGTCTATAACCGGCCCGATGGCAGACATCAATTTAGATGCCATCAAAGAAGCAGAAGAACTGGGAAAACCTGTGATTACCCTGATTGTTGCCGGAAGAAATGTGATAATCAGTGATTATATAGATTCATGGGACAGTATAGTTATGTGTTATCTGCCCGGTACAGAGGGTGACGGAGTTGCATCCGTATTATCGGGAGAGGTTAAATTTACAGGAAAGCTTCCGATGCCATATTATAGGAGCGAAGATGATATCGGCAAGGAGGATGCACAGCTTTTATTCGAAATGGGATATGGGCTGGAATAGCTTTGATTAATATGATAATATGTACCATATGATTGAAAACAGCTTATGAATGGCAGGTGACTAATATGAAAATATTAATTAAAAACATATTGACGGTACAGGAAAAAGAAGCAGATTTTCAGGTTAAGGAGACATCGATTTATATAGAGAATGATAGAATCGTCGATATAGGAAATAATGAATATGAAGCAGACGTAATTATTGATGGTAAGAATAAGCTTGCCATACCCGGACTAATCAACAGTCATACTCACGCATATATGACAGTGTTTAGAAATTATGCGGATGATTTGCCATTCAGTCAGTGGCTGTTCGAAAAAATCCTTCCCCTGGAGGATAGGCTTACCGGTGAGGATGCCTATTGGGGCACGATGTTAGGTATTATGGAAATGATAAGGACCGGTACCACCTGTTTTACCGACATGTATATTTTTATTAACGAGGCCTGCAGGGCGGTCGATGATACAGGTATAAGAGCATGTTTATCCAGAGGCCTTGTGGGCAGCGGTGACGACGAGGGAGGTATGCAAAGAATAAACGAGGCCAAGAGAGAAATAGACTTCTGGAAAGGACAGGGAAATGACAGAATAAGCTTCGTTATAGCGCCTCATGCCCCCTATACCTGTGACGATAAATATCTGCTCAATGTAATAAATTTTGCTAAGGATTACAATCTTGGCATCAACATACACCTGTCAGAAAGCAGAAATGAGATAGCAGAAATTTATGATAAATACAAATGTACTCCTACCGAGTTTCTGAACAGGCTGGGGTTGTTTGAGCTTAATACCCTGGCAGCTCATTGTGTATATTTATCGGATAATGATATTGATATATTATCAGAAAAGAAGGTTAATGTAATTACATGTCCTGTGAGTAATCTTAAACTGGGTAACGGTATAGCTCCCATAACGAAACTATTAAACAGGAACGTTAATGTATGTCTGGGAACCGACGGTGCAGCCAGCAATAACACATTAAATATGTTTAAGGAGCTTCAATTCGTCACCTTAATTCATAAAGGAATGGAAGAGAAGGCGGATGTCATATCCGCATCCACAGGCTTTAAATTTGCAACAGCTAACGCAGCCAAGGCATTGGGATTTGACAATAAAATAGGGAAAATCGAAGTCGGATATAAAGCGGATATTACCATTTTGGATATCGATAAACCTCAATATTATCCCAGAAACAACCTGCTGTCTGCATTGGCATACTCGACAAACGGTGATGAGGTCAACACGGTTATCGTCGACGGGAAAATACTTATGAGAGACAATGAGTTCCTAACGATAGATGAAGAAAAGGTAAAATATCATATCAGGAATATAAGCAAAAGATTACTTATATAAAGGAGAAATCATGGAGAGTATTATTAGAGACATAACAAAACATGAAAGCGGTCATAAGAAAATTGAGTGGGTAAGAAAGAACATGCCTTTGCTTAATGGGATTGAAGAAGATTTTAAGAGGACAAGACCATTTGAGGGCTTACGTATAGCTCTGTCCATTCATCTTGAGGCAAAGACAGCATATCTATGTAAGGTTCTTGCGGCAGGCGGAGCAAAGATGTATATAACGGGNAGCAATCCGTTATCCACTCAGGATGATGTGGCGGCAGAGCTGGTAAAATGCGGACTGAATGTATATGCATGGTATAATGCTACAACAGAAGAGTACAACAGCCATATTGAAAAGGTTATTCTTAGTGAGCCAAACATTATAATTGATGACGGAGGAGATTTGGTAAATCTAATTCATGAGAAATATCCTGAGTTGATTGGTAATGTAATTGGAGGGTGCGAGGAAACGACCACCGGAATAATTCGACTTAAGGCTATGGAAAAGAATAATCTGCTAAAATTTCCCATGATTGCCGTAAATAATGCAAGATGTAAGTATCTTTTTGATAATCGATATGGTACGGGTCAATCTGTTTGGGATGGAATAAACAGAACCACAAATCTTATAGTAGCAGGCAAGAAGGTAGTTATCTGCGGTTATGGATGGTGCGGTAAGGGTGTTGCCATGAGAGCCAAGGGCCTCGGAGCAGACGTGATAATTACTGAAATTGATCCGGTTAAGGCTATCGAGGCGGTTATGGACGGTTTTAATGTCATGCCAATGGAAGAAGCCGCAAAAATCGGAGACGTTTTCATTACTGTAACCGGTTGTAAAAGCGTCATAACATGGGAGCATATGCAGTCCATGAAGGATGGAGCAATTCTTTGTAATGCCGGTCATTTTAACGTAGAGATAGAGGTCGACAGATTAATAAAGAACGCTAAAAACTCCCGTAAGGAAAAGCATAATATCGTAGGTTATCAAATGGATAATAATAATTGGATATACCTTCTGGCAGAGGGAAGATTGGTCAATCTGGCAGCAGGGGACGGTCATCCCGCGGAGATTATGGACATGAGCTTTGCGATACAAGCACTTAGTGCCGAGTACTTAGTTAAAAATAAAGGAAGCTTAAACAATAATGTAATAGCGGTTCCGGAGGAAATTGACTATACGGTAGCAAAAAGAAAGCTCAGCCATTGGAATGTAAATATTGATACGCTTACCGAGGATCAAGAGAAGTATTTGNCCGGATGGAAGGTGGACTAAAGAATAAAAAAGCATAACATAAAAAGGCTATCGATTTAAGTCGATAGCCCTTTTTGATTAGTACATCCAAGAGGGAAAATAAATTCTATAACATGATTTCTCTACTTCATAAGCAAGGTTTAGTAACAATTTAAAAAATATACTAAACAAGGTGCAGTTTGATTCCCTGCTCAGTAATAAACTGTCTCCAATTATTGCTCAATTCATTATCGGTAACAATAATGTCAATATCATTAAGTTGAGCAAAATAACCCTGTTTGATTGTTCCGAATTTACTGGAGTCCGCGAGCAATATTTTGGTATATGAGGAATTCAACGCAGAACGCTTTGTGACAACCTCATAATTATTGGCGCAGGTTATTCCAAGCTCCTTGTGAATACCGGAGGCTGATACAAACATTTTATTTGCTCGAATTCTTTGAATCAGTGAGACTCCCTCTGCAGATTCAAACATCTGATCGTTAGGATGATAATGTTATCTAGTCATGAAGAGGATAGTGAATTCTCCTTTTGGTATTGCTTTACAGGGTACACGTGAGAACGACAGAAAGATGAAAGCTATGGGATTTAATACCCAGCTGCTTAGATATGTGATTATAATAATTTCAGCTGTTTTTGCCGCAATTTCAGGTATATTATCAGTATCATTTTATGGCTTGATATCTCCAAATACCTTATCGATGAATACGTCCATAATGATTTTATTTATGGTTTTAATAGGAGGTTCAGGTAAATTGGAGGGTGCATTACTTGGTTCCTTGATATATATAATATTGCAGGATTTTGTGAGTGCATACACACAACGATATCAGTTGATAATAGGAGTATTTTTCATAGTTGTGGTGTTATTCCTTCCAAAAGGCATACTTGGTATAAGCCTCAAAAGGAAAAGAAAACATAAAAAAGCTTAGATATAAAAAAATAAATGGAGTTGTTGATTTTGAATTTAGCTATGAGAGTACCCGAAATAGATACACATACACATACTGTAGTATCCGGTCATGCATGGAGTACATTAACGGAAAATGTTAATTCTGCAAGACAAAAAGGATTAAAAGGAATATGCCTTACTGAACATGGTCCTGATATGCCCCAAGGAGCTCCTGGCTACACTCCCCTAAGCCAGACAATGATTCCGCAGGAAATAGATGGGGTTAGGATATATAGGGGGATTGAAGCGAACATCATTGACTTTGATGGATGTATTGATATCCATAATGAATATTTACCCTACTGTGAGTTTGTAATTGCTAGTATTCACAGACCTGTTTTAGTCGGAGGTACTATTGAGCAGAATACTAATGCATATATTAAAGCGCTTCAAAACCCCCATATTGATACTTTAGGTCATCCTGAGGACCCTAAGGTGGTTTGTGATTTTGAAAGTGTTGTAAAGGAAGCTATCAAACAAAACAAATTACTTGAAATGAACAACAATTCCCTTTCGGCTATTAGAACAGGAAGTATGCCAAGTCTGATAAAATATATAAACATTTGCAAACAAATGCAGGCACGTGTATGTGTAGCTAGTGATGCTCATTTTTATACTATGGTGGGAAACGTCTCTCCCATAATGCGGTTATTAGACGAATTGCAATACCCACCGGAGCTTATTGTTAATTTGACTTTGGAAAGCTTTGAAAAGTATTTATCAGAAAGAAAAAGTCGGCTCAAGTAATATCAGATGACAAGGAGAATATAGATGAGAACAATTGTAATTGGCTGTGATAATGNAGCTGTTAACTTAAAAAGTAAGTTAGTAAGCTTTATGGAAAGTAAAGGTGTGAATGTAGAGGATGTCGGATGCTTTACTCCGGATGATTCTACATATTATCCATATATTGCTGAGAAGGTCTGCAATAAAATAANTGAAAGTGATTATAAAAAGCACGGTGTATTAATATGCGGAACCGGTCTTGGAATGGCAATAACAGCTAACAAATTTAAAGGAATAAGGGCGGGTGTATGCCACGACCCATATTCTGCTGAGAGACTAAAATTAAGCAATAATGGAAATGTGCTTTGTATGGGAGAACGTGTTATTGGAGAGGAACTGGCAAAGAAAATATTATGGGAGTGGCTTAATAATGAATTTGTTGATTCCTCATCAACTCCTAAGATTGAAGCAATTATAGAAATAGAGGATAAAAATCAAATATGTACAATGAGGTAGGCTGATGGAAGAGACTAAAAAGCTATATTTTGGTACAAATACAAAAATGTACAAAACGATAGCGGACACTACAAAGTTTATAGAAGAACTAGTTGAAGCAACCCATGATATCAGTCCCGAACAAGCTAGGCTCTTTGTAATTCCATCATTTACTGCATTGGCTGAAGCGCAAAAAAAGCTTAATGATTCGAATATAATGCTGGGAGCACAAAATATGTGCTGGGAGGATGAAGGCGAATATACAGGCGAAATCTCCCCGGTAATGCTTAAGGAAATAGGTATAGATATAGTAGAAATAGGTCATTCTGAAAGACGGCATGTCTTTGGTGAAACTGATTATCAAGTAAAAAAGAAGGTTGAGGCTGCTATAAGGCATGGAATGACGGCATTGCTATGTATCGGTGAGACTAAAGAGCAAAAGGATTGCAACATTCAGGATGAGATATTAAGCATACAGCTTAAGACAGCACTGAGTTCAATAAAAAGCACTGATGCCGATAAATTATTATGGATTGCATATGAGCCGGTATGGGCAATAGGTGTNAATGGTACTCCCATAAGCAAGAGCTATGCGNCAAAACGACATAAGCATATAAGAAGTGTCTTAGTTGATATACTTGGAGAGGAAACAGGTTGTAGCATACCGGTTTTATATGGCGGTAGCGTCAATATGGATAATGCCCGTATATTGTTGTCTGATCCTAATATCAATGGCTTGTTTGTCGGAAGAAGCGCCTGGGAGGCCAAAAATTTCAATAAGATGCTAAGACATATATTAGAGATATAATTAATTATTTAAACATAAAATATCCCCACTATACTTAAAAGGAAGTAACTACTGACTTGTGTCAGTAGTTGCTTCCTTATTAAGTATAATAACTTATCATTAGTATTTTGTTATTTATTGTAGACAGGTTCAGGGGAANATACTATCATTGAAGTAACCATAATAGCGAGGTGACGATTATGAAGTGGAATTATGAGGATGGGCGTATATTTAGTATTAGTAATGAAAATGATTTAATGGCTGAAGTGACCTTTGTTTCTACAGGAGATAATGAAGTAAATATTAATCGTACTTATGTTAATCCTGCATTAAGAGGACAGGGGATAGCAGGAGACATGCTTGAGTTAGTTGCAAAACATTTAAGGGAAAAGGGTATAAAGGCCACTGCGTCCTGTTCGTATGCTAACACNTGGCTAAAAAGGAATAGGGAAAAATATTCTGATATTATATCAGAGAATTTTAAGTAGATAATACACAGATTAAAACATTACCATGTGTATAATGGATTAAGTAAGTGTCACGGCCTATATTATATTGACAAATTATATCGGTGTATATAAACTAAATATCATCAATCTGAGAAAGGTAATCACAATGATTTTTCGTAACAGCATAAAGAGTATAATCCGGACACCGGTTAAGACTATTTTGTTCACATTCCTGATTGCAGCAGTGACGGCATTTTTGTACCTGGGTGCCAGTATATGGGTATCGAGTGCCTCCATACTGCGTGATTGGGACGCTAACTGTACCACAATAGTCAATATGGAATATCTTGAAGATTACGGTTCGAACAAAGGAAGCAAAAGCGATGTCATGCTTGCAGATGTTGCGGGAATCGATTTTGATGCAATTGCGGCAAACGAAAATGTTCTCCTTTGGCAACCTTCGGACGTGAGTATGGGTACGGCATCCGGTTTTGTTTCCAAAGAGCGGAGTGCCGAATATAGTTCACCCTGTGTGCTTATCGTAACCGGGATTAGGCAGTATGCTGAGGACAGCCCTTATTACGGTAAATTAGTGGAAAGCCTATACTCTTTCAGTTCCTATGAGGCTGGGCAAGCCGTGTTCATAGAAAATGAGAAGGGAGATTTCGGGTTTACACCTGATCCGAACGCCACCTATGTAATCCACGCAGATAATTACAGGATTAGCGGAAATGGACTGTCTGTGAAGCTGATGCCCTTTTATAGCTGGATTGCGCAGCAAGCAGGAGTAGACTGCTCTACAATCAAGCCGTTTTACCAAATAGAATCAGTCGAAGCTTTACATGCTGAAGAAAATAACATTTATAATATCATAGCACAGTACTATACAGCTATGAATAATGGGCTAACAATCTGTCGTGTCCGGGAACCTGGCGATCTTGTGGAGTTCAACCAAAACTATTTGCAGCTTGTTTCTGGTCGTCTGTTCACAAGTCAAGAGAGTGATAACGGAGCAAAGGTATGCGTAATCTCCCAAACCCTTGCCAACGACCTTGATTTGAAGGTGGGTGATGCGTTGAACATCCGTCTGCCGGATGATGAAAACGCCACCACATATACATGGGGCGATAAGATGTCTCGTACGGAGACATTGACCATAATAGGTATTGTTAACCACCATTCAGATTATCATCGCAACGTATACATACCCTCCACATCTTACTCGACGGGGCCTGTACGCTATTTTTATAATTTAGGACAGGCTACTATAAAAAACGGAACCGTGGATACATTCTTATCTCAAATAGAGCCATTGCTGCCCGAGCGTATATTCATTAGTGTTTACGATCAGGGCTATCAAGCCACGGCGGACGCACTGAAGGTTATTCAAAAAGCAGCCATAGCACTTTCAGCCATAGCTCTTGCGGTGACGCTTGCGGTGCTCGCTTTTTTCTCCTACTTGTTTGCGGACAAACAACGGGACACTGTTGAAATTATGCGCTGTATTGGTACGAGAAAGAGCGAAGTGCGTACTTATCTGATGGTTGGTACAAGCCTAATCGCACTCATAGCCATTATGATAGGAATTTTTATAGGAACGGGATATGCAGAGAGATTGATTGGATTCTCCTATGAATTTGTATCTGAGCTTCAAGCCGTTGATACACGTTACAGCGATGCCTTTAAAGGCATTATCAAGGAATTTACGCCCGTTGTGACTCTGTCATACCCTTTGGCCACTGCAGTCGGCTTGGGTGTGTTTCTGATTTCTATTGCACTTTGCCTTTATTTTGCTGAAAGAACCATAAGCGGGAAGCTGATTTCATTAAGAACACGAATGCGGGTACGCCGTTCCCCTAGAAAATCCTCTGTTGCACTATCGGGTTCGNTGCGTCATGCTATACTCTCTATACGACGTGGCGGAGTACGNTCACTTTTGACTCCTGTACTATGCGCGACGGCATTGCTGTTCGTATCCGTTCTGCAAGCAACCCTCACCTCATATGATACGGCGCGTAAGGAGCTTTATGAAAATACAGAAATTCTGGGATATTGCGCTCAGATGGACGGCAAGTTTTCAGACAGGCTTGTCATCCAAAATACGTTCGCCAAAACTCTTATGAGTTTTGAGCATATAAGCGACCCTGCATACACCTATACCTTAAATTACGCTTATCTCGGTATACCTGTGTATGCGGATGGCACAGCCGGGCATGTAGAACCTGTGCCTATGCCTATGAGCTCCTTTGAACTGGAGAATTTACAAAATGCCCTTATATCCGGGCCAAACATAGTATTTACTGACTCCGTAAAGAATGCACCCGAGTTTTATTTCGGCGAATTTCACGGAGAATTTATGGCTGAATGGGATGAGACCCGTTTTTCCAGCCGTGAATGGGAAAAGTTACCGTGCATCGTATCGACACATTTTATGGATGAACATGGCATCAAACCAGGAGACACCATACGAGTCTATGTAGAAGATTATTTTTTCCACAACTCAGCCTTTATGAGTATGGATATGTTGGTGGTAGGGAGCTTTATGCGTGTGGCGAACCAAAATAACATTTACTGTCCGCTACCACTCGGTGCTCTTGACCCCGCGCATTCATCCCTCATTGAGCTTAGTAATGATAATTCAGAGCCCACTACCGGTCGGTATTTTACTTACGCGACTGGGAGGGCAGCAGAATCCTCCAAGGGGGGAAGTGGCATCACGTTCNCACAGCAGCAGATAATCGATGTGATGCTGGATAATAAATATGTTTCGGCATTGACTTTTAAAATCCGAGATCCCCGCAAATTGGGCGAGGTGAAGGACGGTCTTGAACAAATGGGCTTTTCTGGTCCCAGAACAGCTAACAATATTCGTATATGTGTTGTGGTCGAAGACGGGCAGTTCAATGAAACCCTCAGTTCTATTACACAGCGTAGCAAATATCTGGAGATACTTTATCCTGTACTCCTCGTACTTGTATGTATATTGGGACTTATCATGGGCTTCCTTGCCGTCAACAATCGCCGTGAGGATATCGCCCTCATGCGTGGTATGGGAACTCCGAAGAGCCGTATATTTGCCACGATATTCGGCGAGCAGATTTTGCTTTTGATCTTTGGCGCACTACCCGCCGTAGCAATATGGTATGTACGCGAGGGTATCACGCAGCTTACTACACCGGGAGTCTATACATTTTTCATATGTTATGCAATCAGTGGAGCACTCTCTGCTTTGAAGCAAAACGCCAAGAGTGCGCTCTCGATATTATCAGAGAAAGAATAAGGAGGCCGTTATGAGTATCCTTTCACTTCAGTCTGTACGTTACTCGTACAGTAGCAAATATCACACCGTGGAGGTGTTGAACGACGTTAGCTGCTCCTTTGAGCAAGGACTTATATATGCCATTATCGGCAAAAGCGGTAGTGGTAAGTCCACCATGCTTTCGCTTATGGCGGGACTGGACTTACCAAATGAAGGCGATGTACTTTTTCATGGCATCTCCACCCGTACTTTCGATTTAGATAAATATCGTCGCAACAATGTAGCGATGATCTACCAGAGCTTTAGGCTCTTCCCGCGTTTGACGGCACTCGAGAATGTGATGTATCCGATGGAGCTACAAGGAGTGAGCCCTCGGGATGCAATAAAGAGTGCTAAAGAGCATATCATAAGNGTGGGCTTGACAGACAAGGTATTCAACCGCTTTCCTTCCATGCTCTCGGGAGGTGAGCAGCAACGCATTGCCATCGCACGGGCGTTGGCGATGAATACGAATATTATCTTGGCGGATGAGCCTACAGGAAATCTGGATAGTACGAACTCCCGTAATATTATCACTTTGCTCGCCCACCTAGCACATGAACGCAACTATTGTGTTGTGGTTGTCACCCACGATATGGGCATACTCGATAGGATGGACATTACTTATCAAATGCGAGATGGTATCTTGGTGAAANAATAATTGAACCCCTACCCGGTAAAGCATTCTTTATTTGACTTTATTATTACTATGAGTCCAATAAGTTAGTGAAAAAGAAGGTTCTTTTTCGCTGTCAGATGATATATAGCTAGTTATCATACTATGATTAACCGGATTTATGTATCGGATGTTATCCAGATGGGAATTTGTATAATATTCATAAATAACGTCGCCATCTGTATTTAGCTTGATTAATTTCCCACCAAAATAGTGCCCATAGCATATACAGCCACCGTCATCTGTTAGTTGCATATCATATGTTCGAACAATTTTATTATTAAAATCCTCCCACCAATAGTCATACGCTTCCAAATACAATTCCTTACTCCAGCCTAATGTACCGTCTTCATTATATTTAAATAAGACTACATTTTTGTCATAGGAGCGTGCCATGGATAAGAAGTTTCCGTCTTCCGTCTGATGTACTGCTATCCCTTCTAAAAAAGATGCATTTACTTCGTCAACATCTATGCAATCCTGCCACTCCATAAGTCCATTTCTATCAAGCTTCGCAATCCAGAAAGCATTTTTCTCTTCTGCTTTGTTTCTAAATGTAAAATTACCATCAATACTGAATGTGAAACCTGCCGCAATAAATCCCCCATCGGATGTTTCTCCAACAGAACTAAATCCCTCAGAACCTGAACCTAGATATTTTTATTTGGTGATTGCTCTACAGAATATAAAGTCATATATGGACTATTACTTACAAATGTATAACTCCAGATGTCCTTATAGTTATCATAAGGAGTATTTATTTCGATCTCGCAACTATCCTTTATACCTTTGCATTTAGCTATTACACTCACCTTTCCGGGCTTTTTAGCTGTCAGCTTTCCGGTCGAGCTGTTTATCGTTGCAATCTCTTTATCTGAAACACTCCATTTAATATTGCCATCCATTCCATATATTTTAGCCTTCAATTTAACATTGCTACCTACCTCTAGTACATTTACGGATGAATTTATTATTATATATGGATTTTTTACAGTTACATTAATTTTATCTTTAAAAGACTTATTATTTTGTTTAATGTTTATAGTGATTATAGCCTTTCCTTTACCAATTGGTGATATAATTCCGGACTTACTGACTTTGGCAACCTTGGAATTGCTGGTAGTATAAGAAACAGTTGACCCCTTTTTCAAATTCTCAATCTTTATCTGATAATTCTTATATCCTCGGTATAAAGTTTTATTAGTTATATTTACATATGGATCAGACGATTCGGCAGCATATGCAGTTAAGCCATTGACTACTGATAGCAGCAATAGTAGAGTTAACAGCATTATACAGTTTTTGAATTTTCCCTTCATATAAT
>JGI24710J26742_10000436_pt1 | contig 38580 bp, 33 predicted proteins | sample BioPla2DNA2_FD_26742 | JGI IMG/M metagenome (IMG submission 26742)
TGGTGCCGGCAGTGGGAATCGAACCCACACGGTTTCCCGCATGATTTTGAGTCATGTGCGTCTGCCAGTTCCGCCATGCCGACAAAGGATAAATAAATTATAGCAAAAAGAATTGTAAAGGGCAAGAAAAAATTTCATGGTTAAAGAAATGGTAAAGAAAAAAATAGTGGTAATTTTAATAAATAAATGAATATTTAATGTAATAGCAAAATATTATAGTTAATAAATGGAAAAGTGTAATCATATTACCAAAATAAGTGGAAGATGCTTTAAATTAATTATTTTAAATAATATAAGGGGGCAATTTTATGAAAAAAAGACTTATTTCATTATTAGCATTGACTCTAAGTGGAATGCTAATACTAGGCGGATGTCAAAAGGCAGAACCGCAGCCTGAAGAAAATAATCAAGAAGAAGTTTCAGAGGCAGTTGAAGGGTACATCCCTGCATCGGATCCAAGTTTAAATCCAGTATCAGGAAGAGAGGATACCTTAGTAATAGGTATCGATGCACCAGAAGAAGTATTCAATCCATTATATTGGGAATCTGCTTATGATAAGTATGTTGTAGACACAATATTTGAAGGTTTGTTAACTGTAGATGAAGAAGGTCTTCCAATTNAAGCTATGGCTGAGAAATATGAAATTTCAGAGGATGGGTTAACTTACAAATTTACATTAAAAGATGGGTTGAAATTTTCAGATGGTTCTCCGTTAACTACCGAAGATGTAGCATTCACATATACAGCAGCATGTGATCCAAGTTATGATGGTATTGCTGACTTCGTTAATGTTACAAAAATTAAGGGCTCGAAGGCATATAAAGAAGGAACTGCTGATTCTATTGAAGGAATAAATATAATTGATGATAAAACTATAGAATTTACTTTAGAAGAAGTTAATGCAGATGCAGTTTATGATTTTACAACAGGTATTTTATCAAAGGCTTATTATGGGAAAGAGTATTCTCAAGGTAATTTAGATTATATTAAAGCATACCATAAAACACCATTAGGTTCAGGCCAATATAAGTTAATAGAAACTAAGGCAGGGCAAGAAGTTGTTTTAGAGGCTAATGAAAATTATCATAATGGAAAGCCTAATATACCAAATCTTATCTATAAAGTAACTTCAACAGAAACTAGAATGCAATTGCTTCAAACTGGTGAAATAGATATGGATATGGTAACAGTTAATAAGGATAATGTTGATGCTTTAAAAGAAGCAGGTTTCTTAGACCTACACATATTCCCTACAAATGGTTATGGATACATTGGAATGAATTTAGAAAATCCAAAATTCCAAGACATTAAAGTAAGACAAGCTTTAGCTTATGGATTAAATAGACAGGAAATTGTAAATGCAGTTTATGCAGGTGGATTTGCTGATGTTATAAATGTTCCTCAATCAAAGGAATCTTGGGCTTACTATGCTGGTGACAATAAATATGAATTTAACAAGGAAAAGGCAATTGAACTATTAGAAGAAGCCGGCTGGAAGGTTGGAGATGATGGAATTAGAGAAAAGGATGGAGTTAAACTAGAAATTAAGTTTACTGCAACTTCACCAAACGTAGTAAATGATGCTTTAATACCAGTAGCAAAAGCTAATTTTGAGGAGCTTGGAATTAAATTTGAAGCTGAGCAAATGGATTTTAATGCAGTTATAGAAAAAGTTAATAACATGGACTTTGAAATGTTCTTTATGGCTTGGGGATTAACACCTTCACCAGATGCATCTAATNTTTTTGCATCAAATGGTTCACAAAATAATACAGGTTATGCAAATCCAGAGCTTGACGCATTATTTAATGAAGGATTAAAAGAAACAGATGTTGAAAAGAGAAAAGAAATATATAAGGAAATATATCAAATATTAAATGAAGAGCTACCATATATTTACCTATATCAAAGAAGAGATATGTGGGTTGTTAACTCAAGGGTTAAGGGTTTTGAAAATCAAATAACTCCATATAAAGATTATCCAGCAAGTCTCTATAAGTTAACNTTAGAATAATAGAAGGGGTGCTGTGGCACAATTTTATATTCTGTATTTTACTTGAAGGGGTTGTCTGCGACAGCCCCTATTAATATAGGGAGGTAGTTAATATGACAACATATTTAGGAAGAAGGCTTTTACAGATGATAGTTGTATTATTTGGTGTTTCATTAATAATATTTACTGTAATTGCAATGGCGCCTGGAGATTATGTAACAAGTAAGGCAAATCCGAATATGACAGAAGAAAAGAAACAGGAATTAAGGGAAAGNATGGGATTAGATAAGCCTATAGTTCAAAGATATTTTACTTGGATGAAAAACTCCCTTAAAGGGAACTTTGGAGATTCATTAAAGTTTAAACAGCCTGTAATAAGTGTAATTAACACCTATGTATGGAATTCCTTTCTATTAGCAGTAACATCCTTTATTGCCAGCTTAATTATTGCCATACCAATTGGAGTGGTCTCGGCAACTAAGCAGTATTCAGCCATAGATGGGATTTTTACAGTTTTGGCCCTAATCGGTATATCCCTTCCTGCTTTTTTCCTAGGTCTGCTAGTAATTAAATTCTTTGCCTTTGATTTGAAATTATTCCCAATAGGTGGAATGACAGCAACAGGCAGCAATTATACAGGCATACAATATTGGATAGATGTGCTTTATCATATGTTTTTACCTTTCTTAGTTTTAACAGTAATGAATGTTGGTTCTCTAATGAGATATACAAGGACCAGTATGCTAGAAGTTATAAGACAGGATTATATAAGAACTGCAAGGGCCAAGGGACTTAAGGAAGCTGTGGTTATTTATAGGCATGCTTTTAGAAATGCATTAATTCCTATTGTAACTATATTAGGATTATCTTTACCTGGACTTTTTAGTGGAGCAATTATAACAGAAACTATCTTTGCTTGGCCTGGAATAGGAAAGATAGCCTTTGACTGTCTATCCACAAGAGACTTTCCTTTCCTTATGGCATTTAATATGTTGATGGCTTTACTTACTTTAATAGGAAACTTAATAGCAGATGTATCCTATGCCTTAGTAGATCCTAGAGTCAGGTTAAAGTAAGGGGGGATTTAGAAGATGCTGAAGAAAGAAAAAAAATTAAAAGAGAAANAAATTATATATAATACAGAAACCTTATCGCCTTGGAAAATTGTATTTAGAAGATTAAGAAAAAATAAACTAGCAATGATAGGTTTAGGAATACTGATTTTTATGTTTTTATTTTCATTTATAGGACCCTTTTTAACTCCTTTTGGGGCAGAGACAATGAATTTTGCAATGAAAAAAGCACCACCAAATTCTACTTATTTACTTGGTACAGACCTCTTAGGAAGAGATATTCTAACAAGGCTTATGTATGCTGGAAGAGTATCACTTTTAGTAGGGATTGTGGCAGTTGTTATTGAGATAATAATCGGTGGAANCTTAGGAGCAATAGCTGGTTATTATGGAGGAATTGTAGATGCTATTATTATGAGAATAGTTGACATTTTCTTATGTGTTCCATTTTTACCTATACTTATAATTTTAGGGGCTATTATGTCAGATAGAAATGTAAGTCCTGAAATAAGAATAATGTACTTAATGTTTATAATAGGACTTTTATCTTGGCCAAGCATTGCAAGATTAGTAAGGGGGCAGATTTTATCCTTAAGAGAACAGGAATTTATGCAGGCAGCAGAAGCATTAGGACTTAAAGATTCAAGGAAAATATTTAAGCACTTGATTCCTAATGTAATCCCTCAAATTATAGTTTCAGCAACCCTTAGCATTGGAGGAGCTATAATGATAGAGTCTGCATTAAGTTATTTAGGAATGGGTGTTACACCACCACAAGCTTCTTGGGGAAATATGATACAATCCGTTAATAATTTTATAGATTTAATGAAGAGACCATGGCTTTGGATTCCTCCAGGAATATGTATTTTTTTAACAGTAATGTCTATAAATTTACTTGGTGATGGGCTTAGGGATGCTCTTGATCCAAAGTTAAAGAAATAGGGAGGAGGAAGGAATGAGCAGCAATTTAATAGAATTTAAAAATCTAAAAACTTATTTTTATACAGAGGCTGGAGTTGTTAAGGCTGTAAATGATGTAAGTTTCAAAATAAAAAAGGGTGAAGTTGTTGGAGTGGTTGGTGAATCNGGCTGTGGAAAGAGTGTTACAGCTATGAGCCTTATGAGGTTAGTAGATTCNCCAGGAAAAATAGTAGCTGGANAAATAATATATGAAGATGATAAGGATATTTTAACCTTGTCAGATAAGGAAATTAGAAGTATTAGGGGAAATGAAATTTCTATGATATTTCAGGAACCTATGACCTCATTAAATCCAGTATTTACAGTAGGCAATCAAATAATAGAGTCAATTATGATTCATAAAAAGATAAGTAAAAAAGAAGCAAGGAAAAAGGCAGTTGAAATGATATCCTTGGTAGGAATTCCTGATGCAGAGAAAGTAGTTGATAGATATCCTCATGAATTAAGTGGAGGAATGAGACAGAGAATAATGATTGCAATGGCTATAAGCTGTAATCCAAAACTACTTATTGCAGATGAACCAACAACTGCTTTAGATGTTACTATTCAAGCACAAATTTTAGATTTAATGAGAGAAGTAAAGAAAAAATTAAATACTGCAATTATGCTTATAACTCATGATTTAGGAGTAGTTGCAGAAATGGCAGATTATGTTGTAGTTATGTATGCAGGAAAGATTATAGAAGAGGGCCCCGTTGATGTTATTTTTAAAAATCCAAGTCATCCATATACAATAGGATTATTAAAATCAAAGCCTATATTAAATAATATTAAAGATAGACTTTATTCAATACCAGGACAAGTACCAAGCCCAATAGGAATGAAAGATAATTGCTATTTTAACGAAAGATGTGAAGCTTGCTTTGAAAGATGCACTAAGGAACAGCCGGTTTTAAGATTAATAGATAGCAATCATAAAGTTGCATGTTTTAAATATGAGGGGGAATAAAGATGAGTGAAACAATATTAAAAGTAGAAGATCTAAAAAAATATTTCCCTATTAAAGGCGGAATAATGCAAAGGACTGTAGGAAATGTAAAAGCAGTAGATGGAGTTAGTTTTGAGATAAAGAAGGGAGAAACCTTAGGAATTGTTGGAGAATCTGGTTGTGGTAAAAGTACTACAGGAAGAGTTGTATTAAGATTGCTAGATAAGACAAGTGGTAAAGTTACTTATAAGGGGGAGGACATACATTCTTTAAGTAAAAAGAATTTAAGGAAATTAAGAACAGATATGCAGATAGTATTTCAGGATCCATATTCATCCTTAAATCCAAGAATGACAGTTGGGGACACTATTTCTGAGGCAATGATTCACCATGGAATAGTTTCAAAGAAAGAAGCAAGGGATGCTGTTCTTGAAGTTATGAGATTATGCGGTTTATCAAGTTATCAAATAGATAGATATCCCCATGAATTTTCAGGAGGGCAAAGACAAAGAATAGGAATTGCAAGAGCCTTAGCCCTAAATCCTTCCTTTGTTGTTTTAGATGAGCCAGTATCTGCATTAGATGTATCAATTCAAGCTCAGATAATAAACTTATTATCTGATTTACAAGAAGAAAAAAATCTAACCTATATGTTTATATCTCATGATTTAGGTGTTGTAGAGCACTTAAGCACAAGTGTAGGAGTAATGTACTTAGGAACTATGGTTGAAAAGGGCTTAAAGGAAGAAATCTATAAAAATCCCCTTCATCCATATACTCAGGCTTTATTTTCTGCAATACCAATTCCTGACCCTACAGTAAGAAAGAAAAGAATAATATTAACTGGCGATATTCCTAGTCCATCAAATCCACCTATGGGCTGTAAATTCCACACTAGATGTCCATATGCTGAAAAAGTTTGTAGGGAAGAAGAACCTATACTTAGGGAGATTGGTAAGGATCATTTTGTATCTTGCCATTTAATTAAATAAGGAGGAAAAGTGTTTAGATTTAATGATATAAAAGAAAAGGAAATTTTTAAATTAATAATTATGCTCTATAAACAATATATTATTATAATACCAATAATTATAGCTGCCTTTTTAATATTAATGTTTATTACAAAGGTGATACTATATCTTTGGGGGGTATGATAAATGTATGAAGAGTTATAATAAACCTTTTAAAGAAATATTAATTATCTCATATTGAAAAGAGCCTTTTAGTTATGGTATAATATCAATAACATAATAAAACTACCAATTAAATTAAAAAGGCGGGTTAAGATGAATAATAGATTTAAACTGGGTTTATATATAATGGGTGGAGTATTGATATTATGGGTAATACTTAATTTAGCTATAAAACTTTTTNTTTGGTTATTACCTTTTATAGTAGTTTTATATATTATATATATAGCAAAGAGGTATATTGATAAAAAAAGAAATAAGTATTTAAATAATAGCAAATATAATTCAAAAGATAAAATGGAATTTATAGAATCTTACTCAGATCTAGGAGATGACTCAATAAGTGAAGCAAGGGAAGTAATTGAAGTTGAATATAAAGAGGTAAATAAGTAAATAATAAAAGGTGCTATTGCATAGTTATAAAGTGCATAGCACCTTTATATGTTTAATATAGTTTCATTTTTAATTGTGAATTATTACAGTTGTTTTTTAAAATTATGAAAGATGATTGTAATAATAATTCATTTATTATATAATAAACTTGAAAAAAGATAGAATGGGGGCAAGAATATGAATAAAATAAAAATGAAAACACCATTAGTTGAAATGGATGGAGACGAAATGACTAGAATTCTTTGGGGCATGATTAAGGACGAGTTACTAAATCCATTTATTGATCTAAAGACAGAATATTATGACTTAGGACTTGAACATAGAAATGAAACTGATGATAAAGTTACTATAGATGCAGCAGAAGCAATAAAAAAATACGGTGTAGGTGTAAAATGTGCAACAATAACACCTAATGCAGCAAGAGTTGAAGAATATGATTTAAAAGAAATGTGGAAGAGTCCAAATGGAACTATAAGAGCAATACTAGATGGAACAGTGTTTAGGGCGCCAATTACAGTGAAATCTATAAAACCTTATGTAAAGGGTTGGGAAAAACCTATTACTATAGCAAGACATGCATATGGAGATATATATAAGGATGTAGAAATGAAGATACCGGGAAAAGGAAAGGTAGAATTAGTTTATACAGATGAAAATGGAAATGAAACTAAGGAATTAGTTCATAACTTTGATGATGCTGGTATAGTATTAGGAATGCATAACTTAAATAAATCAATAGAAAGCTTTGCAAGAAGCTGCTTTAATTTTGCATTAGACACAAAGCAAGATTTATGGTTCTCATCAAAAGATACAATATCAAAGAAATATGACCATACTTTTAAAGATATCTTCCAAGAAATATATGATAATGAATATAAAGAAAAATTTGAAGAAGCTAATATAGAATATTTCTATACATTAATAGATGACGCAGTGGCAAGGGTTATTAAGTCAAATGGCGGATATATTTGGGCATGTAAAAACTATGATGGAGATGTAATGAGTGATATGATTGCAACTGCCTTTGGTTCTCTTGCAATGATGACTTCAGTGCTAGTATCTCCAGAAGGATATTATGAATATGAAGCAGCCCATGGTACAGTGCAAAGACACTATTATAGACATTTAGAAGGAAAAGAAACTTCAACAAATTCTGTAGCAACTATTTTTGCTTGGACTGGAGCCCTTAGAAAAAGAGGAGAATTAGATAATCTTCAAGATTTNGTTGATTTTGCTAATAAACTAGAAGAAGCTACAATACAAACTATTGATGAAGGCTTTATGACTAAGGACTTAGCAATGATTTCAGATCTTGATAATATTACTGTTACAAATTCAGAAGAATTTATAAAAGAAATAAGAAAGAGATTAGAAAAGAATATCTAGTTTAATAAAAACAGGTTATGTAATTATGCATAGCCTGTTATTTTTTTAGATATAGCTTAACTTATCCACCATGTAAATGTTATAATTTATATAAAGATATAGATTTACTATATCTAGTAAAATAACTAGGTAAGATTAATTTAAGAAGTTAACAGAATAATAAAGGGGGAAAACCATGACAAGCTATAAGAGTAATATAGAAATAGATTATCCAATTGAAAAGGTATTTAAAATTTTTATAGATATAAATAAAAGAGAACTACCTAGATTCAATAAGAAAAATCCAACAGAAACATCATATTCAAGGGTAATAAAGCAGGTAGGAAAGACTAAAATCGAAATGGTAACAAAAATAACAGCCTTTGAAAAAAACAAGGTTTATGAAGTTACTAGTACAGTTGATAAAGATACTTATATTTCAAGATACGAATTTAAAAAAATTAATGATAATAAAACAGAAATTACCCTAATAGAAAGACAGGATACAAGCCTAATTTCAAAAATATATATCACCTTTAAAAGCTTTACGGCCAAAAAGAAACTAAAAACAAAACTAGAAAAAATAAAATCCGGAATAGAAGAAGAAGCAAGTAGAAGAAAATAAACTAAGGTTTTGAAATTGCAGGGGAGTAGGTAATTTTATTTAAAAATTGGGCCTGTTGATATGTATCAACAGGCTCTCTCTTTTCAATAACTGAAAATTGAAACCTGAAATCTGACTAAATTGCCCAATTTCCATTTAAGAATATTTGAATTTTTTCTCCATCCTTATTTATTCCAGTAATATTTAAATCTTCAGTTCCTATCATGAAGTCTTCATGGATAATAGAGTCATTAGCTCCCTTTGATAGTAACTCTTCCTTTGTCATGTTTTCTCCATTTTCCATATTTATTGGATAAGCAGCACCAAAAGCTAAGTGGCATGATGCATTTTCATCAAATAAAGTATTGTAGAATATTATATTTGAGTTTGATATAGGAGAGTCGTAAGGTACAAGAGCTACTTCCCCTAGGTAACTAGCCCCTTCATCTGTATCTAGCAATTTCTTTAAGGTATCATAGCCTTCTTCTGCAGTAAAATCAACTACTTTACCATTCTTAAAAGTTANTTTAAATTTATCTATAACATTTCCACCATAAATTAGTGGTTTTGAAGAAACTACAGTACCATTAACAGCATCTCTTTTAGGCATTGTAAATACTTCTTCAGTAGGCATATTAGCATTAAATTCTATACCATTATAGCAATGTTCAGAGCCTCCACNCCAAATATGACCTTCAGGAAGTTCTATTGTAAGATCAGTTCCCCTGTTATTTGTGTAGTGAAGACTTTTAAATTTTTGACTATTTAAAAAATCCATCTTTTCATGGAGTTTTGAATTATGTTCATCCCAAGCCTTAATTGGATCTTCTTCATAAAGTCTTACAACCTTAAAAATTTGNTCCCAAAGCTTATTTACAGCCTCTTCTGTAGAAGCATCTTTAAATATCTTTTTAGCCCATTTATCAGTTGGAACTGAAACAACTGTCCAACGTATCTTATTAGCCATTGAAAGTTCAAAATACTCTTTTAAAGCCTTTGAACGAGCTTGTTGATAAGCTGATATTTTATCTGCTGGAACGCCTTTATAGGCATCAGGATCAGAAGCTGATACTGATATTACACAACATCCTTCCTTGGCATATTTATTATAAGATTCTGAAAACCAATCTGGAATATTTGATAAGGTTTCAATAGAGGCATTTTCCAATGTAAGCCTTTGTATAACTTGATCAGAATAGCGAACTATAACTTCCTTTGCTCCTTCTCTGTAAGCCTCTTCTGCAATTACTCTAGCAAAGTCATAGCATTCAATTGGAGTATTTATCATAAGAACTTGACCTTTCTGAAGATTTACTCCTTTTTTTACAGCAAGTGATGCATATTTTTTAAGCATATTATTAATATTCAAATAAATCACCTCATTTTTAATATATTAATATTTTTACATATTGTAGTAAAATAGTCTAGTAGAAAATGCTAAGGTATAATTTGCCTTGAGATTAAGAATAATTATTAATATAATAAACATATTATATTAAATTAAGTTATCTGCTAAAGGCGAGGTGAGATCTTGATAGATTTATTGAATAAATTGATAAAGGATAATAAACATTATTCATATAAAGGAAAGGCTGCATCATATATACCAGCTTTAAAAGAAGCTAATCCTAATGATTTAGCTATTGCACTCTATGATTTAAATAGTAATAAGGAATATTATGCTGGTGAGTGTGATAAAAAGTTTACAATACAAAGTATTTCTAAGGTAGTTACTTTAATAATAGCTTTAATGGACAATGGAAAAGATCAGGTTTTTAAAAAAGTTAATGTAGAACCTACAGGGATGGGATTCAATTCTATTGTAAATTTAGAAGTTAGGGATTCGGTAAGACCCTATAATCCTATGATAAATGCAGGAGCCATTGTTACAACATCCCTTATTAAAGGTAAAAATGAACAGGATAAATTAGAAAGGGTTTTAGAATTTATAAAAAAGGTAACAAATAATAATGATATTTACCTAAATCAGAGGGTTTATGCTTCAGAAAAAGAAACAGGGGATAGGAATAGATCTATTGCTTATTTTATGAAGAGTACAGGCATCTTATCAGGAGATGTNGAAAAAATACTGGATTTATACTTTAAACACTGCTCCATTGAATTATCAGCAAGGGATTTAGCCAGGTTTGGGGCTGTAATTGCAAATGACGGTATAATACCTTGGAGTAAGGAAAGGTTTCTTTCAAGAGAAATTTGCAGAATAGTAAAAACTATTATGGTTACCTGTGGTATGTACGATGCTTCTGGAGAATTTGCAGTTAATGTAGGAATACCTGCAAAATCAGGAGTAGGTGGAGGAATTTTAGGAGCTGTCCCTAAGAAATATGGAATTGGGGTTTATGGACCAGCCCTGGACGAAAAGGGTAATAGCATAGCAGGTATAAATATATTAAAAGATTTAGCTAAAAGACTAGATCTTAGTATTTTTTAAGGTAAATTAAAGGAACAATAAAATATTAATTATTATTTAATGTTATAATATAAGAAAAATAGTATAATTTAGATATTAAGTTATTAAGGATATTCCTTAATTTGGAGGGAAATATGGAAAGATTATTAATTTTAGACTCTAATTCACTTTTAAATAGAGCTTTTTATGCAATACCAGACTTAACAAATTCTGAAGGTATTCACACAAATGCAGTTTACGGATTTTCTAATATGCTGCTAAAAATGAAGGAAGAATTAAAGCCAGATTATATAGTGGCGGCTTTTGATAGGAAAGCTCCAACCTTTAGGCATTTAGAATATAAGGACTATAAAGCTGGTAGAAAGAAAATGCCGGAGGAGCTTGCTCAGCAGTTTCCTATAGTAAAGGAGTTATTAAACTTAATTGGAATTAATATATATGAAATAGATGGCTTTGAGGCTGATGATATTATAGGGTCATTAGCAAAGTTTGCAGAGAAAAATGGAATAGAAGTTTATGTAGTAACAGGGGATAGAGATGCNCTTCAATTAGCCTCAAAAAATATTAACGTAGTAATTACTAAAAAGGGAGTTACGGAAACAGAAGTATATAATGAAGAAAATTTCATCGAGGAATTTGGAGTGACTCCAACTCAATTTATAGATGTTAAGGGATTAATGGGAGATAAGTCAGATAACATTCCGGGTGTACCAGGAGTAGGTGAAAAGACTGCGTATAAGTTAATAAAAACTTATGGCTCCGTTGAGGAAGTACTAAAGAATATTGATAATATATCAGGTAAAAAGATTAAGGAAAATCTTGAAACTTATAGGGAACAGGCTATATTTAGTAAAAAGTTAGCTACTATAATGGTAGATGTACCAATAGAGTTTGATTTGGAAGAAATAAAAAATAAAGATAAATATGATATTGATGGAGTAAGAAAATTTATTTATAAATATCAATTAAGGTCTCTATTGAAAAAATTGCCAGGATTAGAAGATGAAAAGAAGGGTGAGGATGAAAATATAGAAGTAATAAACATAAATACTTACGAATCCTTCTTAGAATTAGAAAAGAACTTAGAAGATTGTTGCTATATTATTTATAATCTGCTAAATAAAGAAAGATTTTCAAAAATAGAATTAGAAAAACTATATATACAAAATAATAATAAGGTATATTTAATAGATTATAAAAGTATACTTGAAGGAAATCCTTCTTCAGTAGATATATTAAAATCTATTATGGAAAATGAGGATATAACAAAGATAATCCATGATGGAAAATCCTTATTAACTGTATTAAATAAATTGAATATAGACATTAAGAGCTTTAAATTTGATACTGCAATAGCAGCATATTTAATTGATTCAGCAAAATCATCTTATGATCTTACTACCTTAATAAATGAATATTTATTTGAAGAAGTAGGTGGTAGTGAAGAAGAAGTAAAAATAAAAAATATTTTTAAACTTAATAAAGTTTATGAAGTTTTAGAGGGGAAAATAAAAGAAGAAAAAATGGAAGACCTTTATTATAAGGTTGAACATCCATTAATCTTTGTATTATCTTCCATGGAATCTTTAGGATTTAACGTCAATGAAGAAAAGTTAAATGAATTAGCTGTTAAATTTAAAGAAGAAATTTCTAGAACAGAAAAGGAAATCTTTTCTTTAGCTGAGGAAGAGTTTAACATAAATTCACCAAAGCAATTAGGAAAAATATTATTTGAAAAGTTAGACTTACCGGTAATCAAGAAGACAAAAACAGGTTATTCTACCAATGCAGAAGTTCTTGAAAAACTACAAGATAAGCATGAAATAATACCTAAAATAACTTATTATAGACAAATTACTAAATTAAATTCAACTTATGTTGAAGGTCTAAAAAATGTTATTGATGAAGATGGGCATATCCATTCGAGCTTTAATCAAACTGTAACAACAACAGGAAGATTATCAAGTACTGAGCCAAATCTTCAAAATATCCCTATTAAATACGAAATGGGAAGAGAAATTAGAAAGGTATTTATACCAAATGAAGAAGGAGACTTATTATTATCTTGTGACTATTCACAAATAGAGCTTAGAGTTTTAGCCCATATGGCTAATGATGAAAATATGATAGATGGTTTTAAACATCATAGTGATATTCATAGAAAAACAGCTTCAGAAGTATTTAAGGTGCCAATTGAAGAAGTAACACCTTTAATGAGAAGTAGNGCTAAGGCAGTTAATTTTGGTATTGTTTATGGAATAAGTGATTTTAGCCTTGCTCAAGATCTGCATATAACAAAGAAGGAAGCAAGTGAGTACATGGCTATATATTTTGATAGATATCCTAAAATAAAAGAATATCTTGAAGAAACAATTAAGGAAGTAAAGGAAAAGGGATATGCTTTAACCATATTAAATAGAAGAAGAGCAATACCTGAATTAAAATCTTCCAATAAAATTGTTAAGGCTCTTGGAGAAAGATTGGCTATGAATGCACCAATTCAAGGAAGTGCAGCAGATATTATAAAACTAGCCATGGTAAATGTTTATAAGAAAATAGAGGAAAAAAACTTAAAAAGCAGGATAATATTACAGGTACATGATGAACTTATTTTAAATGTAAAGAAAGATGAACTTGAAACTATAAAAACTTTAGTTAAAGAAGAAATGGAAAATGTTCTAGAACTGAGAATACCTTTAGAGGTTGATACAAACATAGGTGAAACTTGGTATAATGCAAAGTAGGAGGTATTACTTAAATGATTAAAATTGGGTTAACTGGGGGAATTGGATCGGGAAAGAGCACTGTATCAAAAATGCTCCAAGATAAAGGTTTTAAAATAATAGATGCAGATGTAATATCCAGAGAGGTACTTGTTAAATATCCAGAAATACTAGATAAAATAAGAATTGATTTTGGAGAAGCTTTTTTTGATTGGAGAGGGGAATTTAGAAGAAAGGAATTTGGTAATCATATTTTTAGATTTCCAAAGCAAAGAAAAAAATACGAAGATATAATAATTCCTTATATTAAGAAGGAAATTTTTAATGAATTTGATAAGTATGAAAAATCTAAAGAAAAAATAGTAATATTAGATGCACCTACTTTAATAGAAAATAATCTTCAAGTTGATATGGATTTTGTTATATTAGTATGGGTAGATAACAACACTCAGATAATAAGGATAAAAAATAGAGATAAATTATCAAGACAAGATATATTAAATAGAATTAATGCACAAATTCCCTTAGATAGGAAAAGGGATTATGCAAATATAATAATTGACAATAGCAAGGATCTTTTAAAAACTAAAGCACAAGTAGATAAAATAGCAGATTTTTTAAATGTAATTTAAAATAAGGAGTCGTAATGAAGTTTAGACGCATATTAACAATTCTAATAATAATTTTAGTTGTTTATTTTAGCACAATATTTGTTATGAAAAATTATATCTATCCCTATAAATATTCAACATATATAGAAAAATATAGTGAAGAATTTAATGTGGATCCATACTTAATTTTAGCTGTTATTAAAACAGAAAGTAATTTTAATAAGGAAGCTGAATCTAAAAAGGGTGCAAAGGGATTGATGCAAATAATGGATGGTACAGGTGAATGGGCTGCTAAGGAATTAGGCATAAATTATTTTTTGTCTTCTATGCTTTTTGATGAGGAATTAAATATAAAAATGGGATGTTGGTATTTAGCAAATTTAGAAGATGAATTTGGAAATAGGGATTTGGTACTTGCAGCTTATAATGGAGGAAGCGGAAATGTTAACAAGTGGTTAAATGATGAAGATTACTCTTCTGATGGAGAAACCCTTGATTACATTCCATTTAAGGAAACTAAAAAATATGTAGATAGGGTTAACTTAAACTATAATATATATAAATATCTTTATGAAAAATAAAAACACAGGTGTCAGCACTTAGGTGTAGGTGATCTTAGTTTTCAGCAATGCTGAAAATATGAATATTACCCTGCCTATGCTCTGATACCTGTGCTTTTATATCTGAAAAAATATGATTATTTNATATGTTTTTTTCTTTTCTTCTTAATAGAATAACCAAAAGAGCCTAGAGGTTTTTGATTAATACCAAAATATTCTCCATGATTGTAACAAACTAAATTTGCTTTATTAAAACATATTTTACCCTTTTCATCTATAAGAGATTTATCAACCTTTATATTTAGAACATCTAATAAAAATAAATGATGACTTCCAAGAGGAGTAATGCTTTTTAGCTTACACTCCAAAGCAACTGGTGATAATTCAATAGAAGGGGTTTCGATGGAAACTCCCTTATTTAGTTTGTATCCAAAGTGCTTTATTTTATCAATTTTTCTACCAGAAGTGACGCCACAGTAATCTAAAAATTTTACCATTTCCCTTGTAGGAAGATTTATNACACATTCTTCACTTTCTTTTATATATTCATAAGAAAGACGCTCAGGCCTAATACCTACAGCAATAACAGGTGGTTTTGTACATACAGTACTAATCCAGCCTACAGTAAAAGCATTTACCCTATNTTCTTTATTTTTACTAGTAATAATTACAGCAGGAGTAGGATTTAACATAACACTACCCTTAAAATTCTGTTTTTTCATAAACATTTCTCCTTTATTTATGTATCATATAGGATTATAGCATAATTAATAAAATATCTTAATAAATAGTATAGGCTTAATTATTAACTTATATAATATAAAATCTTAAGATAGCCATAAAAAACTGCTTCATAACATAGTTATGAAGCAGAAAAATAAAATACATTTCGCAGCTTTTCAGCTCCCTGAAAAGCATCCTAAATTGTGCATTTTGCAATTTTGAATTATGAATTGTCCTAGTATCTTCTTCTTCTCCTTCTTCTATTTCTCATATTGAATATTCTAATTACAAATACTATTAGAACTATTATAATTACAATAACTAATAATGATAATAGATATACTGGAAGGTTAGCTTTTATTAAGTCAAAAGCAGATAATCCAAGGGAAGCTGATACTTCTTCACTATATAAACCAGAGGAATAAGTTATTTTAAGATCTTCTTCTCCAGCTAATTTCCATGCATCCTTTTCTTCCCCAGTATAAGAAAGAGTAGAATATGCATCGTTGTAAGTATTCTTATAATAATTTACATCTGAATTTAAAATTAAAGGAGCAGTAATAGTGTTTTCTGGACCGAAGAATCTGAAAGTTTTATATGTTAAATCAACAGTTCCAATTTCTTCTCCAGCCTTTTTATATACTTGCTTTTCTGCTGGATAACTAAAATTTGCAATTTTTTCAGTGTCCTTAAACACATTAAGGCCATCTACACCATATTCAGATTTTAATACTACAGTAACTAAATGTCTTCCATCTCTTTCATAAAATCCAACGAAACAATGACCAGCTTGTTCTTCAGTTCCAGTTTTACCACCAATATTTCCATTTTTACCAACAAGCTTATTTCTAAATTCTAAGATCATTGTTTGGCTGCCTAAAGCTATAGAAACTTCTCCTGATTTAGGGGCAATAGTTTCACGAATCCAGTCGTTTTTAAAAGCTTCCATTGCAATAACAGCTAAATCAAAAGCAGTAGTTTGATTTATATCAGTGTTAGATGGCTTTAAAGGATCTATTTCAAGGCCAGAAGGATTATGGAATGTTGTGTTTTTAAGTCCTAAAGCCTGAGCTCTTTCGTTCATCATCTTAACGAATTCATCAACAGTACCAGCAACACTTTCTGCCATTAAATATGCAGTATCATTTGCAGAATAGATCATGACTGATTTCATTAGATCATCAGCAGAAATTCTATCTCCTGCCTTTGCATTAATAAAATTATTTAAAGAAGTTTCTGTAACTTTTGCTGCTGTATCCGTATAAGAAATAACATCTGATCTGTTCTTATTTTCTGCAAATAATAGGGAAGTCATTAATTTGGTTGTACTTGCTGGTGCCATTACAAGATCAGCATTCTTTGAATAAATAACTTCTCCAGTTTCTATATCCATAGTAATTGCAGATTCCCCAATTATTTCAGGTTCATTAATTGAAATTTCCTCAGCTTTCACTGTAGTAAAGTTATTTGCAAAAGGTAAAATTAATGACATTGCAACTGCCATAGCTATATTCCTAAAAATATGTTTTCTTTTCAATCTTATTTCCCCATTTCTAATCTGTTAATATTATAAATTTTACTTTATTTAGAAAGTCTATTTATCATGACTTCCTTAGCTTTATATTCAATTGTATCATCAATTTTTTCAAGAGAAACATCTCCGTATTTCTTTGAAAGAGCAATAGATAAGAATCTATCTGCTAATTCTGGATTTTTTGAAAGCAATGAATGAAAATAGGTGCAATATGTATTTTTATAGATACACCCCTCTTTATGATCTTCACCATTATTGCCATATCCATGTAGGCATTTTCCTAAAGGTTTTAGACCATTAGTATAAGTTCGTCCTGAATGATTTTCAAAGCCTACATAAGTTTCATCAAAATCTTCATTATAAATAATACTATCTCCAATAAAGCGGGTGTCCCCAGCTTCAGTGTAAATATCAAGGGCGCCAAGGCCTTCGATTTTTTCTCCATTTGGTGCTGTATAGTATTTGCCAAGGAGCTGATAGCCTCCACAGATAGCAATTAATACTTTTTCATCTTCAATATATTTTATTATGTCTTCTTTTTTTATTGTTTTTAAATCAGATGAAACAATGGACTGTTCAAAGTCTTGACCGCCACCAAAGAATAATATATCAATATTTTCTATATCAAGTTTATCATTAAGTGATGAGTTAACAATATTAACCTTTATTCCCCTTTGTTCAGCTCTATATTTAAGTATTAATATATTACCAAGGTCACCATAAACATTAAGCAGATCAGGATAAAGATGACAAATATTTAATTCCATTTTAAAACCTCCTATCTACCATAAATTTTTAATATATCCCTTTGAATGTAGATATTTTCTAAAGTTTATCATAGCAGTATATGTAGCTAAAACATAAATTTTATCATTAGGAGTAGCTTTGATTTTTTCGGTTAGTTCTTCAAAGGTTTCTTCAATTATAAAATTATCTGCCTTTAATCCTGCTACTTTAAGCCTCACTGCCATATCATAGGATCTCATACCTGATATTAAAATTGAATCAATATTAAGATCTTTTAGTTTTTCAAAATCTACATCCCAAATCCAAGATATATCTGTTCCGTCTGCGTAATTATCATTTAATAAAAAGGCAGAATCAAAGGAATCTTTGTTTAAACATAGTGTGTCTAAGGCTTGATTGTATCCTGCTGGATTTTTTACAAGGATTATTCTTACTTCCTTATTTTCGATAGTTAAGGTTTCCTGTCTTCCAAAGCTAGAATTTTGATTTTCAAGGGATTTTTTTATATGCTCATCTTTGATATTTAGTTCCTTTGCAATGGAATAAGCACAAAGACCATTATAAATGTTATAAGTTCCAGATTGGCTAATGGTTATGTCTAAATCATTTATTTTAACACTTGAGCTATCTGGAGATAGATCATATATTTCATTTACTGCATATTTTAGCTCAGCTCTTTTAAAGCCGCAATTTGGACAATAAAAATCACCTAAATGATTATAGGTTATATGATTATACTCATAGGGAGATTTACAGAATTTACAAAACTTTGCATCTGCATTTACATCTATCTCTTTATTATCATTTACTTTTGCATTAAACCCATAGTAAATAGCCTTATTTTTAACATCAAGTTTTCCTAATAAGGATTCATCTCCATTTAAAACTAATGTTGTATCCGGTGACAATTCTATTCCTTCTAAAATTTTAGATAAAGTTGTATAAACTTCACCATACCTATCAAGCTGGTCTCTAAATAAATTTGTAACCGTAATAATTTCAGGTGATAAGCATGCTGTTATATATTTTACATTAGCTTCATCTACCTCAATAACTGCGTAAGAATTATTTGGTTTATTAAAAAACTTATAATTGTCAATAAATGTTGTAACTATTCCAGGGTATAAATTTGCCCCTGTATTATTAGTGATAACTTTTTTTCCACTTGTTTTAATAATGTTATAAATCATATTAGTAGTTGTTGTTTTACCGTTTGTTCCAGTTACTAAGATTACTTTATATCCCTTTGATACCTTACTTAATATGTTTTTGTCTATTTTTAAGGCTACCTTTCCAGGAAAAGTAGTTCCGCCTTTTAATAGAGTTTTTGTTAAAAAAATTGTAAATTTAGAAGCTAATATGCTAACAATTCCTTTAATATTAATTTTTTTCACCACCTTATGTAAATATCTAATATTATGACAAAAATTATAAAAAATAATCAATAAAATGATTTTTTTCAATAAGAATAGTATAACACAAGTTTAAACACTTAAAAATAATCATATAATAAGAATTTATTAAAAAAAAGTAATAATACCAAACAAAATTACAATTGAAAGGGCATAAAATTACAAATGAACGAAAAATATAAAAAGAAGGAAAATTTAAGAAAATATGTGTTCACTTATATAAGGGAATGATGTAAAATTATGTACGAAAAGTATGATAAAGGGGTTATATTGTGAATTATAATAATTTTAGAGAGAAAATTTATTATGCAAATAAAAAAGAGTTATTTATTTACACAATTTTAAGTGCTTTTTTTATTTTAATATATTATGTAAGCATGAAAAGTTTAGATATAGTATTTTTTAATACTTTATTTGATATATTAAACATTTTTTTATTAACTTGCGCAGTTGTGGCCTTTATATTATCCTGCCACCTAAAAGCTTTAACAAAGATGCAGGTATATTTTATAGTACAAGTATTCTTTTTAGTCGCTTGTGTTACCTTTATAATTTCATTGTCATATAACACACAATTTCAAAGTTTTGGAAACTTACTGAAGACTATTATGCATGCTGAAGATTATAAAATAGCATATTTATACTTTGCAATTCATTATTATTTTATTACAAAGTATAGAGAACCCTTTAGTAAAAATAAAAATATTTATTTAGAAACAGGTATAGCCTTCTTGGGGTTATGCTTATTTTTAATAATAAAAGCTATGGTTAATGCAAAAATAATAGCAATATCTACAAATATTATAGCAATAATTTTAATTTATAAAGCTTTTAAATATATTAGAAAAAATATGTATATTGTTAATGAAAAAGTAGATATTATTAATTTAAATTTATATATATTTGCTGCTAATATTATTTTTACTTTGATTAATTATTTTGTGGAAATTAAGCTAGTGGTATGTTTAATGAATATTATACAATATACCCTATTAGTATCTAGTGTACTTCTTGTAATTTCCCATATAGTAAAGAATAATTATAGTTTTGTTTTTAAAGAAATATCAGAAAAAAACAAGAAGTTAGAAAAAATAAATTACAAGATAATAAAGAACAATATAAAATTAGAAGAAAAATATGAAAATCTAAATGAAAAGTATAACTTTTTTAAAGAATTTATTCAAAGATTATCAAATCCTATTGTTGTTATAAATAAGAATTTCAGGATATTTTATTGCAATGAAAGTTTTTTAAAAATAGCTAATAATAAGATCCTAAAAAATGTTATTAATAAGAGAATAGAGAATTATTTGCAGTTTGATAATAGCTTATACGAATCAGTTAGGAAAAATAATAAGGTCATAATTACAAATATAGAAAAAGATAATAAAAAATATGAGGCAAAATTAGTTTATACAGAGGATGCGGAATTTAATTATATTATTTCATTAAATGATTTAACAGAAGAATTAATGCTTATGTCCATGAAGGAAGAATTAAAATCTATACAGACTAGGGAGTTAATTAGAAATAATTTTTTATCTAACATTACTCATGACATAAAAGTTCCTATTGATATAATCCATTCAGCAATTCAATTAGAAGATGTTTTTATAAAGAAAAAAGATATTGAAGCTATAAAAAGGTACAATTCAATTAGTAAGGAAAATTGTATCAGTTTATCTGAATTAACAAACAATTTAATAGATATTAGTAAAATTGATACAGAAAATTTAGAAGCAAATTTGGAACCAGATAATATTGTAGAATTTATAGAGGAGTATTTATTAAAGCTTTCAGATTATATAAGAAATAGTGGAATTGATTTAGTCTTTGATACTGATGAAGAAGAGATAATTATCCATTTTGATAAAGAGATGATGAAGAGAATTCTTTTAAATTTAGTATCAAATTCCTTAAAGTTTACGAATAAAGGTGGATCTATTCTTATTAATGTAAAAAATAGTGAAGATGGAGTTATTATCGAGTTTAAGGATAATGGAATTGGAATGAGTGAGGAATTTATATCAAAGGCCTTCAAAAAATATACAATGGAAAATAGAATAGACAATAAGCATGAGGGATATGGTATTGGATTATATGTAACCTACAATCTTGTTAAAGCTCAAAATGGTGATATTGAGTTGAAAAGCACTACTGGTAAGGGAGCCACTTTTATTATTATGTTAAATAAATGAAAGGTGAATTAAATGATAAATTACAAATATGAATATAGAAATAATGGAATAACTATCTGGGTTTTTATTCCAATTATATTAGTGTTGTCGGTAATTAATTTTGCTTTCGATATGAGTATAGAATACACGTTTATTGAGAGAGTAATATGTTTAGTTATTTCTATTCTAATCTGTATCAGCATTAAGGTTAAAAAAAGAAACAAGCTTTTTGTTTTTTTNAAAAATTTAGGGACAGGATATCTATATATAACCATTATAAGGTTTATAGAATTAAAATATATTTGGAATCGAAGTACTTTTGAAATTTGTATGAATTTTGCTCAATTTATTACTTATTTAGAATTACTTAATATTTTACTATGTATGCTAGTAACTGGTAATAAAATCTCTGGAAAAGTTAAACATTTCATTCTAGTAGTAAATATATTAATTTTTTATTTATTCGTATCATTTCCTAATAAAGAAATAAGCCTTATTTCTAATATTATTTCTAATAATAGGATTCTACAATTAATAATAAATCAAAGCGTAGTATTTATATTATTAGCATTAATAATATACTTTCATAAAAAAAATGAATTTGATAATAAGTCTAAATGGATCATTTATTTTAGTTCACTAATTTTATTAAGCAATATATTTTTCAATATATCTATTTTAATAGGAAATGAAATTTTGTTCTGGTCAGGAATTTCTAAAATATCTGCATATTTTATTGCTTATGATAAATTAGAAGATACATTGCTGCTAAGTAATTTTTTAAGAGCTTATACTAGTCTGGAGAAATCTAAAAGAAAGGAAACAGACTTGTATAGGGAACTAAGAAGAAGAGAAAAGGATTTGAAGGAAATTAATACCATACTAGAGAAAAGTGAAAATATGTATCATGATTTAGTGCAATACTTTTCAGATGAGTTATTAGTTTTTGAAAATGATATTTTAATTTCTGCTAGATATTTATCGGAAGATAAGAAATCAGTAAATGCTTTAATAAATTATAACAAGGAAGAAAATGAATACTTAAAATTAAATTTTAAAAATATATTATTTGAGAGATACAATATAAGATATGAAGATATTAATAATTTAGAAGAGTTTAGTAAATATGCACAAATAAAGACAAGCTCCGGAGAAATTAAAAAAATAAAAATTAATTTAATAGAAATAAATGAAGCAAAAAAAGTATTAATAATTAATGATGTTACTGATATTTTAGAACGAAGAGATGAAATAATTAAGCTAGAAATTAAAATAGAATATGAAAATATGAAAGATGAATTTTATTCGAATATCTCCCATGAGTTAAGAACACCAATAAATGTTATTTATTCAGCCCTTCAATTAAAAGATTTATACATTGATAATGTAAATTATGAGAAAATAGCCTCATATAATAAAATAATAAAACAAAACTGTTTAAGACTTGTAAGAACAATAGATAATTTTATTGATAGTAATAAATTATCAGAGAATAAGCTTCACTTTAACAATAAAATATATAACATAGTTGATATAGTAGAAAATGTATTATTATTAAGTGATTATTATATGAAATTAAGAAATGTAAAAATTACTTTTGATCCTAAAGAAGAGGAAATATTTCTCTTGTGCGATAAAAATCATATAGAAAGAATAATGCTTAATATCTTATCTAATTCACTAAAATATGGGAAACATAATGGAAATATTTATGTGACAATGATGATTGAAAATAATAAGAATATTAAAATCGAAGTAACCAATGATGCAGAAGCAATACCTGAGAATAAAATAAAAGATATATTTGAAAAGTTTACAAAGGTAAATAATTCTTTAAACAGGCCCTCTGAAGGAAGTGGTCTTGGATTATTCTTAACAAGGGGATTAGTAGAACTTCATAATGGAGCAATATCTATAGAAACAGGAGAAAAGGAAGGAAATACTTTTAGAATAGTCTTACCTTATGATTCTAATATAGAAGATAATAAAAAAGCTCTAGATGGTGATTTTGAAATAAACGATTTAAAAGAAAAAGTAGATATAGAATTTTCAGATATATATTTTTAAAACATAAATATTTTTAGTAGTGCATACAATAATTAATAAATATATTGTAGGAGTCATTATTATGAATATAAAAAATAAGAAAATAAAAAATAATCTTAAGCTTAATGAAAGGGTTCAGATTTTTAAGTTATTAATAAACCTGCTTATACCGTTACTTGGAGGTATTGTAACTGTATACGTTAATAAAAATTCTATATCAATTTATGAATCATTAAAGAAACCAATTTTAAGTCCATCTCCAATTATTGTTCTTATCATCTGGACAAGCTTATACATAATACTAGGAATTGCAGCTTATAGGTTTTATATAAATAATGAAAAAAGAAAAGTAAACAGTGATGGATACTTCTTTTACCTAATTCAATTAATCTTCTATTTTGCTTGGACATTTCTCTTCATTGCTTTTAGACTTTATGGACTTTCATTTATTTGGCTTATAGTGATAATAATACTAACTGTAATAACAATATTTAAGTTTGCTAAAATTGATAAAAAAGCAGCTTTGTTGATGCTCCCTTATATACTATGGCTTTTATATTCTGCTGTGATAAACTATTTTATTTGGTTTTACAATGAAATGTAAATTAGTGAAGCTCTAAAGTCATAAATGATTTAAAAGAGTTTTTATCTTAAGTTCTTTACTTATTTTANATAAAAGTATAAAATTGTAAATGCGNGGGTGAGTGAATGAGTTTTAAAAAGACTATGAATGAAATAATTGACTTAGCGAGAAAAATANGAAGTCTAAATTATAGGCTAAGATGGACAAAACGTAGAGTAGAAGGTAATATTGAAACTGCAAAGAAGATTATGGATAAGTTTAATGTACAGGAGATTTGGTAGCAGATTTACTTTCTAATATAGCGGCAGAACAAAGGGCCAAGGTTGTATATGAGTATTTATATCGTCAAATTGAAGATAAAGAAGTTAGAGCAACAATAGATTTTTTATTAAATAGAGAAGAAGAACATAATGCTTTATTTAGAGAAGCACTTAATAAAATTCAAAATACTGGTTCTAATAGGGATTTTGGTGTTACTGAAGATTCTAAATTATATTTTAATTTATCAAATCCAGGTCCTGAACAAAAGGCCCCAAACCCAACACCACCATCATTTGATAATCCAAGAAAATAAAAAATATAATATTAATAGTATTTTAAGAAAAGTAGATAGATATGCTTTTAAAATCTATCTATTTTCTTTTTGTATGAAAAATTTTAATTTTATATTATAATAGTAAAGGGGCATGTTGCAAAACAGAAGATTGTAAACAGCCTTCTTTTTTTGCAAGTCATAGTTAGTGCTACGCAGTGTTAAGACTATGTAATAGTCTCTTTAATTGCGCGAAACCATATATATTAATAAAAGAAGTAGGAGATATAGATGAAAAAGGTTATAATTGCAGAAAAACCTTCTGTTGCAAGGAATATTTCAGATGCTTATAACATTAAAAATAGAAAAGATGGATATTTTGAAGGGGAGGAATATTTAGTTACATGGGCCTTTGGTCATTTGCTACAGCTTTTTGATGCTAAAGATTACGATGAAAGCATGATAGGCTGGAAAATGGAGAAGTTTCCATTTATACCTGATAAATTTGAATATAAGATTAAAGGTGATGGATATAATAGAAATTCAGTAGATAAGGGCGCAGCTAAGCAAATTAATGTAATTAAAAATTTAATAAATAGAGATGATGTAGATGGAGTAATATCAGCAACAGACTATGATAGAGAAGGGCAGATTATTGCTGATGAATTATTTATATATTTAAGAGTAAATAAGCCAATATATAGATTATTACTTAATGAATGGACCGAAGAAGAAGTAAAAAAGGGAATGAGGAATTTAAAGCTTAATACAGAAATGAAGCCTCTGCAAGATGCTGGTATAGGGCGTCAGCTTGCAGATTGGATTATAGGAATTAATTTAACTTCTGTTGCTACATTAAGATATGGGGGAAGCACAAAGGAGAGGAAGACTTTAAATATAGGAAGGGTGTTACTTCCAACTCTAAAAATAATATATGATAGAGATAAGGAAATTGAAAATTTTAAGGCAACCTCCTATTATAAATTATCAGCTAAATATAAATCTAAGGATAATGTTGAATTTGATAGTTTATATTATGAGAAAAACAGTGAAAAATTTGAAGATAAAAGTTATCTAGATAAAATAAGCAAATTATTAAAAGAAAAAAAGGGGATTGTAGTAGATAAAGAAATTGAGAAGAAGAGAGAATACCCACAACCCTTATTTAATTTATCTAATTTGCAGGGATATATAACGAGTAAATATAAAGGATGGACTTCTGATAAGGTCTTAAAGGTTGCCCAAAGCCTTTATGAAAAGAAATTTATTACCTATCCAAGAACTGCCAGTGTGGTTCTTGAAGAAAGTTTAGAAGCTAGAGCAAGCAAAGTATTAGATGTTTTAAAAAGGGGATTGCCCTATGAAAAAGAAATAAAATTTATAAAAAGTAAAAGAGTTTTTGATAATTCAAAGGTAGAAAGCCATAGTGCTATTACACCAACCTATATTATTCCACAAGGACTTACAGCTGATGAAGAAAAGGTATATACAGCAATTAAAAATAGATTTATAACGCAGTTTATGCCTGTTGCAGAGTTTGAAGAAACAAAAATTACTATAAAGGTTAATGACGAAAATATACCAGGTGAGTTTATTGCAAAGGGTAAGGTAGAAATAATTAAGGGTTGGAGAGTTGTTGAAAAGATTGAAACAAAAGATACAATACTTCCCCTAGTAGAAAAGGGAGAAAATATAGATGTAACTGAAAGCAAGGTTAATAAGGTTACAAAAAAACCTCCTAAGCATCATACGGAAAAGACCCTATTAAGGTTAATGGAAACCTGTGGTAAAAATTATAAGGAAGATAAGGAAGATGATGAAAGAAACTCTGAAGAAATGATGAATGCTATTTTAAGTGGGTTTAGTATAGGTACACCTGCAACAAGGGCGGAAACTATTAAAAAGCTTAAAGATGTTGGATATATTAAGGCAAAAGGAAAAAGCCTAATAGCTACTGATTTAGGAAGAACAATTGTAGAAGTTTTTCCCGCAAGAGAGCTTTTAGACTTAGAATATACAGGTAGGCTTGAAAAAACCTTATCAGATATAGAAAAAGGAAAATTTAAGAAAGAGGATTTCCTAAACTTTATTATTGAATTTACCAAGGATTCTGTAAATAAGATAAAAAATGATGATTCAATGCTTCATAGATTTAAAGTAGAGCTTCCTGAAGGAACAGAAGAAATAGGCAAATGTCCTATATGCGGCAATCCAGTTATAGAAGGTACAAAGGGGTATGGCTGCACTAATTGGAGAAATGGCTGCAAGTTCACTATTTGGAAGAATGATAAATTTATAGCTGCCTTAGGGAAAAAAGTTTCTAAAGAAATGGTAGAGTTATTATTAAAGAATGGAAAAGTAGGCTTTAGAAATATAAAAAGTAAAAAAGGTACAACATATTCTGCATATTTAAGATATGTTAAGGATGANGAAACAGGATATTTTAATTGGAAGATGGAGTTCATAAATAATTAAAAGGGCTGTTGCAAAAAAAAGCAGATTGCTTACAATCTTATTTTTTTGTAACAGTCCTTTTTACTATATAACTACTAATACATTCTCCAAAAAATGAACATTTAATTAATAATATGATATTTTTCAATATAAAACCTTAAATTTTAACAATAATGAAAATAAATTCATACTATAAATAATAAAAGAAATTTAAAAAGAATTGTTTTAACTTAGGAGGTTGAAATGAAAAATAAAACAATAAAAAGGCTTATAGCTTCAGCTTTAACTATATTTTCCCTAGGGATTTTATCAGGCTGCGTTAATAAAAATCAGAATACAGAAAAGGAAACTGTAAAGGTAAGATTAAACGAAGTTGTTAGATCGGTTTTCTATGCACCAATGTATATTGCAATTAATGAAGGATTATTCTTAGAAGAGGGAATTGAAATAGATTTAGCTACTGGACAAGGAGCAGATAAAACAATGCAGCAGGTTCTAAGTGGCAATGCAGACATAGGTTTTTCTGGTCCAGAACAGGTAATCTACATTAACAATCAAGGTAGAGAAGATTATCCTGTAGTATTTGCTCAATTAACTCAAACTGATGGATCATTTATAGTTGGAAGAGAAGAAAACCCAGATTTTAAGTGGGAGGATTTAAAAGGGGCTGAAATAATAGGTGCAAGACCTGGAGGAATGCCTCAAATGGTTTTTGAATATGTATTAAGAAATCATGGATTGGATCCAAGAACAGATGTGTCATTAGTTACAAATATTGATTTTACAGCTACTTCTGGAGCTTTTAAGGCGGGAACTGGAGAATATGTTAATTTATTTGAACCAACAGCATCAATGCTTGAAAAAGAGGGAAGCGGAAAAATCTTAGCTTCTATTGGAAAAGCTGCTGGCGATGTACCATATACAGCTTTTTATACAACAAAATCATATATGGATGAAAATCCAGAAATAGTACAAAGGTTTACAAATGCGGTTTATAAAGGCCAATTATGGTATGAAAGTCATTCAGCAGAAGAAATTGCAGATTCAATTATTTCCTTCTTCCCTGGAACTGATAGAGATATCATTATATCAGTTGTTGAAAACTATAAAGAAATAGATGCTTTAGCTAAAACACCATTTATAGAAGAAGGAGATTTAAATAGACTTATGGATATTATAGAGGAGTATGATGAAGACCTAATAAAAGAAAGACCAGCTTATGAAAAGATAGTTAATAATAAATTTGCAGAAAAAGCTGTGGAAGAAGTGAAATAGTCATCTGAAGCTAGAAAAAGATACCTAACAGGGAAAGGAGGTATTGTTATTGGCTTTAATTGATCTTTCAAATGTTAGCTTAATATACCATTCTTTAGAAAGTGAGACCGTTGCAATAAAGGATGTAAGCTTTTCAGTAGATAAGGGAGAGTTTATTACAATAATAGGACCATCAGGCTGTGGAAAATCAACCTTATTAAATATTATAAGCGGATTATTAGAACCAACCTATGGCAAAGTCATATATAATGATAAAAGTGTAGAAAATAGATTAGATAAAATAGGTTATATGTTTCAAAAAGATAATTTATTTGAATGGATTTCTGTTTGGAAAAATGTAACCTTGGGACTAAAAATAAAAAAGAAATTAAATGAAGAGAATTTAGAAAGAGTAGAAAAACTAATAAAAAACTATGATTTGGAAAAGTTTAAAAATCATAAACCTTATGAACTATCAGGTGGAATGAGGCAAAGGGTATCTTTAATAAGAACCCTTGCGCTGAATCCTGAAATACTATTATTAGATGAGCCTTTTTCAGCTTTGGATTATCAAACTAGACTTTGGGTATGCGATGATGTAAAGGGAATAATAAAAAATGAATGCAAGACGGCTATAATGGTAACCCATGATATTTCTGAAGCTGTATCAATATCAGATAGAATAATTATGTTAACAAAAAGACCAGCAGAAATAAAACTAGATGTTAAAATAGACTTTAAAAACAAGGAAGCTACTCCTTTTGAAAGAAGAAGTGAGCCAGAATTTAAGGAATACTTTAATTTATTATGGAAGGAGTTAGATAAAGTAAATGAGTAAAGAACATGAAGAATATATAAAGAAGATAAAAAGAGAAAAAATAAAAGTTACTGTTTTTAGAATAGCAATTTTAGCTATATTTATTATTCTGTGGGAGCTTTTAACTAATTTAAAGGTAATAGATCCTTTCTTAACCTCAAGTCCAAGCAGAATGATAAAATCCCTCCTAGGATTTATTGAAGAAGGAACCTTATTAAAGCATATACTAGTAACTTGTTATGAAACTATTTTAGGCTTTACCTTAGGAACAGTATTAGGTACCCTTATAGCTATAATGTTGTGGTACTCACCTTTTATAGCAAAAGTATTAGATCCCTATTTAGTAGTATTAAATGCCTTACCTAAGGTTGCATTAGCTCCAATAATAATATTTTGGGTAGGAAATGGTATGGGAGCCATAATTGTAATAACACTATTAATATCAGTAGTTACAACAATAATTACGGTTTTAACAGGATTTAATGAAGTAGATAAAGGTAAACTAAAACTCATGGAAACATTAAGGGCTAATAAATTTCAAACATTAAGATATCTAGTTTTTCCGGCTAATATTCAAGTATTAGTATCAGCTTTAAAAATAAATGTAGGCCTATCTTGGGTAGGAGTAATAATGGGAGAATTCTTAGTAGCAAGAGAAGGGTTAGGATTTTTAATTATATATGGTGGACAAATATCTCAATTAGATATGGTTATGATGAGTATAGTAATACTATCACTGATTGCTTATTTAATGTATATAGGAGTTGCAAGAGCAGAAGCAGTTTTAAAGAAAAGTATGAATTAGGGAGCTTAAATTAGGCTCCTTTAATTATTTGCTAATAAGGCAACATAATNTAAAATCTATAAAATATAATTGTAAATGATATTATAATCTGTTACAATAAATTTTAGATTAGAAGAATAATGGAGGTACTATGAAAAAAATGGAAGAGTTTTTCTCTAAAATTAAATTGAGTTGTAAAAAAATGAAAACGTTTCATAGTAAAATGAAGAAAATGTTTATGCCTATTTATAAGTTTTTTAAGAAGATAAAAGATTTATATGATAAAGCTAATAAGAAGACACCTTATACTGAACCTGTTACAATAATTAGCAGTTCTTGTTTGTTTACTTTAGCACTTATTTTGGTAATTAAATCATATACTAGCGTAGAAAATGTAAATATAATTACTAATTCAGCTGAAAATTTTTATTATCAATACGAATATGATAGGGCAATTAATGAATACAATGAAATGCAATTAGAAGATCCTTGGCCAATATGGTCAGTAAAAATTGCAGATATTTATTCATTAAAATCAGAAGTGGAAAAATCCGATACAATATTAAAGGAAAGTATACTGGTAAGAGATAGAATAATTGGAGAAGAAGGACTAGAAGATTACTTAGAAAAGGATAGGGAATTAATAAGTAAAATTTTATTTGTTTTTAATATGAATGGTAAATATGATGAAACTATTACATTTGGGGAAGAATATATTTCTGAAAAGGGAATACATAACAATATATTAAAGAATTTATTTGCTGCCTATATCTTTAAAAATCATGAATTTAAAGCAGAAGAAACAATAAGTAAATATGAGTTAAATGAAAATTCAGCTTATGAAATCTCAGAAGTAGCTAATATGTACAGCCTTATAAATAAATGGGACAAGGCTTTGGAATTATTAGATAAGGCTTGGGAAATTGATAAAAATGAATTAAAAATATATGATACAATTGATGAAATGTATGTATTTAATAAGGAAGAATTAATAGGAAACTTAGAAAGATTAATAGATGAAAATAATAAGGATTCTTATAAAATGATGCTTGCAAAAGCTTATACTAAAGATATAAAAAATATAAATAAGGCTGAAGAATTAATAGGAAAATTAGAAAATAATAATGTAGAAGGATCTTTAATAAATTTAATAAAATATGAGTTGTTAAAAAAAGAGAATAATATTAAAGAAGCAATAAGTTATTTAGAAGAGGCCTATAAGGAAGTTAAGGATGAAAAGGAGGAATCCTTTTATGAATATTATATTGGGGCCATATTAGAATACAATAATAAGGATTATAAAGAAGCATCAAACCTAGTTAAAAAGAGCATTTTAGATAATTCTAATTATAGTAATGCTTACTTGCTTTTAGCAGAAATTTCTACTTTAAATGGTGAAGGAAAATTTGTAGAGCCCTATTTAAGAACTGCAATGGAAAAGTCCCCTTATAGTTATCAAATTATCTTAAATATAGCAGATTATTATACAAATTTAGAAGTAAATAATGAAAAAGCTAAAAAAATGTATGAAATAGCAGTAAATATGAAAAAAGATGATAGCAGTTTATATTATAAAATAGCTAATTTATATATAACTGAAGAGCAATGGGGAGAGGCAATAAGCAATATTGAAAAGTCTATTAAACTTGATAAAAATAATAGTGATTACTATAGGGCACTAGGTGCTTTATATCTTAAGTATGAAATGTATGAAGAAGGAATTAAATATATACGTAAGGCCTTTGAAATTAACGATAAAGACATACTGGCTCTTAATAATGCTGCTTGGTACTATATTAATGTAGAAAAGAATATAAGTAGAGCCTATGAAAATATAAAATCTGCATATGAGGAAATGCCAAAAAATTTAAATGAAAACAGCAAAAGGTCAATAACAGATAATTATAGAAGAATCGAAAAATTATATAAGGAAAATCCAGAAAACCTAGATAAGGATATATTTATGGATATAATTTTATTTTACTAAAAGTGCTTTATAAGCACTTTTTTATGGAAAAATACCCTATTTATTGTTATTATTATAATAAGATAACAATTTGAAATTTTTTTGGTATTATGGAGGTATTTTGGTGAATAAAATAAATAAAATTATAAAAATTTTGATAGTAGTAGCTATAATAGCTATTGGGGTAATATTAATAAATAAAACAAGAACTTTTGGGAAAATAACAGTGGAGAATTGGGATAATATCTATAATGAGAATAATATTAGGTTTTACTATTCAGAAAAAGATAATGAGAAAATAAAAGCACTAAACAGCTCATATTCAATTAGTGAAGAAGCAAAAAAAATAGATGATAAATTAGAAAGGGCTGTAAAAGTTTCAGAATTACTTAAAAATGTTATTACATATGATATTGCTGAAGATTCAAAAGGCATTAATGGTTTCGATATTTTAAGAGAAAGGGCAGGTTATACAACAGCCTCAGCTAGAGATGTTGCAATTATCTATAGAGATTTTCTACAAAGCGTAGATTTAAATGCAAGGGTTGGTGAATTCAGAAGAACAAATGCCTTAAAAATGAAACAAAAATCCTATTTTGTAGTAGAATTTTGGAGTGAAGAGTATAGTAAATGGATAATGATAGATTTCATAAATGATGGGTATTTTGATAATCAGGGATTTCCTTGTAGTGCAATAGATGTTTTAGAAGGGAACCTTGAGGCCTTAAATTATAATGGAAAAGCTGATGTTAAAAAGTTTAGTTGGAGAGATAATAATACTAATATTACAGAAGCTCTTTATACTTATACAATTGCAATAGATAATACTACCGATATGAAACAAAGTAACACCTATATAACTTATACAAAAACTACAGAAGATATAGTTATGCAATATCAAGGAAAGGCCATAAAACCAACAATTTACACACAAAATAAAGAGTTGATGAATAAAAACCCAATGGACAAAACAATAAATAATGATGAAAAAGCATATATTATTCTAATGAAAAAAGAAAGCAGCAATGAGGAAGTTGGAGAAAACGAATATACTTTAGGAAGCTTCCAAAATAGCAAAATATTAAGAAACTATTATATTAAAGTAAATAGTGGGGAATTCAATAAAATTAGAGACTATTCCGATTTAAATTTAGAAAAAGGATTAAATACTATTGAACTGTCCTTAGATGGAGAAAATACTATAAGCAAAATAGAAATCAATTATAAGTAAAAAAAGGAGCTGCAGGGCAGCTCTTTTTTTATAAATTTGAAATAAAAAAATTTTCTAATTCATTATTTAAATTATTAATATGTTCTGTTATATTTACTAAACATTGGTTTAAGTCAAATTGAGTTTCAATTATTTTTGATTTTAATTGATTTACAGAATTTAAGGCATCATTGATTTTACTTTGAACTAATGAATCTGTAAAAAAATTATCAAAAAAATAATCCATAGTATAAGTAAAACTATCTATTTTAAGAGAAATACTAGTAGTATTTTTTAATTCTGAAAGTTCTTTATTATATTGGTCCAAAATAAAATTAAGCTTATTCAAGGAATGAGCAGCATTATCTATTTCTTGATGTTTTAGATGAGTAGCGATGAATTTTCCCCCTAGCATATCATAAATTCCCCAATTTTGAGCAGACTCTAAATATGAAATAACTTCATCACAAATAGCAAGTAGTTTTTCACCGACATTTAGTGCTTGAGAAATTTCCTCTTTTTCTGAGCTTGAATAATTTATTTTATCTAAGCAACTTTTAATTTGAGTTTGTTCAGTAGAAGAAAAATTGAGTAAATTATCAGAGAGATCTTCAATTAAAAGTTCCTGCCTTTCATCTAAATTCTCAAGAGATTTAAGTGAGCTAATTATAGATTCCCTAGAAGACTTTAAGCTATCTAAGTAATACTTTTTTTCTAAATAATTAGATTCCGCTCTTAGAAATTCAAGTTTTTCTTTAGAGAGTTTTTCATCAATATTTCCTCTTAATTTATGAAAGATAGAATGAAAAGTAAGATTCTCTAATCTATCTACATCTTTTTTCTCTTTTAATAATTGAACTTCAAGGCTTTTAAGCTCTTTAATGCTTTCGTCAATAGTGGAATTTAAGTCAATAAGTTTCTTTTCTAGTTTTTCTCTATTCTTTTTATCATGAGCTAATTTAATAAATTCTTCTTTAAAATTTCTCATATTTCTTTCCTCCTATATTAATTTAATAGTTATTATATATTAATAGGAATAATACAACAATTAATATTTTAAAAATAGAAGAAATATCCTTTAAATAAAAAACATTTTATGGTATTATTAGGTTATGGTGNNATTATAAATTTTTTTAAAAACAATTGACAGAAAATTTGGAATGTACAGTATATTNCGAAATCATTAATTGAGTAGGGGGAATTTAAATGGGAGAAAAAATTAAAAAAATAGCATTACTAACAGGCGGAGGAGATTGTCCGGGATTAAATGCAGTTATTAGAGCCGTAACAAGAACTGCCATATTGAACCATGGGTGGGAAGTAATAGGATATAAATTTGGTTATAGAGGGTTATACAATAATGATTTCGTCCCTTTAACTCTTGACAGTGTTTCAGGAATACTTCATAGAGGAGGAACTATATTATACAGCTCTAATAAGGACAACCTTTTTGATTATTTAGTAGAAGAGAATGGTCAAATGGTTAAAAAAGATGTCTCTGATGTAGCAGTAGAAAATCTAAAAAAAGAGGGAGTAGATGTATTAGTAGTAATAGGAGGAGACGGTACTTTAACTTCAGCAAGAGATTTTGCTAGAAAAGGTGTAAAGGTTATAGGGGTACCAAAAACAATCGATAATGATTTAGCATCAACAGATGTTACCTTTGGATTTAATACAGCTATAGATGTAGCAACAGAAGCATTAGATAGACTTCATACAACAGCAGAGTCACATCATAGAATTATGGTTTGCGAAGTTATGGGAAGAGGTGCAGGCTGGATAGCTTTAGAATCGGGAATAGCTGGTTCAGCAGACGTAATATTATTGCCTGAAATACCTTATGATATAGATAAGATTGTAGATAAGGTTAGAGAAAGAGAAAAGGCAGGAAGAAAGTTCAGTATAATTGTTGTAGCAGAGGGAGCAAAACCAAAAGATGGAGAAGTTGTAGTTGCTAAAATAGTTGAAGATAGTCCTGATCCAATAAGACTTGGAGGAATTGGTAATAAGTTAGCAGATGATTTAGAAAAATTAATGCCTGATAAAGAAATCAGATGTACAGTTTTAGGACATATTCAAAGAGGAGGAAATACTTCAACTTATGATAGGATTCTTTCTACAAGATATGGTGTTGCAGCAGTAGAATTAATAAATGAAGAAAGATTTGGAGAAATGGTTTGTTTAAAGGGCGGACAAATGTCAAGTGACACTTTAGAAAATGTAATAGGACAAAAATCTAAACTTGTTGATCCAAATGGAAATTTAGTAAAGGTTGCTAGAAAAATAGGGATTTCATTTGCGGATTAAAATATAATGTAGTGATAGAGATTTCTCTATCACTATTTTTCTTATAAAAGTAATTAGAAAAATTATTGAATACTTCAAAATTTTCTGAAAATATGATATAATTTTTTTAGGCGATAATATGGTAAGAAAGCTGGAGGGTATTATGAAAGAAATAAAGAAATATTTAGAATCAAGAATCGGGACATATGGATTTTTCTTTGAGGATTTGAGAAGCGGGTTTGTTTATGGGTATAATGAAAACGTTAAAATGATTGCCGCTGGATGCATGAAACTACCAATTGCTGTTTCTCTTATAAAAGCTGTGGAAGGCAATAAAGTAGATTTCTTAGATAAAGTCAAAATAGAGGGAAAAGACAAGGTATATGGAACAGGTATAATTCATGAATTTAACGAAAGGGAATATACTGTTTTTGAGTTATTGGTTGCAATGTTAATTCAAAGTGATAATACTGCAGCTAATAAGATTATAGATATTATTGGTATGGATGAAATTAATAAAAATATAAAAGAAATGGGTTTAGAAAGTACAGTTTTAAAGAGAAAGACTGGGGATATGAATAATGAGAAAGATAATAAAGAGGATAATGAAAATATAACATCAGCTTTAGATCTTGCAAAGATTTGGAAACACTTGTATAATAAAACCTATTTATCAGCAGAAAATAGTCAGATGCTAATAGATATATTAAATAGACAACAAATAAAAAATAAGTTAGCTCTTTATATACCAGATGATTTAAAATATGAAATTTCAAGTAAAACTGGAGATAAAAAAGGCGTTGAAAATGATACAGAGCTTATTAGTTTATCAAAAGGAACTTTTTCATTTACCGTTCTGTCAATGGGAATACCTAATAGCGTTTATGGCACTGTAACCTTAGCTAAATGCGGAAAAATGATGTGGGATGATTTAATGAATAATTGGAATTAATATATGGTTAGTAACTCCTAGATATCTAGGAGTTATTTTAATTTCCATAGATAATTTTTCAAATAAATATTATTTAAGCGATAAATTATCCTAATCGATAACTTTTATTATAGTCTCTGAATAGAATGTATACATAATAATATACAAAGGAGGAAGCTTAAATGAAGATTGGTATAGACATGGGGCATTGCTTAAGTGGATACGATACTTCTGCTAGAGGGGTTTTTGTAGAAAGCGAATATAATAGAATAGTTGGAAAAAAAGTTGTTGAAAAATTAAAGGAAAAGGGACATACTGTAATTAACTGTACAATTGATGGTGGAGTTAGCAGCATGTATGATTCTTTAGCTAGAAGAGTAAAAATAGCTAATGATAACAATGTAGATGTATTTTGTTCCATTCATTTTAATGCAGGGGGAGGACAAGGTACAGAGACTTATCTAGCAAATAGAAGTGCCTTTTTAAATCAAGATTTCTATAATAAAAACTATGCTATTGCAAAGAGAGTGAATGATAAGGTAGCAGCAAGTTGTGGCTTTGTTAATAGAGGAGTAAAAAATGAAGATTTTTATGTAATATATCATACTAAGGCTTTGGCAATATTAGTGGAAGTTTGTTTTTGTGATTCAAAGAGCGACTTTGATAAGTTAGATACTGAAAAAGTTGCTATAGCTATTTGTGAAGGTTTAACAGGAGAGGATTATAATGTAAAGGTTCCAAAACCACAAATAACAGACAACCTTTACAGAGTAAGAAAAAGCTGGGGAGACGTAAAATCACAAATTGGCGCTTATAGAATATTAGAAAATGCTAAAAAAGAATGTGATAGTAGAAGTGGTTATTCAGTATTCGATAAGAATGGAGTAAAAGTGTATCCTATTGCTAAGGCAGAGAATCCTAGAAGTGAAAAGAAATTAACTAGTAATAGCCAAAAGGAGAAGATTATAAAGCAATATTCCGAGAGAGGATTATTTACTTGTACAGTGGATGCAATTAATTTTAGAAATAAGCCCTATGTTGGAGGGGATAATCCTATACAAGGTCAATACTATAGGGGGGAACAGGTTTATTATGATTATGTAGTCATAACTGATAAATATGTTTGGATAAGTTGGATAAGTGCAATTTCAGGTGTTCGAAGATATATGCCTATTACAGATAGAGTAAAAAATGAAAAGTGGGGATATGCTGTATAAAATAAAAAAGTTTATGAGGGGCTTCTTAGAGGGCCCCTTTATGTGTATAAAAATAATTAAATTTATGTATAATATAAATTATAACTTTATATTATAATAAAAATGATGTAAGATATATGTATGTATTATTGGCTTGCAGAGTTTATAATAACTTATTTAAGTTAAGGAGGATACAATGAAAGATAAAAAAGGAAAGATAATTTCTATTATTATTATTGTATTTTTACTGATAGCTATAGGAATTTTAATTGGTAATATATTAAGTAAAGAAAAGAAGGAAATAACTGTTGCAGAGGATTTTATAGAAGAATTATTAAATAAAAATATTATTAATGATTATAAAACTAATAAAGAGACCCTTCAAGATATTTCATTAAATAAGCTAGGAAGTAAAAATTCTCAAATCAAATATTCTGTAATAGTAGGAAACTATGGAGTAGATATAGATGAGAATTATGAAGTATTAGGATTTTCAAATAAAAATATAAGAGTCCTAAATAGTAAAGAGATAATTTCCCAGGAGGATGCAAAAAAACTTGCTACTGGATATGTTAGTGAAATAACAGAGGACAAGTTTATCTTTAAGGAAGTAAAAAATAATGAAGAAGAAAAGGCACCGTACTATACTGTAGTATTTTTTGAATGCAAAGATGGTTATCCTATTTTTAACCAAGAAATAATTGCAATGATTGATAAAGTATCAGGAAAACTTGAGGGGTATTCAAATTATTCAACAGTTAATAAGGAAACCATAAATATAATTGATATAGAGGAAGAAAAAGCAAAAGAAATTGTTGCGAAGTATTTTAGAGAATTGAATATTGATCTTCAAAAAATAAACAAAATATATTTATCCTATGTAGAAAATGATAATAATGAGCTTGTATTATCCTATGTATTTAATATAGTAGGAAGTGAAAATGATACAATGAAAGATAATATATATTCCATATTTGTAAGAGCAGATACTGGAGAAATAATCAATTTAAATTCAGAAATAAAAAATTAAAAAATTAGATATGAAAAAGGCTGTTATATTTTATGAATATAACAG
>JGI24710J26742_10000439_pt1 | contig 38515 bp, 39 predicted proteins | sample BioPla2DNA2_FD_26742 | JGI IMG/M metagenome (IMG submission 26742)
AGATTTAGGATCTAGCGGGAAACCGTGGGGGTTCAAGTCCCTTTGTCCGCACCAGGCGGGTTATAATTATTATGGTTATAACCCGCTTTTTGAATAATACTGTTCTAAGCGCATAATTCCCGAATAATTCAATATAGGTCTAATAACAAGAAATAATAGTAATAAATGCTTATTTATATATATTAAAGGATGTAATAAGATAGTTTTGAAGATATCATAATTATAAAAGGGGATTATTTATGGGAGCTTATGGCAGTCCGGAATTGTCATATATAACTCATAATTTTAAGAAATGTAGACGGTGCAGTAACGAGTTTTTTGCAAATGCTGCCGTATGTCCAAAGTGTGGTAAGAGGACAAAAAACGCTGTCCTAAGTACTGTTACAAAACTATTTAGACTGATGTTCAAAACTATTTCCATAATAATTAAAATCGCTGTCTATATAATAGTGTTCTTAATCATTTTTGTATCACTAATAAGAAAATTTGATGGTTTATTTATTTAATAAATTATTGTTATTAATAATAAAGTTATCACAGTATCAGATGTTATTTAATCTGGGTCTTCTAATACTTCTTCCTGCGAATAGCACGCCTTTGTTTTTTCGCCTTTTGTTTAGCAACAAAAAAATTAAGAATCCTCTCCTGTTCATCTATTAATCTTGAAACTGCTAAAACGAAAGATTGAATTTCCTTCTCTTTCGAAAGTAGCTTAAAAACTCTTGCGACAGCAGAAACAAAAGTTTCATCCAATGTAGCTTCTTTTGCTAAGGGACACATTGGAATTGCCCGGGGGTCAATTTTTATGCTCATAACTCCACTACGGGTCATGTATGGAGTTAAAGGAAAAATCCTGCACGCCAATGGTCTCAATTCACGTTGGCATTTATCTGAACATATTGCTATTAACACCGGCTTATTGTCGCCATAGGTAAAATCCGATACTTCAATCTTTAGCCAGGATGGAAGTTCAGTGAACATAATTTCTTCACCGGGAAAAAGGTACATCCCTGCATCTTCATCCGGCGATTGACAGCAAGCCTTTCCGCATAGTTCTCCGCAGTCTGATTGAAGTGGAGTGACTTTGTCAAGTATATTATAGACTTTTTCATATAGTTCCCGTTTTATCATTTAACACTCTCTCATTAATCGTTTTATATACTCTTAAGAAAATCAAGAATGGCAGGTGTTGACGGAGGGCATCCTCCTATGTTTTTGTCTACTCCCGAGGTGCATTTTCCTATACCTAGCCCGTCACACTCCTGAGCTTTGTATCCCTGCCCAATAAAAATTGGATTATTCTTAAATTGATGTAATAATCCTTCGTCATCAAGCCTTGCCAGAGCCTGGATTAAATTAGCATAGCATGCCGAACATGCGTCTTTTTCATTTACATATTGTGAAAGCCTCTGTACTTTTCTTGAGGGGGATGGTTTTGCTATGCTTTCATCCTTATCAAGTACAATAATATCAGCATTTTCAATATCTGCGCTTCCAACCCCTATTTCTTCAGCTATTTTTATATAATTAACATCATATGGCCTATACCCCATATTTGACGCAATATATGAATCCATCAGCACAGGGTCGGTACCGCAAAAAATACGGTTCATTTGCACAGGATTCCCACCTTCTTCAAAATCAAGGTCTCCACATATACCATCAACCAAAACGAAATCCTGCTTTATTATCTTATTCAGATAAGCAATGGGCCTGTGAAGCCCCCTGGTATGAAAATTACGCTTTTCTCTGTCAGAAATACATCCTTTCATATTTTTGAGAGCTCCTGTCACCAATGTCTGACAGTGACCCTTTAGTACCGGTACATTAATAATAAAATCCAGCGAGAGCACCTTGTCGCTTACTTCCATCTTCATCCCATTAAAAGTCTTCATTGTATATGTATCCTGCTTAATATCAAAAAGCGGAACATTGTATTTTTTAGATATGTCCTGGTATCCACAGACTTTGAATGCCCTATTAGTACTGTCTCCAATCCATGAGCTCTCTAAAATAACAAGATTATCATGTTGATACTCTTTCAGATATTCTATCAGTGCTGACACAATAATCGGAGATGTTGTGGCTCCCGAAGATGAAGGTTTAGCCACCACCAGGTTTGGCTTTATTCCTATATAGGAGCCCTTTGGTATCATTTTCTCCAGTTCTGCCTTTCTGAGAACATCTATTGTCATTTTCCATAAATTCTGGCCATAAGTTGTTATTATTCTGTTATTCATTGCTTTCTCCCGAGATTTAATTCACTGATATTGATTATATCAAAGTTTTCGGGTATCTTGCCAGTCTGCAGGCTACCATGTGCATCCAGAATAAATGATAAAGATTATAAGGGGTTATACATAAGACGGTCTTCGTAAAATATTTATTGAAAGGGCTTAAATAGTATAGATTCCATATTTTATTAATTGATAATTGTTATGTCACTGTGTTAACTTAGTAATAGTGAGTTAATTATAAGGGGGGCATTTTATATGAATGAGAAAAATACTACAAGCCGATTTCGCAATCTGGTCAACTCTACCATCAGAAAATTTACCGAACTTAATGTACATAGTAAGTTGATGTTAAAAATAGGTACTATAGTATTTTTGGCTTTCCTCTTACTGGCTCTTTTTATTACTGTCTCTTTTATGGCCGGTTTTTCATTCTTTGGCGGTCAGATCAAAATAATCGAGTGGATTGTAATCTATTCCTTCAGATTTTGGGTTATGTTAATTTTTGGTTCACTAATACTGGATATATTAATTAAGCGTTAAAAATAGCGCATGCTTACCTAAACATGCGCTATTTTTTAATCGGAAAAACTATTAAAATATCCTTGTATATATACTATTGGAGTACCTTTGTCTCCGCTTCCCGAGGTTAAATCGCTCAAAGAACCGATCAGATCGGTCAGTCTCCTTGGAGTAGTACCTATAGACTCCATTTCACCCACAAGGTTGTCCTTCTTGTAATTAATAAATCCGGATATAGCTTTTTTAAGCTCGTCACCCTTAAGGTCGGCAAAATTATTGTCTGCCAGATATTTAAGTTTTATTTCATTTGGAGTACCTTCAAGCCCCCTGGTATATCCCGGGGATACCACCGGATCAGCCAGCTCCCATATTTTCCCTACAGGATCCTTAAAAGCACCGTCACCATAAACCATAACCTCAATTGTCTTTCCTGTCTTTTCCTTTATAATGCTCTGAATCCTTTCTACAAGTTCCTGACAATCCCGGGGAAACAATTTGACAGTATCTTCTGTAGCCTTGTTGGACCCCAAAAGACCATAGTCGGAATTATATCCGCTGCCATCCACAGAGCACGCCAGTATATCCTCCAAACCATATACTTTTTCCCCACCATTTGCTTTTACAATTCTTTTTGTACGCTTTCTTGTATGAATATCACAACAAAGAACATTTTTTGTATAATTCAATATTGTCTTTGGATTGTTGGAGAAAATCACTTCGCACTCGCAACCCTTTCCTTCTACAAGGGTTTTATAGAAGTCTATATAATCCACACCAGTAAAGGCATGTTTGTGGTATCCAAATATATCTCTGTACTCTTTTTCTGTAAAAACATCGGTCCAGGGATTCACTCCCTTTTCATCCATGAGTTCAGCATCTATAAGATGATTGCCTACTTCATCAGCAGGATAACTAAGCATCAGAACTATTTTTTTTACTCCTTGAGCAATACCGCTCAGACATACGGCAAAGCGGTTTCTGCTTAGAATAGGAAAAATGACCCCCAGCGTATCATTCCCGAACTTTGCTTTAATATCCTTTGCAATCGCATCAATATGGGCATAATTACCCTGAGCCCGGGCAACCACTGATTCGGTTATTGCTAAAATATCTCTGTCCTTTATTTCAAAGCCCTCTAGTTTAGATGCTCTTAAAACCGTTTCTGATGCAATTTGCGCTATGTCATCTCCTTGCATAATAATCGGTGTGCGAAGCCCTCGGGAAACAGTTCCCACAATTCTTTCCATATAGCAATTCCTCCGTACCAATGAACTACATTTGTATTATACAGATAAATATGATATAAGTAAAATCAATAAGACTAATATTCTGTATAAGGAAGTGTTATGGCTTGATAAAACTAGATTCATACCGGGTTTTTTGTTTAGTGGCCAAACATCAGAGTTTTTCAAAAGCTGCAAAAGCTCTTTATGCAACACAGCCTGCCATCAGTCAGACAATCATGAATCTGGAAAGCGAACTTGGAACACGTCTTTTTACCAGAACTTCAAAAGGAGTTAAGTTAACAACCGATGGGCAGCTTCTTTATGAATATGTAAGCTCTGCAATAAATCTTATAGAAGTCGGAGAAAAGAAGCTGGCAGAAGCACGGGGTTTACTTTCAGGAGAGATGAAAATAGGTGTCGGTGATACTATCTCCAGATATTATTTATTGCCATTCCTTGAAAAGTTTAATCAAGCCTCGCCTAATATAAAGCTAAAAATTATAAACAGAACAACTATGGAATTATGTAATCTGTTAAAGTCGGGAGAAATTGATATTGCTCTTTGTAATCTGCCAGTAAAGGACCCTGCTCTGGAAATTGTAAAATGCCTGGATATTCATGACATTTTCGTTTGCGGGGAAAAATACAGGAACTTGAGTTTAAAACGTAATTCCTTGGATGATATAATGAATTACCCGTTGATATTCCTTGAACGGATGTCAAATTCAAGGCAATATGTTGAGAGGTATATAGCCTCAAAAGGAATAAAACTGCAACCTGAAATTGAGCTGGGTTCTCATGACTTGCTTCTGGAATTTGCCAGATTTAATTTTGGGATAGCATGCGTAATAGAAGAGTTTTCACAAGATTATCTGAACAGTAAAAAGCTCTATAGATTATTACTCGATGACGAAATACCTAAGCGGTCCATAGGCTTTTGTTTTTTAAGAAGTGTTTCTCTTTCGGCTGCCGCAAAGAGGCTTATGGAGATCACACAAGCAGCATCCCCACTGTAGTACTGCGTCAGCGAGCACGACTAGAAACTGGATGTTGGAGATGGAGCGCTAAATCGCAGCAGTCTACAGCCGCTCCCTTGTTTAACGCAAAAAGATCCTTCGACTCCGCTATCGCTGCAGTCAGGAATAGGGAATACTGCACAATCATCAGGATGACTGTCTCGTAAAAATGACATATAGCTTTTTCTTAATTTATTGTTACATAATCCAGATTAGATACTATCTCGATCCAGGTTTGTCCACGGTTAAGAACAAGAGGCTTTCCATCCTCAGTGGTGTATTCTGTTTGTGCATCTCTTTCAGACTTTGACCATTTTATAGGGATTGACTTGCCTCCAGTGATATAAAATCCATCACCGCTGCCTATATTTTTAAGGTTCCTTCTTCCGTATGTATCCCCCTCAATTACCGGAGAGGACATTTTTAGCACAATTATATTTGCGGTTTTAACCTGCTCATTTGTATTGCGCTCTATATGGGGTTTCCCCATCCTGAACCGTTCATATAGATTTGTCTCCGGATTATATATAAATCCGCAGTTGCTGCTCCCCTTTGATGAATGGAACTTTATTGAGATATCCTCAGCCGCAGTTCCGTTTTCATGTACCGTAAACTCTTCATGATAAGTAAAAGGAAATGCTTTTTTAGGCTCGGTCCTGTATTTTTTGTCAGAAACAAATTTTTCTATTCTTTCCCTGGAGGTATATGAATCCTGCCAATTGTATATATCAGTCGTAAGATCCCAAAAAGCAGAGCCATGAACCTGATAATCAATATTCTGAATTTTTAGCTTTGGAATATCTTTATATGCATATGTACTGCCACCGGCATGTGTATAAATTGCGTCATGTTCCAGGACATAGTCCAGAAAATAGTGGCGTGAACTTCTTACAGGGCCCACCATGTCAGGTATTGTTCCCCAGAAAAGGGCCATATATCGGGTGATATTGTATTCAACTAGTATTTCATAGATAATTTGTGCCTGACTGATCCCACCCTGAGGCAATACTTTGTCTCCCTGGTTATCTATCATTACCGCTACAGGTCTTATGGATGAGTCCGGTATTATGAAATCCGGATTAAAAATTGGGGGTTCAGTTGGCAAAACAGGCTCTGGTGTTATGACAGGTGTTGGCGAAGGTGTTTCTGTAATGGTGGCAACCGGTTCTACGGTTGCCTCACCACAGGCAGAGGCAAATAAAAGCACTCCGGATAGAATAAACAATAAAATAGTTTTCTTAATCATAGCCTAGTGCCACCTCATTTTTCTTCAGTAGATACAAAGCTGTTAATTAGAGGTCTTCATCCTCATCTTCATAGTCAATTTGATCCTGAAATGCTTCGAATGCTTTTTCAAGTTCGTCATCATCCTCAACGGGAACTAAATACTCTTCGTCGCCGGTCTTTTCGATTTTCATAATGATGACTTCTGCTCCGCATTCATCACAATCCTCTGAGTCACAGCCGCAATTGTCTTCATCCAATGGCAGCAATACAACATACTCATTGTCATCAACTAATACAGTGTCAAGGTATTCGCATTTGATGGAATCACCATTTTCGCCGGTCAATTCAATAATTTCATTTTCGTATTCCATATTGTTTTCTCCTTTCGAGTTAACAAAGATACCTATTTTAAAGAATCCAGATATCCTTGCAAAATAAAAGCAGCTGCCATTTGGTCAATTCTGCTCTTTTGATTTTTTGCAACAATACCCAAATCATGCATAGCCCGTTGAGCCATAACCGTAGTCAGTCTCTCATCCCATGGTACTATCTTCGAGCCGGGCAGTTCATCTTCCAGAAACCTCATAAACTCTCTGGTTTTAATCTCCCGCGGACCTGCAGTACCATCCATATTACGTGGGATGCCAACCACAATTGCCTCGCAATTATAACCCTCAAAAATCTCCCTGATTCGTTGAAGTGGTTTTTGAATATCCTTCTTCCACTTTATTGTCTCCAGCATTTGTGCTGTTAATCCTAAAGGATCGCTAATTGCAACACCTATTCTGGCATCGCCATAGTCAATACATAATATGCGCATTTATTGCTCCATTTATTTAGTTTTAATATTTAAAAAGCAGGGACTTTTCGCCCCTGCATCAATAATAACCTATACTTTTTTAAAAAGCAATAAAATACTATTTAAATTCAATCATTGTTTCTTCCCAAATATCCGGAGCCTCATAACCAAGCAGATTTACAATAGTTGAAGCTATGTTTGCCAAGCCGAATTCCTTGTCCTTAAGCCGGTATTTCCCGGAGTTTTTCGTATCATAAATAATAAAAGGAACTTTACTCAATGTATGACTGGTTTTTGCCTTGATCCTGCCATTGCAGTCAACCTTTGCTTTACCTGTCTTTTTATCTGTCTCATACATTTCATCAGCATTTCCATGATCTGCAGTAATTATCAAAACTCCGTTTAGTTTTTCAATTACCGGAATCAATCTTCCCAAACAAAGATCCACTGTTTCTACTCCAATCTTTGCTGCCTGATAAACGCCGGTATGACCTACCATATCACCGTTAGCCAGATTCATTCTGGCAAATTTATAATTACCGGTACCTATCAGCTCAATGACTTTGTCGGTTATTTCTGCGGCCTTCATCCATGGTCTTTGTTCAAAGGGTATTATGTCTGAAGGGACTTCATAGTAGGTTTCTAATACATCGCTGAACTTACCCGAATTATTCCCATTCCAGAAATAAGTAACATGACCAAACTTTTGTGTCTCAGATACCGCCAATTGGCTGATTCCCGCCTTAACAAGGTACTCACCCATAGTATGCTTAATAGAGGGAGGATTAACCAGATAACGACTTGGAATATGAAGATCTCCGTCGTATTCCAGCATCCCTGCATAAGTAACTTGAGGCCATCTCTTCCTGTCAAAGTAATTAAATCCGGGATCTTCAAAAGCTTTGGATATCTCAATTGCACGATCTCCTCGGAAGTTAAAGAAGATGACGCTATCTCCGTCCTCAATTGTTCCAACTGGCTTACCATTCTCAGCAATGACAAAAGAAGGTAAATCTTGATCTATTGCTTTTGTTTCTTTTCTGAGAGTTTCAATAGCTTCAGTGGCCGAATTAAATAATCTGCCCTCGCCTAATACATGTGTGTGCCATCCTCGCTCAACCATACTCCAGTTGGCCTCATAGCGGTCCATAGTAATAAACATACGGCCTCCGCCGCTGGCTATTCTGCCATCAAATGACGAATCGTTAAGTTCGCTTAAGAAAGTTTCAAAGGGTGTTACATACTCGAGTGCAGAGGTTTCGCCCACATCTCGTCCGTCCAGCAGAATATGGACACGCACCTTTTTGATACCCTCTTTTTTCGCCTGAACAATCATGGCTTTCAAATGATCGATATGAGAATGAACATTTCCGTCACTGAAAAGCCCTATAAAATGAAGAGTTGAGTTTTTTGACACGCAATTTGAGCGGATTTCTCCCCATCCTTTGGCACTAAAGATTTCTCCGCTTTTTATTGCTTCGGTAACAAGTTTAGCCCCTTGTGCATATATCTGGCCGGCGCCAATTGCGTTATGTCCTACCTCAGAATTGCCCATATCATCATCGCTGGGAAGTCCCACAGCAGTTCCATGAGCCTTTAGTAAAATATTTGGATTCTCTTTCATAAGCTTGTCTAAATTAGGAGTATAAGCGTCCTTTACTGCATTTCCTTCTGTTATTCCAGATATGCCAATCCCATCCATTATCACAAGAAGTATGGGACCATCTGATGGTACAAATCCGTTCTTTTTTAGCATAATTAATCCATACCTTTCTATATTTGTTGCCTTAAAGACATAATACCCCCCGGACAAGTACCGGAGGGCATAATAGCAGCTATCTTACTGATCATGCTTTACAATTTTTTCGAATGCATCAATCTTTAGGCTTGCTCCACCCACCAATCCTCCGTCAATATTAGGCATAGAAAACAGTGCTTTTGCGTTGCCTGCATTGACGCTGCCGCCGTACAGTATACGGGTCTTTTCTGCAACATCATTATCATAAAGTTCAGCAATCAGCTGGCGAATAATGGCACATACTTCTTCTGCCTGTTCATCGGTAGCTGTTTTTCCTGTGCCTATTGCCCAGATTGGTTCATATGCAATAACAAGTTCAGATACCTCTTGGGCACTAAGGCCAAGCAGAGCAACTTTAATCTGGTAGCGAACATGTTCGGCTGTTACACCCTGTTCTCTTTGAGTAAGGGTTTCACCACAGCAGATAATTGGAATCATTCCCGCATCCAGAATAGCTCTTGCCTTTTTATTTATCATTTCATTTGTTTCACCAAAATACTCACGTCTTTCTGAATGTCCTATTATTACATAATCTACTCCTAAATCTTTGAGCATTTCACAAGAAACCTCACCAGTATATGCCCCGCTTGCTTCCCAGTGAACATTTTGCGCAGCTATCTTAATATTTGAGCCCTTGGCGGCTTCAACAGCTCCGGGAATACAAACAAACGGAACTGCCGTAACAACCTCAGAATTACAACCTGTTACAATATCTTTCAAGCCGTTTATAAACTCCACCGCTTCTGTGGGAGTTTTATTCATTTTCCAGTTGCCTGCTGCCATTATTGTACGTTTTGCCATTATATTTATCTTCCTCTCGATTTTTATTTTTTTTCATTAAGAACTGCAATACCTGGAAGCTCTTTTCCTTCTAAGAATTCCAGGGATGCGCCGCCGCCGGTAGAAATATGGGTAATTTTATCAGCAAATCCCAATTGTTCAACTGCCGCAGCAGAATCTCCGCCACCTACTATTGTTATTGCTTCAGAATTGGCCAGAGCTTCTGCAATTTTTTTGGTTCCATTTGCAAATCTCTCCATTTCAAACACACCCATTGGTCCGTTCCAAACTACAGTTTTTGCACCTTTAATAGCATCTGAGAACAATTCTATTGTTTTTTCTCCGATATCCAGTCCCATCCAGCCTTCCGGAATGGAATCAGAGGTTACGGTTTTAGCCTCTGTATTAGCATCGAATTCCTTACCTACTACATTATCAACAGGCAAAAGAAGATTTACATTCTTTTCTTTTGCCTTTTCCAACAGGCTATTAGCTAAATCCACTTTATCCATTTCACAAATTGAGGTGCCCACACCATAGCCTTTAGCCTTGAAAAAGGTATAAGCCATTCCACCGCCTATGATTAATGTGTCAACCTTATCTATAAGATTATCTATAACGCTTATTTTATCAGATACCTTAGCACCGCCCAGGATGGCAACAAAAGGTCTTTCAGGATTATCAAGAGCTTTGCCCATAAAGTCAAGCTCTTTCTTTATCAGGAAACCACATGCAGATGGCAGATAATCAGCCAGGCCTGCTGTAGATGCATGGGCTCTGTGAGCTGTTCCAAATGCATCATTTACATAGATATCAGCCATGCTGGCCAACTCTTTTGCGAAAGCAGGATCGTTTTTTGTCTCTTCCTTGTGGAAACGGACATTTTCCAACATAAGAATCTCACCCTCTTTAAGGGCAGCTGCTTTAGCTTTTGCATCTTCTCCGATAACATCGGCAGCCAAAACAACTTCCTTGCCCAAGAGCTTGCTTAAATGCTCGGCTGCAGGTTTCATGCTGAACTTAGCTTCAAAGCCATTTTTGGGTCTGCCTAAATGGGATACCAGAATCAGCTTTCCGCCATTTTCTATAATATACTGAATAGTGGGAAGAGCACCTTTTATTCTCTTGTCATCAGTGATATTGCCTTCTGCATCCAGCGGAACATTGAAATCAACACGAGCAATAACTCGCTTTCCTTTAACATCCAGATCAGAAACGTTCATTTTATTTTTCATACTCATTAAAAAACAACTCCTTCTGGGGTGATTTTATACTTCGAACTATAAAAATAATGGCTTTCAGCCGTATATATTTTACCTTATTTACATAATAATTTTCAATAAAAAATTGGTAAAGGATTATTCTATTTACCCTTTATTGTATTTATCTGTTGAATCAGTTCATCATATGTAAAGAGCGACCGATAAAGGCCGCTCTTTCTAGTGGTTTATGCCAATTTAACAAGAAATTCTTACTATTGAGCTAAGCTCTTACTTATTATCAACTGTAGCCATATAAGAAATGAGGTCAATAATCTTGTTTGAATATCCCCATTCATTATCATACCAAGATACCAGCTTAACAAAGTTAGAATTCAAAGAAATACCAGCTTTTGCATCAAAGATAGAAGTACGTGCATCACCGATGAAATCAGAAGAAACAACAGCATCCTCGGTGTATCCTAAGATACCTTTAAGTTCGTTTTCAGATGCTTCTTTCACTGCTGCGCATATTTCTTCATAAGATGCAGCTTTTTCCAGACGGCAGGTAAGGTCAACAACAGAAACATTAAGGGTAGGCACTCTAAATGCCATACCTGTCAATTTTCCGTTAAGTGAAGGGATTACCTTGCCAACTGCTTTTGCAGCACCGGTTGAAGAAGGAATAATGTTGCCTGCTGCAGCACGTCCGCCTCTCCAGTCCTTCTTGGAAGGGCCGTCAACTGTCTTCTGTGTAGCTGTAGTAGCATGAACAGTGGTCATAAGACCTTCAACAATTCCGAATTTGTCATGAATAACCTTGGCGAGAGGAGCCAAGCAGTTTGTTGTACAAGAAGCATTAGATACAACATTCATATCCGGTGTATATTTGTCCTGGTTAACGCCCATTACGAACATAGGAGCATCAGCAGAAGGAGCTGAGATAACTACCTTCTTGGCGCCTCCCTTAAAATGTGCACTGGCTTTTTCAGTTTTTGTAAACAAACCTGTTGCCTCAATAACATATTCAGCACCGCAATCCTTCCAGGGAATTTCTTCCGGATTCATGCAAGCATAAATACTGATTTCTTTGCCGTTAACAACAAGTTTGTCTCCTTTAACTTCTATTTCGCCATCAAATTGGCCATGAATAGTATCATACTTAAGCATATACTTCATGTACTCAGGGTCGATAAAAGGATCATTGATTCCCACCACTTCTACATTTGGATTATTTACTGCAGCTCTGAATGCCAGGCGGCCTATTCTTCCAAACCCGTTAATTCCAATTTTTACTGTCATATAATTACCTCCTAAAAAATCTTACTATAGAAAATTGTTAACAAAATCACAAATTCCTCATGATATTCTATAATAAATAGTTATTATTTTCAAGGACTTTAGAAAATTTTGTTTTTTTCCTTCTCTTTTTTCTGTCTCATACATTCATATATCAATATTGATGCCGCAGCCGAAGCATTAAACGACTCTGCGTTTCCCGGCATAGGAATCATTACATTAATATCTGCCAACTCTAATACATTGTCCGAAAGGCCATTGCCTTCATTGCCTATAATAATTGCCACCTTTTCCGACATATCGGCCTGCCAGCATGGTAAGGCGTCTCTTGTATGCGCAGCAGCAAGAAGAATATTTTTTGATTTCAGTTTAAACAGAGCCTGGCTAAAATCTTCCTCAATAATTACCGGAATATGAAACATCGAACCCATTGTGGCCCGGATTACCTTAGGGTTATATGGATCGGCACTATCTTTGGACAATAGTACTGCATCAAAACCACAGGCATCTGCGGAACGAATAATGGTACCTAAATTTCCGGGATCCTGAATATTCTCCAGAGCTATAATTCGCTTAACTCTCTCATAGATCTCCTTATTATTATAAACAGGCATCTCGGCCACTGCCAAAATTCCTTGCGGGGATTCGGTTTTGCTGATGCGGCTAAAAAGCGCATCAGGGACTTGCACCGCTTTTATATTTGACATTTGAGAAAGAAATAATTCTTCTTTCTGAAAAAAGTTATCGGATATAATAAAATATCTTATTATGGCTCCAGAATTCAATGCATCCTTTACGAGCCGGTAGCCTTCAAGTAATATGGCTTGAGCAGCCGTTCTGCCTTTTTTACTACTAAGACTTCTGACCTCTTTTATTATTTGATTTGATATAGAAGTAATTCTAATCCTGTCAGCCACATTATTCCTCCCGGATATACGAATAAAGTCCCTCCACATTCTTGTGAGGGACTTATTAACCGGGCGAGTTTAATCCCCGCCAAAAAATAACTATTTTACCTTTTCGACCAGCATCTTGAAACCATTAGCATCATTAACAGCCATATCAGCAAGTACTTTTCTGTTTAGATTAATACCTGCTTTTTTAAGAGCATGCATAAATTTGCTGTAGGACAAGCCGTTCATGCGAGCTGCAGCATTGATACGTGCAATCCAAAGTTTTCTGAATTCACGCTTCTTTTGCTTTCTGTCTCTATATGCGTAGCTTAACGATTTCATAACTGCTTCGTTAGCTGTTCTGTAAAGCTTGCTTTTTGCTCCAAAATAGCCTTTCGCAAGCTTGAGGGTTTTTTTATGTCTTGCGCGCGTACGCAAAGCACCTTTTACTCGTGCCATTTCCTAACACCTCTTTCCTCTTTTTATGCGTAGGGCAACATCTGCTTCACTATATCAGCGTTAGCATCGGATGCAACCAATCTTTTGCGAAGCTGTCTTTTCCTTTTCGTTGACTTCTTCGTCAATATATGATTTTTATAACCCTGACTTCTTTTTACTTTTCCAGTGGCAGTAATTTTAAATCTCTTTTTTGAGCCGCTGTGGGTTTTAAGCTTTGCCATATAGCTAACCTCCCTCTATTATTTATTTTTTATGAGGAACTAATATCATGGACATTGACCGGCCTTCCATAGAAGGTGGCCTATCCACTTTTCCATATTCCTTGACGGTATCTGCAAATTTCTGCATTACTTCTCTTCCCAGAGCAGAATATGCTATTTCGCGCCCTCTGAAGCGAATAGATACCTTTACTTTGTCTCCATCTTCAAGGAATTTAATGGCATTTTTAGCTTTAAAGCTGAAGTCATGATCCTCAATTTTTGCTGAGAGTCTGATTTCCTTGACTTCAATAATAGTTTGCTTTTTCTTGGCTTCCTTCTCTCTCTTGTTTCGCTCATAAAGGTACTTTCCGTAGTCCATTATTTTGCAGACAGGCGGATTCGCATTGGGAGATATCTTTACCAGATCCAATTCCCTTTCGTTTGCCTTTAATTGTGCCTCTTTTGCTGAGAAAACTCCCAACATGGTCCCGTCCGAATCAATCAAACGTACTTCCTTATCACGAATCGCTGAATTGATCTGTACTTGGTCCTTACTAATATAAAACACCTCCGAATATAAATAAAACAGGTAAAGCTTATACTTCACCTGTTATGAACGCCAACATGCGAATCTGTACCAGATAACGCTATTGACCCGCCAGCTTGCGCCAAACAAGGTGAGAAGCATCGCTTCTGCTTGATTACCTATAATACTATACAGCATGATATAAATCATGTCAAGAAATTTGATAAAATAATTTAATTAAATTATTTGACTATAAAAGCATACCACACAATCAGAAACATTAGTACTGTAATTAATAATGCCGCATCAGCACTGATACCCGTCAGATTAATCTTGCCAATGTTTCCGCTCCTTGATTTATCGAATCTGCGAAAATACTTAAACAGCCGAGCCCTCAGGTTTCCGGATGCTCTGCCTGCAGTTGCAACTATTGAGCCATACCACTCAGCTCCTCGCCTCCAAATAAACAAAATACTCATGCCTGTCAGTTTTCCAATGCCTTCCAATGTCAGCCAGGCAGGAATATGCCAATGAAATGCTCCGCTTCTGAATCCCAGCCAACATGTTAAACCTCCGATTGCTAAGGTAATAATCATACTTAAAACATCACTCGGATTCCAAAAAGAGAGACTCTCCAAAGTAGCTGCAGCATTTTTCATACCCAAAACCTGTGCCGCCGGAGCTGCAGCAATACTGGCGAAAATTTCAGGCTTAAACCCAATTACTATCATAACAGCTGCAAGTAAACCCATAGCTAAATTCATTCCAAATGATTTATTCTCATTGACTTTAACTTTAGCAGGCTTTCCCAGGAATATTAAATAATAAAGTTTAATAAATGACGTAGCCGTTCCGACTCCCACCAGTAAAAACAACCGTTCAATCCATATAATCCATTGCGGTCCATTTTCTGCAGCGTGACTTACAGCATGGTGGAGCAGAGTCTTACTGGCATAACCATTTAGCCCGGGTGCGCCAGTAATACCCAAAACCGCTATTAACATAAATAAAGCTGTCAGAGGAAAACGCCGCCAGAGCCCTCCCAGTTTATATAAATTGGTTTCATTGGTACCAATATAGATGATACCTACACCCAAAAAGAGTGCTGCTTTAAACAAGGTATGGTTGACAATATGATAGATGGAGCCAATAAGACCAAGGCCTCCATCTGGTCCCAGATAAAGTCCAATCCCCAAACCCAGGATAATGTATCCTATTTGGCTTATACTATGATATGCCAAAAGCCGTTTGGCATCACTCTGGACTAAAGCTGCCAAAACTCCCACCAACATAGTACAGGTACCAAGAACAGCAAGACCTGATCCTAACCAGGAAACCCCTCCCTGCAAATATGTACCCCAGCCGGCAAACTCACCGACTCTAATAAGCCCGTATGCTCCCACCTTAATAAGTAATCCCGATAAAAGCGCACTTCCGGGAGCAGGGGCCACCGAGTGTGCATGAGGCAACCACAGGTGTAACGGCACCATGCCTGCCTTGATTCCAAATCCTATAATTAGCAGAACAATACTCCAGGTAAATGCTTTAGAATTCAAAGGATTAACCGGCCCTGATCCTATAATGGGCATAATATCGGTGGCTGTGCCCATAAAGACTATTCCCAAAGCCAGAAAAAGTCCACCAACGATACTATAGAATAAGTAAAAATACCCCGCCCTTATTGCCTCTTTATTTCCTCTGTGAATAACCCAGAAGAAGGATGAAACAGTCATAAGCTCAAAGAAAAGTAATAAAGTAAATAAGTCGCCTGCCAGGAAAACTCCCAGGACCGCCGATAAAGTTAATAAGGAACATAATTCAAAGACTTTGGTTCTGCCTTCCTGCTCCATATATTCAGGCACATATATAGAAACCACAGACCAAATAAAACCAGCCGCCAGCACAAAAATAGCAGACAGGCTGTCAGCATGGAAATTCGGCGCAACAGGCCCTGGAAGAGGGACTGTATAGTTTAATGGAATTCCTTCAAAAACACTTTGCAGGCCGCAAACTCCAAAAACCAGAACAACAGCACTGGTAATCAAAGGTATATTTATGAATCTGCCCCTCTTAAAAAGGAGAAACAGCACTCCTATAAGAGGAATAACAGGAAGAATTGCAAGTATCAAAGTTTTGACCCCCTTTAATTAATAAAACCAATTTACAACTGCCTCAACCCCGGGCCAGATTATACCCGGCATAAGACCAATAAAAAGTGCAATCATTACCAGAGCCAGAGTTGGAGCAAGCATAAGTGAAACCCTGCTTCCCTTTTCTTCGCATGTTTTTGTACTCACTCTATTAAATGCATTAACAATAGCCGGGACAAAACATATTGCATTTAGTATTCCGCTAATAATTAAAACTACAGCAAGAGGCCATTTTCCTGCTTCTACACTGCCTTTCATCAGGTAATACTTTCCCCAGAAAGTATTAAGGGGTAACATTCCGATCATTCCCATTGTTGCAATACTGAAGGCTGCCATTGTTTTAGGAAGCAACCTGCCAATCCCCCCAATTTTACTTACCTTAATCACACCGGTCTGTTCAGAAATAATGCCAGCACAAAAGAAAAGAGTGATTTTTAGTGTAGAATAGCTTATCATATGGAATATTGCACCAGCCAGCCCCCAGGCGTTAAGTGTAAAAGCACCCAGAAGAATATAGGAAAGGTGGCTTACAGTTTGATAAGCCAGCCGCCGTTTTAATACATCCTGTCGTGCAGCTATAACAATTCCGGCCACGATAGTTATGGCCGCAGTCCAGGGAAGTATGTATCTTATTTCCAATTGTCCAATAAGCTCATGTCCGAACACGGAATAAACAGTTCGCAAAATCCCGTAAACGCCGGAATAAACTACTGCCACAGCATGCAGAAGGGCGCTGACCGGAGTGGGAGCTGCCATTGCAGCCGGCAGCCACCTGTGTAACGGCATTATTGCCGCTTTAACACCAAACCCTCCAATAAATAGCATTAAGAGCCAGTTAAGTCCTGGACCCAATGAATTTGCCAACATTGGCCCACTGGAAAAATCCAGCTTTCCGGACCAGGCATAGGTAAATATAATGGCAATTAAGATTGCCCCTGCCCCGGAAAGACTATACAGTATATATTTCGTCCCGGCTTTCATGGCCTCAGCACTTCGCTCATGAATCACCAGGGGATAAGTCGCAAATGTCAATAGCTCATAAAACAGGTATAGTGCTACGAGATTGCCTGAAAATGCTACTCCCAGGGTCATAGTTAAAGACATAAGAAAAAAAGTGAAGAAAGTTCGCTGTTTATGCTTTCCTGCCATATATCCAAAAGAATACACTGCGGTAAAAAGCCATAAAGTAGAAGCAATAAGTCCGAAAACTGCGCCTAATGGATCAGGATCAATGCTAAAAGCCAACCCCCCCAATTCACCAGCCACTCTGACTCTTTCTCCCGCAAATACCTTCAAAGCTGTATGCCAGGTAAAAAATGCACTGGATGCAGCAAATAATAAAACTATATAGTTACGCAGACGATTTTTGGTCTCTGGTATCATGGCTACAACAAGACCACCAACTGCACCACTAAATAAAGCTATAACAAGACTAAGCAACCTCTAATCCTCCTTAAGCTCCTTTAAGAGCCACATCTTACTTACATTATCTAAATAATTTGCTCCTACCGGAGCACCAACAGCTCAGCGGCAGCTCTGTTAGCAAGCTCCAGAAATGGCCCTGGCACTACACCCAACACCACGATTACCGCTGACAACAGAATAAGAGCCAGCTTTTGCGGAAGATTTGGATCCTTCCAATCTTTCTCCGGAGCAGTTTCAAAATAGGCAATACGTATAACCGGAAAAAGATAAGCCCCACAGAGTACACTCCCTGCAATAATTACACTAATCGGAAGTATACTCCCTGATTCCATGCTTCCCTGAAGAAGGTTCCATTTTCCTACGAAACCTGAAAACAGTGGTATACCTGTCAGTCCCAAACTGCTGACAGTAAAGGCAGCAGCTGTTATTGGCATTTTTCTGCCAATACCCGAAAGATCTTTTATCTCCTTTTTGCCTGTCGCAGTCTGCATAGCTGCTGCTGACAAAAACAGGGTGGATTTAATTACTGCGTGACTGGCAAGATAAAATAGTGCGCCAGCCAAACCCCTAGTATTTAAAAGCCCAAAGCCTAAGAAGATATAGCCTACCTGAGCCACTGTTGAAAAAGCAAGTCTCCTCTTAAGCTCTTTTTGTGTTAAAGCAGATATGGAACCGGCAATAATTGCAACCATGCCAACCAGTACCAATATTTTGTGTACTGAGTATGCCTGCATTAAAGTTTGACCAAAAACATTATATAAAACTTTTAACAGACAGATTATATAGCCTTTGACAGCAAGTCCGGACAAAATAGCACTGGCAGGAGACGGGGCAACAGAATGTGCATCCGGCAGCCAGACATGTAATGGAAAGAGCGCTGATTTTACCCCGAAACCAACTAACATAAAGCTAAAAGCCATCCAGACCACACGGGGATTATTCTGCCATATTATGCTAAGTTCGCGAGATGCGAATTCCATATTTAAATGTCCGGTAATGATATATATAAAACCGATTCCGCCCATAACAAGGCAAGAACCCAGTGTTGCCAGTATCAAATATGTGAAGGTTGCCTTAGCCGCCCTAGGATGATTTCTGGCACTTACTAGCCCGCAGCAGCTTAAAGTAGCTACTTCCACTAAAACATAAACATTAAAGAGGTCATTAGTCAGCGCCATTCCGGCCAATGCTCCCACCAACAGCAGATAGAGTACATAAAACCTGGCGATCCGCTCTTTTCCCCCCACCTCATGGGTCAGATTACCTCTGGCAAAAAGCGCTACCGGCAGGCTTACAATAGCTATAGTTAGCAGGAAAAATGTCCCTAAGCTACCCACCTTCAGCTCTATACCCCACGGAGCCGGCCATCCACCCATCTGATATATTATAGGAATATCTTTTCGAAACAAAACAATTGAAGCCAGATAACATATCCCCAAAAGCATCAATACTTCAACTGATAAAACCAAGTTTTCTACCAGTCTCTTTCTTTTTGCCAAGGTTGGCAAAACAAAAGCAACAAACAGAGGAGCAATAATTATAAATACCGGTAGGTTAGTTGAAATTGCTGATATCACTTATTCCGACACCTCGTTTCCCATCTTGTATATCCGACGGAGATCGGTAGTGCCGTAGGAGCGGTATAACCTAAGGATTAATGCTAAAGCAAATGCTGTCACACTGACACTAACAACAATTCCGGTCAGCATCAAAGCAGATGGCAGCGGATTAATGAAAAGTGTCTGGGGATTGTTGCCATTTAGAATAGGCACATAACCACCACGAATATTTCCCGCCGCAACAAACATAAGGAAAACAGCGCTTTCCATAATATTAATTCCAATCAGTTTCTTGAACAGGTTAGATCGTGTCAGCACAGTTAGTGCTCCGATTGCAAATAAAATAAAAGCAGCGAAATATGGATAATTTATAATTAATTTTTTTATTACTTCACTCATTATTCTTCCTCCATCATAGTAAAAAACAAAGTCACCATAGTACTGGCTACCCTTATACCAACACCAAAGCCTATAAAAGAAATCAATCCTCCTGAATTAAGGGTTCCAGGCACTCCCAGGTCAACTCCGGCTAGCTTGTTTGCCAGGAAAGGAACTCCTTTTATAATGCCTACCAACCCCATTATTCCATACCAAAGGGTGCCGTAACTCTCTGCTGCAACCAGCACTTTTTCCGGAAGTTTTTTACGTCCTTTTTCAATACCGTAAATGGTGGAGTATGCGATAAAACTTAAACCCACTATGATACCCCCGGCAAATGAACCGCCCGGAGAAACATGGCCGTGTAAAATTACGTAAAAACCATATATGCAAATAAACGGCAATATTATTGAAGCCATACGCTTAAGGATAAAGTCTTTCATTTACCATTCTCCTTACTTTTTGAAGTTTTTATGGTAATAACCACTGCGAGTGCTGCTGTAAATAAAACAATGGTCTCGAACATGGTATCGTAAGCCCTGTAATCAAGCACAATAGAAGTTACCATATTCAGAACTCCGGTATCTTCCAGAGCATCATTAAAATAGCGCTCAGAAACTTCATTATGGACAGGATTGTCGGGCATACCGTAAGGAGGCAATTCTACAACCGCAAGTATTATTCCATAGACAGCCATTATAATTAGAATCAGAATGAACAAATTCCTTATTCTTTTTCTCATCGTTGCTATTCCTCCCTTCGGCTGGTGCGGAAAACAACAATCATCATTAATACTGTCATGCATATTCCCGCTGCAGCTTCAGTTATGGCAAGATCTGGAGTATTCATCTGCAGCCATATAAGAGCCATGGTCAAGGTGTATGCACCATAGACAATTACTGCATGCAATAAATCCTTTATAAAATACATGGCCAGAGATGTAATTATCAGAATCAGCAATAAGAACATAATCCAATAATCAGCAGCTACAAAATTCATACCCTCACCCTTTCTTCAGCTTTGTATCTTTAACAGGTTTTACACCGTGAATTAAGCCTGCTTTTGCAATCAAATGTGACATTGTAGGGTTAATAAGCCAGAACAAAAATAGCAGTATTATTAATTTAAACCTCAAAATCCAGTCGGGACTAAGTAAAATAAGGCCAAGCCCAACAAGACCCACCCCGAGAGTGTCACTCATTCCCAATGCATGCATACGGGTGTAGGGGTCCGGAAATTTAAAAAGACCTAATGTTCCGGAACTGAAGGCTAAAAATGAGCCAACAAAACAGATATATGCAATAATTCTAATCATTTGAAATCCCTTCCTCTTTTTCACCTTCAAAACCTTTTAATCCCGGTATCCTAAGCTGCCAGTCGCCGGGTGTGAGTACCTTAATTATCCAAAGCGAACCCACAAATCCGCATAACATAAAAACGAAAGCTATGTCGATAAAACCATACTCGCTTCTTGCAAAAGCCATCAATAAAATAATAACGCTTACTTTACTGGTTATTGCATTAATAGAAATGAGACGATCAAGGACTGTCGGCCCTATAATCGCTCGCAGGAGAATCAGAAGAATTAATACCAGGAGTCCTGCCAACATCCACAACATGTGTCTCACCCCTTTTCATTCGTTTTTCCAGTCTTTCTATTTCATCGATAATCCGCCAATATAATAAGCCAACTGCGGTTTCTTCAGTAAGTGCATGTACAATGAACCGGCCGGTTTCCGGATCAATATCTATAGTTGCCGAGCCTGGGGCAATGGTGATACAGGTACCAAGCAGTACTCTCCCCCAGTTACTCATGATAGAAGTTTCCATAATGACAAACATGGGCTTAGACGGAGGCTTATTAAACAATAGCGTTTTTGCCACGGCAATATTTGATTGAATAATATACCATACCATCATTAGCATACAGCGGATTAATAGCAGGAATACTCCGGCAGTAGGTACACTGGGCTGTCTTGGTCCAAGATCCTGCCAGAACCAAACAGTAGCAAAGGAAACAATTGCTCCAACAAAAACATGTTGAAAATCAATCTCCGCAGAAATCACAATCCAAAACATTAATAATAAAATATAAAGAATCAGTGATCGTTTTCGCACCATAAAACCTCTTTTCTTAAAAGTTAAAATATATAACATTAATTAGTTACTTCTCCCACTAAGATACACATATAAACTTGTCGCAACCATCCCGAACCAACTCTCGGGTAACTTTTTTAATTGCAGTATCTAGGCTCCTGTACACCCGGTTTCCGCCAATATCATCTATTACTCCCAGTCTTGTCAAAACTCTAAGTGGCTGTCTATTAAGTCCAGCAATATACATGCTCTTTCCTTCTCTATGAAGTTGCCAATAAAGATCCTTAAGCACAAGTGCCCCGGTTTCATCTATCACCCATACATCAGAAAAATTCAGAACCAATGCAGATTTTATCGACGTCTCTCTTATTTGATGCCTTAAATTTTCTACTCCAACAAAAAATAAGAATCCTTGGAGAGAGATAACTTCTATATCTGGATGAATAGAAATAGTGGTTGATGTAGAGCTTTCATCACCAGCAATTTTTCTGCGTGGTGAAGATGACAATTCTACCAACACCATTACCCCGGAGATTAATACCCCTGCCACCACTGCAATAGTTAAATTTATTACCACAGTCAGTATGGTTGTAATAACCATAATTGCCCCGTAGCTCCATCGAGCGCGCGGGATTAGTTTTATACTTTTCCAATCAGCCGTACGAACCGAGGCAACCATGAGAATAGCTGATAATGAGGCTAGTGGTATGCGCCTGACAACAGGACCAAGGGCTAAAACCATTAACGCTAAAAAAACAGAATGCATAATACTTGAAAGCCGGGTACGACCTCCACTATGAACATTTGCCCCAGAACGAGCAACAGCGCCGGATACAGGTATGCCGCCAACCAATGAAGAGACGATATTCCCTAATCCTTGGCCTATAAGCTCCCGGTTACTGTTATGCTTGGTACCCAGCATTCCATCGGTGACCTCAGCTGATAATAGCGCTGAGATTCCCCCTAAAAGACAAATGGTAAAAGCGGGCATAATCAGATTACCAATCTCACTAAAAGGCATATTGTCAAATCCAAGTTGGGGTAAACGAAAAGGAATTTCACCCACAACGTGTGGGCTGTGAATGAAAAGCTCATTTACGACTAACCCTATCAAAAGCCCTAACAAGGATTCCGGAACTTGCTTTAAAAAGCGTAAAGCCAAAATAATTGTTAATACAGTAATTATAGTTATAGTAAGGGTTTTATGAGCATCATCAATTGCTGTCATAAAAAATAAGATAGATACTCCATTGGTGAAACCGGCTACTACTGGCTGCGGCAGATATTTAACGAACTTACCTAATCTAAGTAATCCAAAAATCACCTGCATCAGACCTGCCAAAAGTCCGGCCAGAAGCATGCCGCCCATCCCATATTGGCTGATAACGCTGATCAAAACAGCTGTCATTGCACCTGTAGGCCCAGTAATCTGTACACCGCAACCACCAAATATGGCCGCTGTAACACCACCAAAGATTGATGCATATAACCCTGCCAATGCACCTGCTCCACTTGCAATCCCAAAGGCTAAAGCAAGAGGTAGAGCTACAATTGCAGCGGTTAATCCTCCTATAATGTCAAACCGAATACGCGGCCACAATTCTGTCAAAAAACTCACCCCATAATAAGTAGTAATACCAGTAAAAGCCTGTTCTTGTAAAAACTTTTGAGCGCACAAAAAAAAGCGCAGGTTAAGCTAAAAAACTCAACACAACGCTTGGAAACTCCTACGAGGTTAGCTGACGGGTTCGGGCCACCAAGTTGCCCTACCTGAAAATTAGGATTCACCCCAAAGTTGGGTCCCCCGTTTCTTTTGAAAAATTCGGAGATATCGTTATTTAAATTATTACACTATATTATAATGTTAACATAAAACTAAGTTAAGTCAAGGAAAGGAGCCGTTTTGCATTTTCAACTTAATAAATATTATTCCAATAAATTATTCAGTCTCACTTTGATTAGCAAAAAAGTGCCCTGTCAATAAGGTACCGATTGAACTGTCAACCAATTATTCTTTGTGTGGCCTATTAGGATACTTTAAACATTTGTGGCAATACTANTTTTAAAGAAATCCATATTGCAGCGAAGAAAGCACTTAATGAAAATTGATATGATGAGAATTTTAAATCCTGTTAAAAAAAGGGCTGTCTCAGAATAACTCGTACAGTATTCGGAGACACAACCCTTTATGATTTCTCTTATTATTTTAATCCAAAAAATCCTTTAGTTTCTTGCTGCGGCTGGGGTGACGAAGTTTTCTTAATGCCTTGGCCTCAATCTGACGTATCCTTTCTCTTGTAACGTTAAACTCTCTGCCTACCTCTTCCAGAGTGCGGGCTCTTCCGTCATCCAATCCAAAACGCAATCTAAGTACCTTTTCTTCTCTTGGAGTAAGGGTGTCCAGTACATCAATCAGCTGCTCCTTAAGTAAGGTAAACGCAGCAGATTCTGCAGGTGCCGGCGCATCATCATCGGGTATAAAATCGCCTAAATGGCTGTCCTCTTCTTCACCTATAGGGGTTTCCAATGATACTGGCTCCTGAGATATTTTTTGAATATCCCGCACCTTTTCTTCGCTCATACCCATTTCATTCGCAATTTCTTCCGGCGTCGGATCCCTGCCAAGTTCCTGAAGAAGCTGTCTTGATACACGAATAAGTTTATTTATGGTCTCCACCATATGAACAGGAATACGTATTGTTCTGGCCTGGTCTGCAATGGCTCTGGTTATGGCCTGTCTAATCCACCAGGTAGCATAGGTACTGAACTTGAAACCTTTCCTGAAATCAAACTTTTCCACAGCTTTTATAAGGCCCAGATTTCCCTCCTGTATAAGATCCAGGAACAACATACCACGACCGACATAGCGTTTGGCTATACTTACAACAAGGCGCAGATTTGCTTCTGCCAGCCTTTTTTTTGCTTCTTCATCTCCATTTTCCATTCTTTTGGCAAGTTCAATTTCTTCCTCACTTGTAAGAAGGGGAACTTTACCAATCTCTTTTAAATACATTCTTACAGGGTCATCAATACTGATGCCCTCGGGAACGCTTATTTCCTCTTCCTCGTCTTCATCCTCATCTTCTTTATCAATAAACGGGATTACTTCAAGCTCTTTATCACCAATTTCCGCAACTATTTCTATACCCATTTTTTCAAGTGCTTCATAAATTTTTTCTATCTGCTCCGGAGTAATATCTACGTGTTCATAGGCATCTTCTATCTCATGATAGGTCAGTATACCTTTCTCTTTTCCTTCCTTAGTAAGTTCTTTTAAAATATTTTTAGGATCCTTCGGCACTTCTTTGTCGGCCTGTTTATTCTTGGTTTTCTCCTTAGCAGCCAATTTCTTTTCTGATATTGATTCTTTTGATGTTTCTATCTCATTGTCTTTAAGACTTATATCTTTTTTGTTTTTTTCTAAAGAATCGGCTTTCTTTTTATTGTTTTCTGCCATATTATCTCTACCCCTCGTATTTTTGAAATTATTATGCCATTCTCTTTAGTTCAGCGATTCTCTCTGCTCTTTTACTGAACTCAAGCCCTAATTTCTGCCTTATCATACCATCTTCTTCATTCTTAATTCTTTCAATAGTTTGTTTCTGCATATCCTCCAGTTTTAATATTTCCAGTTTATTCAATATTTGTTGTAATGCTTTGTCAGTGTTCTCTAAACCACTGTTTGTTTCTGCAACCCGCACCAGATAAGATGCTTCCTTAGGCTCCAGAACATTTAATAGTTCAGCAAAAACACAGGTTTTGTTCTGTTCCAGTCTTTTATATAACTTTTCGGCTATTTTTTTTGCGCTTTTATCTATGTAAGCGTCAAGCCCATACTTTTTTGACACTTTATCAAACAAACGATTCTCATTACAAAGCATCACCAGCAATATGTGCTCCAATTCGCCAAATCTGGTATCAATTTGTGGAATTTCTAAAAATGTCCTTCCTGGTGACATGTTTTTATTATATGAATATGGTTTTTGTCTGGATATCTGCCTGTTTCTCCTTTTTTGGACTTCATTGTTCAATGACTCCAGTGATATTCCATATTCTTGTGCATAATTCTTTGTATATAACTCCCTTTCTATACTGTTATCATGAGCGGCTAATATATCTGCAATACTGTTCAGCAGTTTTAGTTTATCGTCTATAGTATCCAAATTATACATATTTTTCTCGACTCTGATTTTATAATCCAGCAGAGATATTGCCCCATTCACAAGGTTTTTAAACTTTTCAGGTCCATTATTACTGATATAATCATCGGGATCCTTACCATCAGGTATTAATAGAACTCTTACATTACAGCCTGCTTTCTCCAATACATCAAGTCCCCGCAACGTAGCGGCTTGTCCGGCAGAATCCGAGTCATATGCTATTATCACCTCTTCAGCGTATTTTTTTAGTATCCAGGCCTGGGATTGCGTAAGTGCAGTACCCAGAGATGCGACTGCATAATCTATTCCCGCCTGATGCAGTGAAATAACATCCATATAGCCTTCTACTATCAATAACCTCTTACTTTTACTTTGCCGGGCATAGTTTAGGCCGTAAAGCTCACGGCTTTTGTTATACACCAGTGTATCAGGTGAATTCATGTACTTTGGTTGAGTATCATCAATAACTCTGCCGCCAAACCCTATAATATTTCCTCTTATGTCAAATATGGGAAACATTATTCTGTTCCTGAATCTATCAACCAGTTCTCCGGTTTTGGTCTGCAGGGAGAGCCCTGATGCCAGCAGTAATTCGTTTTTTACTCCTTTTTTTGACAAAATTTTCGTTAAATCATTCCAACCCCTGGGTGCAAACCCTAAACCAAATTGTCTTAATGTCTTTTCGATGAGTCCTCGTTTTATTAAATAAGCCTGTGCCCTGGCACCATCTTTGCCGGCTAATGCAGAGAAAAAGAATCTTGCAGCTTCCTTATTAATGTCCAGTATTTGCTTCCTTAATATGGATTTCTCCTTTTCTTTAGTATCATCAGGTTCCGGAAGAACAATTCCCGCTCTGTCAGCGAGGAACCTAAGCGCTTCCAAAAAATCTAAATTTTCAATACCCATTATAAACTGGATAACGCTTCCGCCCTTATTGCACCCAAAGCAATAAAACAATTGTTTTGAAGGTTCAATACTGAATGAAGGTGATTTTTCATTGTGAAACGGGCACAAAGCAAAATATCTTCTGCCCTTTCGTTCAAGTTTAATATAACTTGAAGCTACATCAATGATATCATTTCTCATTCTGACTTCTTCGATTAGTTCATCTGGGTAATACATATTGTAACCTCATAGATTTTATTATTCGACAGATTGTCTGTTTTTCCTTCCTATTGGCTAAATATTTTGCTGCTGATAAAAACCAAAATTCTTGTAGCATTGTACCTAACTATGTTAAAGCTATAAAATAAATTGAAACTATTTTACCATGAAACCGGTATGTAAATTTGCTGGAACTTCTTTAAAGCATACCGGTCTGACATTCCGGCAACATAATCCAGAACTGTCCTCTCAAGTCCCTCAGTTTCAATGGCTTTTTGAGAATCAGCCGGAAGCAGGTCCGGTTTTTTTAATAAATATAAATACAACTCTTCTATCATCAGTTCTGCTTTTGATTCTTCCTTTTTTGCAACAGATCCTATATAAACATTTTCAAACATATAATCCCTGAGCATTTTACTGGATTCCTGAAAATCCGGACTCATGCATATATAATTATTGCCATAGCTATTAATAATAATATCAGTAATCATATTATTAATACGTAATGATGAGGTTTTCCCTAAAATTCTGGTGCATTCTTTGGGTAAATCTTCTTCTGATATAATGCCACCCCGGATTGCATCCTCAATATCATGATTAATATAAGCTATTTTATCGGCGAGACGAACCACCTGTCCTTCAAGTGTTGAGGGAATATCTTTTCCTGTATGACAACGTATCCCATCCCTGACCTCCCAGGTAAGATTCAGTCCTTTTCTGTCTTTTTCTAATACCTCAACAACTCTGACACTCTGTTCATTGTGTTTAAAACCAAAAGTGCTTATTCTGTTAAGAACCCGCTCTCCTGCATGTCCAAAAGGAGTATGTCCTAAATCATGCCCTAAGGCTATTGCTTCGGTTAAATCTTCGTTTAATCTTAAGCACCTGGCTATAGTTCTTGCTATTTGTGAAACTTCAAGGGTATGGGTAAGCCTTGTTCTGTAGTGATCCCCCTCCGGAGAAATAAATACCTGAGTTTTATGCTTTAGCCGCCTAAAAGCTTTAGAATAAATAATTCTGTCCCGGTCACGCTGAAAAACAGTTCTTATGTCGCATTGCTTTTCATCTCTGTCCCGGCCTTTGCTTTTCCTGCTAAAAGACGCAAATTCAAATAAGAGCCTCTCTTCAATATCTTCAAAATACTCTCGGATATGCATGGGAACCTCCAAAAAATAATGCTACATTATTTATACCCATAAAAATACGGCGGTAATATACCGCCGTTGCAATTGATATTTTAAACTAAACTACATATCCTTCAAGCAATCGGAACATATAACCTTACCTTTAAAATCAATAGTATTTGGTTTTGCAACATCACAGAATACGCACCTTGGAGTGTATTTATCCAGTACCACATTGCCACTTTCGTCAACATACATTTCGATGTCATCACCCTCGTTAATATTAAGTTCTTTACGTAATGACTTAGGTAATACTATTCTTCCAAGTGAATCCAGCTTTCTTACATATCCTGTTGCCCTCATTTTTCGATTCCTCCCTAAACCCATAAATTATCATCTATTGAATTATATCATAAAATGTCGTTTTGTAATATAATTTTTATTAATTTTTGTATGATTTTTATGGACAGCTAACAATATTACTTATTATGGAACCAGGCTTAACTTTAGGTAATAATAAAAAAATTGAAAAATAGAAGCCAGGCAAAGCCCGGCTTCTCCTACCCTGTGCATTACACAGTTTATAATTACCAGACAGGACTTAATACTCCATACATAAACATTTCAATTAAATCGTCTATGTCCTCACCAGTTAAATCTTCTATCTTATTCTTCAAATCTTTATTTTTCTTTATGGCTTTAATAAGATTTTCTGATATTTCCTCAGCAACATCTTCAATATCTCCGCCACTTATCAGCTCATTAATCTCTATAGAGTTCTTTTTGTTAAACTTTGTGAAACTTGCTCCGCTCTTAATGTCATTCTTTACATTTATCTCAAGTTCATCATCTATTTCACCCGTAAAATCTATACCTTTTATGGTATTGCCTGCACCAAATCTGAATGTGAGCTCCAGCTCGTTTATATCATCTATGTCGAAATCCATATAATCCATATCGATTAAGGCATTGGCTATTGCTTCCTGGTAAAAATCTTCAAAATCACCCTTATCCTCGAATATTTCCAGTATTTCCTCTAAATCGTCCACATCAATTATTTCTAATTTTCTCTTTTCTTTGATAATTCTGTTTATGAAATCGATGCCATTCTTTCTTATAGATTCCCTCAGCTTCTTGTCATCCTCAGCCTCTTCCAGAAGCTCTTTGACCAATTTTGACATCGTTTTGGAATCCAGGGTTACAGTAACCTTATTACCGGAGCCTTTTATATTATCGTCCAGAACTTCATCAATAATTTTTATGTAATTCTTTGTATCGAATTTTAAAGAAATATCGTCAAATGCCTTCTTTATTATTTTATAATCATTGATATAGTCAGGATAATCAGGAAATACATCCTCTATTTCCTGGTAAAATACTTTTTTATGCAGGTCTTTAAGATCAATGTAAACATCCTCGTTATTTATTCCTGCTGCAACTTCAATTACAGATTTGTTACTATACAATAAATCCAAAGTTACTTGAGCAAGCACGTCATTTACATCGGCAGCTGTCTCCAGTTTTAATGCAAAATCACTTATAAAATCGGCTTCGTCATCATCTCCATCATAAGCTATATCAATGGTTGTAGTTGTTGTGTACTTATTCATCTTTGATAATTTTACTAGCCCTTTAATCAGTTTATTTACCGGTTTAGCAAAAGAGATATTCATTGCAAGAAAAATTATTGCAATAACTGCTACAATCCCTATAACATATACCATTACTTTGGATTTTTTCTTTGGGGGATCAACAGGCGGAGTTTCGTTTGCCGAAGGTTGTACAGTAGGTTCAATAACCTGATTAACGCCTGGATCCGAATTTTCTGATGTATTATCATTCTGTATGGTATTTATATCAGTATTTGATGGCTGTTCTTCAAGTTTATTGCCGCATTTTGTGCAAAACAATGCTTCATCCCTGTTCTCACCGTTACAATTAGGACAATTTTTCATTACAATACCTCCAAAATATATAGATATTTATATTCTAGCATTCATTTGGTTTTTGTAAATACAGTTATAAGAATTGTTTTTATAGTCCAGTATTTATTTTAAATTTTCCGTAAATTAGACTCACTATTATTCAGGGTTACTTTATAATCTTTAGTCATTTTAATCAGGATTGTTACCTCTGCAGAAATAAATGCAGGAACATCCATCACTAATTATCATGCCATTATTAACTAAACTAAGTGAAGTGTAGTGTAGAATCATATTGTTAATCATTAAGTAAATTTGCTAAGAGTTATAACATACTCCGTCAGCTGCTTAAGCAGCTTATGCTGTTGACAAGAAAAGGTGCCGTATGCGATGTCAATGTATTAAGTGGGAGATGGGATGTGACCCATCGCACCTCCCGCCTCCCAATTATTGGGTTACCAGAACGGCGCATTTGACATCATTCTAAAGGCACCTGCTTAATTAGATAATCTGATTAGTACATCCCGCAGCGACAAATAAAGTGTGTTTACATCAGCTTGTACGCTATTTCATTCCATCTCAGTTCTTTTAGCAGTGAACTGATTTTAGTATCCTTGTCAATTACAATACATTCGATACCGCACATTTCAGCCCAGTCTGTCAGCTGCTCTACAGTAACGTTCTGAGTATATACTGTATGATGTGCGCCACCTGCATGAATCCATGCTTCCGTAGCTACTGACAGTGAAGGCTGCGGTTTCATAAGCACGCGGGCAACAGGCAGTTTAGGCATATCATGGGCAGCCTCAACAACATCAACTACGCTGATAACAAGACGAAATCTATTCCCCAGATCAATTAATGAAGCACATACAGCGGGTCCAGCGGCACTGTCGAACACAAGTCTTGCTGGATCGCTCTTCCCGCCGATTCCAAGAGCATGAACCTCTATTCTTGGTTTCCCGGATGCTATGGTGGGGCATATTTCCAGCATATGAGCTCCTAGATTCATTTCGTTCCCGGGCTCAAAGTGATATGTATAATCCTCCATAAAAGAGGTTTCTTTTCCATCAGCCATAATCTTTACAAGACGCACCAACGCAGATGTCTTCCAGTCGCCTTCCGCACCAAACCCGTAACCTGCTTCCATTATTCTTTGAGAAGCCAGACCCGGCAATTGTTTCAAACCATGAAGATCTTCAAAAGTAGTGGTAAAAGCTTCAAAATTGCCTTGGGCCATGAATGTCTTTAGTGCGATCTCAATGCGAGCCTGGTATCTCACAGCTTCCATTTTTTCTTCAGAACCCTTTACCTGTGACATATCATATTGGTTTTCGTATTCTTTTATTAGTTTATCAACATCTGACTCTGATACTTCATTTACCATCTTGACCAGATCACCGATACCATAGCCGTCAATGGTCCATCCCAGCTTAATCTGAGCTTCAACCTTGTCGCCTTCTGTTACCGCAACATTTCTCATATTATCACCGAAACGGCAAACCTTAATATGTTTACTGTATACGAAAGCAACAGCAGAGCGCATCCAGCGGCCTATTCTGTCAACGACCTTTTCATCCTCCCAATGTCCAGCAATGACCTTACGGGTCATTCTGAGCCTTGCTCCTATGAATCCAAATTCCCGGTCTCCATGGGCAGATTGATTCAGGTTCATGAAATCCATATCAATGCTGTCCCAGGGTATATCCCGGTTAAACTGGGTGTGTAGATGTAACATTGGCTTTTGAAGAGACATTAAACCTTTAATCCACATTTTTGCAGGTGAAAAGGTATGCATCCAGGTAATTATACCTGCACATGTTTCATCTGAATTAGCGTCAACAGCTAGTTGGTAAATTTCTTCGGGGGTTTTTACTACAGGTTTAAATTTAATTGAATAGGGTGTCTTTTTACTAAGATTTTCTGCTATGATTTTTGAGTGTTCTGCGACTTGTCTCAGAGGTTCCTCACCATAAAGGAATTGGCTTCCGGTAACAAACCAGAATTCATAGTTTTTTAAACTTGGCATAACTGACTCCTCCTATTAAGTTTTAGATGTGCGTACAAGTAGTATTATAATTATTATAAACCATATATTTCTAGTTTGCAATACAAAACATAACGTTCAATAAAGCATTTATGCTTGTAAAAACACTAACTGTTGTATATAATATAAATGATGTACGTACAAGTTCAACAAGGAGTATTCATGTGAACGAACAAACAAAATATGCAGCACTTAAGAATTATCTTAAACAGCAGATAATAATGGGCCGAATGAAAGCCGGAGAACGCATACCTTCGGAAAATGAGCTCTGTGATGATTTTTCCGTCAGTAGACATACTGTCAGAAAAGCTATCTCTTTATTGGTAGCTGAAGGTTACCTTTTTACCGAACATGGTCGGGGAACGTATGTGAAGGACAGAAGCATCAACAGAGCAAAATCCCGCAATATCGGAGTGCTGACCACCTACATTTCAGATTATATCTTTCCCCGTGTTATTCAGGGAATTGATACTGTTTTATCTCAAAGGGGATACAGCATAATGCTCAAAAACACTGACAACAATGTGGCCAAAGAAACTATGTATCTTGAAGAGGTGTTGAGCAAAGATCTTGAGGGATTGATTATTGAACCCACAAAAAGCGCACTATATTCAAACAACGCTGATTACTACAAGGCCCTGGACATCCAGCATATCCCATATATATTTATTCACGGCTGCTATCAGCATCTTAAAGGTAAATCACAGGTTATATTGGATGATGCTCATGGTATGTACCTTGCTGTCAGTCATTTGCTTAAACTGGGACATAAAAACATTGCCGGTATTTTCAAAGCTGACGATATGCAGGGTATAAATCGCCATCATGGTTACGTAAAGGCTCTCTCTGAAGCTGGAATGCCCTACGATTCCAGGAAAGTTATATGGTTTCACACTGAGGATCGGAAAATCAAACCATCTTCAGAAATCAGAAATTTGATTGGCATGGGACTGACCTTGGATTCTATTGCATGCTATAATGACGAAATTGCATTTAGTATATATCAGACTCTTATTGAACAGGGGCTTAAGGTTCCTGATGATATTAGTATTACTGGTTTTGATGATTCACATATTGCCTCCAGCTGCCCGGTGCGGCTTACAACTGTTGTTCATCCGAAGGAAAAACTCGGGGAAACCGCAGCAGAGTTATTACTTGAGCTTCTTGAAGATTCTGACTATCTTAATAACCCCCGGGAAAAGGTTTTTATGCCGGAACTGGTTGCGGGAGATTCATGTATAAATCGAAATAAAGAATAATTTTGATAATTGTGTACAGGAGGATGTGAATATGTTAAAGGCTTTAAAAGAAGAGGTATTAAAAGCCAACCTTGACCTTCCCCGTTATGGACTCGTTACGTTTACATGGGGAAATGTAAGCGGGATTGATCGTGACAAAGGCCTGGTAGTAATAAAACCAAGCGGTGTTCCCTACGATGAGCTTAAAGTGGAACATCTTGTGGTCCTTGACCTGGAGGGAAACAAGGTTGAGGGAGATTTAAACCCATCATCCGACACAGCCACTCATCTTGTTCTCTACCGCAGTTTCAAGGAAATAAACGGTATAGTTCATACACATTCAAGCTGGGCTACCAGCTGGGCTCAGGCCGGCAGATCTATCCCCTGTTTTGGGACTACACATGCCGATTATTTTTACGGCTCCATTCCTTGCACCAGAAAGATGACTAAGGAAGAAGTCGAAGGTAATTATGAAGAAAATACAGGGCATGTAATAGTAGAGGCATTTAAGGAATTGAATCCTATTTATGTTCCCGGTGCTCTTGTGGAGGATCATGGGCCTTTCAGCTGGGGCAAAAGCCCTGATAACGCCGTTCATAACGCAGTAGTCCTGGAAGAGGTGGCTAAAATGGCTTTTAACACCCTTATGCTGTCAAGCGGAAATGCTGAACCCGCATCCGATTATATACTAAATAAACATTTTATGAGAAAACACGGAACTAACGCATATTACGGACAAAAATAAGATCATTGTCATTAAATACGAAAAAGCAGGTAGCGGTAATAACCGTAACCAGCTTCTTATTATCTATTTTGCTGCTTTATTGCTGCCTTCTTCCGTGTAATATTATGAAAGATATTTTTATAAAAAATAAAACCGACAGCATACATAATATAATTAAACCGAACAATAAATATATGGCGATTTGAATAAAAATAAAGAATCGTTGAAATTATCTTTCAACGATTCCTCCTGGTCGGAGTGACACGACTTGAACGTGCGACCTCTTGCACCCCAAGCAAGCACTCTAATCCACCTGAGCTACACCCCGACAGCATACATAGACATCGGTAAGAAATCTTCGATTCCACCAGCAGATAATGCTACTCATGCTAAGTGTCAATATCTTAAGCCTTCGTCCGAAATCTTATTATAATGCATATCGAGGAAAATCACAAGCCCCTTTTTATTAAAAATTATCCTTGTATTTATCCCACCATGCCATTGCCGTCTTGACCATTTCAGGATGAGTTTCCTTGTTAAAGTCTAAATTGACATTAATATACTCTCCACTTGTAAACGACTTAACATTATCATCCTGTGTTGCCAGTAAAAGCCCGTAAAGCGCTAATGCCCGTTCATAATCATCTTGTGTTTGAAGTTTTTCAATAAGTCCGGGGATAGCTGGTTTTCCAATTTTACCAAGCTCTTCAGCCGCAGTATACCAAATGTACCCTTCGTTATAGGTACTGGTATACTTCCTGTCTTTTAGTTTATCAAGATAAAACTCAATCTTTTCTTCAATGGCCTGATCTTCAGGTACGATATCCTCATCTTCAACTTGTGAGTCATTATTAGATATATCAGATACTTTTTTGGCCGCGTCTTCTTCTGGAGGCATCAAAGTTACATCCTGTTCAGGTGACAGTTCTTGATTACCTGCGCTGGTTTGGTCAATGGGTTTTGTAAGAGCTGCGCAGCCCGTCAAAATCGCGAATAAAATCATAATAACTGTTATCAGAGCTGTTTTTCGTTTGAGTTTAGAAATCATCTTGGTTCTCCTTTGTATATTAGTTTTTTCTGATTTGGTATATTCGTGTATGTAATCCAACAATGCTTAGTTGTAATCTTAAAGACAAAACTAGGGACAAGAAACAGGTAACTTGCCCCTACGATATTGTTTTGTATTTATTTAGCCGCTCCGCTTATATCCCTGAATACTTTGTCAATCATGGCACAACATTTACCCGTCCACATAATACCATTCAATGGTGTCTGGGACAAGATGTTTTGCCCTTTATATCAACTTTATGCACCGGTTTTTGCTGAATACTTCTTAAATGCCATATATGCAAAAAAGCCGTAAATAATCAGGCCAAAAAGTGAAGACCAACTAAAGAATGCATAAGTAGCAGTCATATACTTGATTAGATAAATAAGATTAATCAGTGCTTCGACACCCAACCCAATAGTCAGCGCAAAGAAATTCTTTTTTGTAATACATAACAGAATCCCAAGTATAAACACATAAAATAAAAGTCCGCTTATGATGCCACCAAGATATACAAAAATATCAAGAAATCTTAAGGCACTACATCCTAAAAGTATGTACATATCAAAAGCTAATAAGGAAGATAGTATAGGTTTGCCCTCAAAATAAGTTTTTAGTTCGTTACTGACATTCTCAATCATAATAACGCCTCCCGATAATATAGATTTTTTTCCACTCAAGACATATTATACATAATTCACGGAAATATTGCGCCTGTTATTTTTATTCTTTATGCTGAAATTTAATGATAAAATATAAGAACATAATATATAATAAATTTTACATAATTTTTAGGTAAGGTATTTATGCATATCAAAAAATCAGCTGACAAAAAAAGAAATCTAAAATATAAATTTTTATCTGTTATACTTATACCTTTAGCCATGCTTATAAAACTGGTAATGGCTAATAACCCCTTATTCACTGAAAAAGTTTATTCAAGAGGCATCTATAAATTTATTATGCAGCCTGTAAGCATATTAACGGGGTTATTTCCGTTTTCGGTTGCAGAAATTGCCCTTATAATACTTGTAGTATATATTCCGATACGGTTTGTATATCTTATTATAAAGGTCATTGTCAAAGGCGAAGGTAAATTGCTATTGCAGTTTCTTGCCAATATGGTGCTGATAGGTTCCCTGTGGTTTTTTGTCCAGATGATGGTGTGGAATATTAATTACGAGCGGTTGCCTTATTCAGAGCTTGCAAATATTAATATTCAGGACTCTTCGGTAGATGATTTGGAAGCCCTGTGCCGTTGGCTTGTTGATGAAACCAATGAATTAAGAGAACATGTTTCTGAAAATGAAGATGGAATTATGCTTGTTGAAGGAGGATATAAATCTGTTCTGAAACGGGCTTATAAAGGATATGAAGTCCTTGAGCAGGACTATCCGTTCTTAGGCGGAAAGTATGGTCCTCCAAAGCCTGTTTTGCTTTCCAGGCTTATGTCACATTCAAATATAATAGGTATTTATTCCTGCCTTACAGGTGAGGCGAATATTGATATTGATATCCCCGAAATGACTCTTGCTTCAACTGTGATGCATGAAATGGCTCATCAAAGGGGTTTTGCCCGTGAAGATGAGGCAAATTTCATAGCATATAAGGCTTGTACGGCACACCCTGATATTGATTTCAAATATTCCGGAAGTGTTATGGCACTGCAGTATTCTATGAACGCGCTTTATGCCGAAAGCCCTGATCGCTATTTTGACGTAGTCAGTAATTACAGTCCCGGATATTTAAGGGATCTGGAAGCACAGATAGAGTACTGGAAGCAATTTCAGGGGATCACTAAAGAAGTCGCTAATAAAATGAATGATACTTATCTTAAGCTAAATGGCCAGGAAGATGGGGTCAAAAGCTACGGCAGAATGATTGATCTTCTCCTGGCCGAATATAAGAGCAGCTATAGTGAATATATGTCACGGTAACCAGGTGGTTAGAGGAGTCATGGAAAAGATCCTTCGCTGACGCTCCACATTTTTCATCCTGAACCGAACATAGTGGAGTGAAGGATCCTTTACCTCCCTGTCATCCTGAACGGAACGTAGTGGAGTGAAGGATCTCTTATGTCGCCGCAAAAGATTCTTCGCTACGCTCAGAATGACAGAGAATTGAAGGTCAAAATGACACGAGGGTGTTCAGAATTACAGTACAGGTTCAGAATCAGTTAAACTGTAGAAGGTGCCGTGAGTGATTTCAATATACTGGAAACGAGAGATGGGGTGTGAGAAGTGATCATCTCCCAACTGTCGGATTCACTTAAGCGGCACAATTTACCCACTCTACAGGCACCTCTACATATGCTCTTAATCGTCTGACAACTCTTTTATTGATGTTACCAATGACGCCATATTCTGAATTTCAGACGGAATAATAATCTTTGTAGCTTTTCCATCGGCAGCTTTTTCAAAAGCTTCCAAACTTCTTATAGCAATAACTTCACTGCTTAATTCCTGCTCTTTAATCATTCTCAGGCCCTGAGCGGTAGCTTGTTGTACCTTCAGAATTGCCTCTGCCTGTCCTTCGGCTTCACGTATTGTGGCTTCCTTAGTTGCCTCAGCCCGTAAAATGGCAGCTGCCTTTTCAGCTTCGGCCTCAAGAATGAGGGACTGTTTCTTTCCTTCAGCCACCAGAATACTTGATGTCTTTTCGCCTTCTGCTCTAAGGATGGCCTCACGTCTTTCGCGTTCTGCCCTCATCTGTTTTTCCATGGCATTCTGAATGTCTGTCGGTGGAATAATATTCTTAACCTCTACGCGGTTAATCTTTATTCCCCATGGATCAGTTGCTTCGTCAAGAATGATGCGCATCTGACTATTGATAGTATCCCGGGAAGTCAATGTCTCGTCCAGTTCCAAATCACCAATAATATTACGCAGGGTCGTTGCTGTAAGGTTTTCGATGGCCATGATAGGCCGCTCTACTCCATAAGTAAAGAGTCTAGGGTCAGTAATGGTATAAAACACCACAGTATCAATCTGCATGGTGACATTATCCTTGGTGATAACCGGTTGAGGCGGGAAATCCAGCACTCTTTCTTTAATTGAAACACGGTTAGCTATTCTGTCAATCAATGGAACCTTAAAATGGAGCCCAACTTCCCAGGTTTCCTTATATGCACCCAATCTTTCTACTATAAAAGCTTGAGCCTGGGGTACGATTTTGATGTTTCTGATTACAATTATTACTACAAGTGCAATTAACGCGGGAATTACATATTCCAACATGATTCTACCTCCTAAAATTTATTTTTGTTCTGTTAACTTAATAATAAAAATGAGACCTGAAACGCCTCTGGTATAATGGAATCACCAAAAAACACATTACCTCCCAGAAAGGAGCGTTCAAGTCT
>JGI24710J26742_10000443_pt1 | contig 38321 bp, 36 predicted proteins | sample BioPla2DNA2_FD_26742 | JGI IMG/M metagenome (IMG submission 26742)
TTATAATACTGTCCGAATTCATGGGAGCTGTGGTTACCTCTCACCTCAGCAATACGAACTTAAATATCAAAAAGTAAGAAAATTTCAGCTTAAGGAGAATTCAGTGAATTTAACTTGTACTTTTTCTTGATCTATAAGCCGTAGCCACTATAGAAGCTTAAATTCTCTGTTCTTTATTCTGCATTCCAGTCAGCACCCGCCATGTTCTATCTGCGCGCTGTCCATAAACCCCTGACCACTGAGCGAAGCGTTATAGGCATCTGTTATTCATCAATTAGAAAAATGATATTCTTGGATTATAAGGCAAAGCCTTGACATATCTTTTATGATATGTATACTAAATTTAGTATGTGGAAAATTTATGAGCACAAAAATGTATTAAAGATACTTGAATCACTGCCTATAGAAATCCTTAAGAAATACGAAAAATGGAAAGACATTGTAGCTATTTCCGGCTCTATCGGCTTACAGCAGATTAAGGGTTTCAAAGATGAAGCTTTGTCAGGAGAATGGAAAGGGCATCGTTCATCTCGTCTGAGCATTAAATATCGCATTATTTACAAAATTGAAAATGAGCAATGTTTTGTGAAAGTTGTGCAGCTGACAGCTCATGATTATCGGAGGAAATGAAATGAAAGACTATGTTGAGGCAAAAAAAAGGACAGAAGTAACCGTTGGTGAATCTGTAAGAATAATTCGTGAGTTGCAGGAGTTAAGTCAAAACGACTTGTCTCGTCTTACCGGCATACCGCAATCAACCATTTCAGCTATTGAGAATGATAAAATAAACTTAGGAGTTGAGAGAGCTAAAATACTGGCCAGAGCATTAAAATGCCATCCAGCGGTATTGGTCTTTCCAGGTTGGGATATTTCTCAAAAAACAGCTGCATAGCCTCATAGCTTGATGTCTTTTCTCGCCACTCGCTACTGGTTTCAGTTGCCTTCTCTGTCCACTACCCACCGCCCACTAATCCCTGTCCACTTTTTTAAGGTGTGTTCTGTGGTTTAAGAGTTTTTCGTGTTATTGGAGACGAGTTCGCCGAGGTGGTCCCAAGTGAGGGGGGTGCCAGGCTCAAGGTTTTCTGTGACCCTTCTGTTTAGAATCTGAGGCTGCAATTCAGGTGATATTCCTTTGGAGCCTACAAAAGCTGCGATAGAATCCTCGGTAATAGTTTCGCCAGCAGAGATTTTTCTGGTGGTTTTGAGACCGCGTCTGATTGCTTTTTGATTTTTAAGTTCAAAAGCAGTCGGTATCTTTTGGTCTGAACCTCTCAATAAGGCTGAGAGGCGTACATTCTGAATAAAAGAAGCGAGGGAATCGATGTCTAAAATAGAGGCTCTTGGAGGCGGGTTATCTGCCGAGATCGCCTTTTCGATGACTTTGGCTCCAAGTGTCGCAGCACCTAAGGAGGCCAAATGTCCAGGGCAGTTGTCGGAAAAGCCGATTGGCAGCAAAAAAGCCTCGGAGAGAGACTTCATCGCATTTAGATTGGCATCGTGAAATCGGGTGACGGGTGAGGCTGTACACTGCAGCAATGTTATGTCAGCTTCATTGCCTTTAAAGCTTCTCAAAGCTTCAAGGGCTGTTTCTATCTCGCCAGCGGTTGAAGCTCCTGTGGAGAGGAATACGGCCAAGCCGCTAGCAGCGGTTTGCTCTAAGAGAGGAATGTTGGTCATTTCGCCTGAAGCCAGTTTTATGGCTTTGCATCCGAGTTTTTGAGCATATTCAAGGCTGAACTTGCCAGCTATAACAGGCAATAAAGTTATTCCTGATTGAATTGCACAGTCTGAAAGCTCTTTTGCATATTCAAAATCGTTGTCTGCAGGATGTGAATCAGGAAAGAAAGCCAGTTCGGATATGTGAAAAAGCGGAAAGGAAACCATGTCGGCTCCAGATTCGGCCGCTTTTTTTATGAGAGTCTTTGCAAGCAGAGGGTCGGTTTTGCTGCTTTTGTCGAGCTTTGCGATGACAAGAGGCGATTTTGAAAAGGAATTCAGAAAGGGGCTATTTTTCATTTTTGAGAGCCTCGAATTTCGATTCTACCTCTTCTTTTATTGATGGAGCGACCATATTGGAAATATCGCCGCCGTATTTTGCTACTTCTTTGACGATACTGGAACTCAAGAAAGAGTATGGAGGCGATGCCATGAGGAAGACAGTTTCAATTTTCGGTGAAAGAGTGTTATTGACAGTAAACATCTGCATTTCATATTCATAGTCAGAAACGGCTCTTAAGCCTCTAATGATGGCTGTAGCTCCAACCGTGGCACAGAAGTCGACTAAAAGGCCGTCAAAGTGTATGACTCTGACGTTTTCCAAGTGCTTGGCGACATCGCATATTTGCTGAACTCTTTCTTTCGGCGAGAAGAGGCATTTTTTATAGGGATTTACGAGAACGCCGACTATTACGTGATCAAAGAGTTTGGCTGCACGCTTGAGTATATCTGCATGGCCTTTGGTAAATGGATCAAAGCTTCCAGGGTAAACGGCTACTCTCATTTGTTGTAGACCTCCATATAATCGCCAAGGTCATATCCTGCTACTTTCATAAGTTTACCAAATGCTGCAACGGGGAAACCGACAACGTTGTAATAGCATCCGTCGAGTCTTTCTACGAACAGGGCGGCCAAGTCTTGGATTCCGTATGCGCCGGCTTTGTCATAAGGCTCGTCTGTATCCAAATATCTTTGAAGTTCTTTTTCTGAGAGAGTCTTGAAATAAACGTCAGTAATTTCGGTGTGAGAATAGGTTTTATTGTTTGCCTGATCTAGCAGAACTATGCCCGTAATGACTTGATGAGAGCGACTGGAGAGTGTTCTTAGCATAGCTTCGGCTTCGTCTCTGCTGTGAGGCTTGCCTAGGATTTTGCCGTCGCATAATACAATGGTGTCAGCTCCTATAAGCAGGGCATTTTCGATTTTCTTTTCCGGATTAGATGCCTTCAAATAAGCCAGTCTGACAGGCTGATCACTTGGGCGAAGTTTGTTTACATCTTTTGGATCTTCTTCATAGGTTGAGCCCAGAGCGTCAAATTTTATCTGCAGATGTTTGAGTATTTCACTTCTGCGGGGCGATTTTGAGATTAAATAAAGCTTTGGCTGTGCATCGTTTTTCATGGTTAACGTAAAATCTCCTTGAAATGTCTTGCAAGATTATACATCAAAAGAACCTCTTAAAAAAGGAAGAGAAAAACTTCTTTTGAACCATGAAAGGCACGAAAATAACGAAAAAAAATTTAAAACTCTATTTAAAACACAGAACACACGGAATACACAGAAAAAGGCTTTGGCAAAGAAAAATCTCGAAAAAGCATATTTGCTTTTCCTCACTCTCGGCTTAAGCCATTGATTTTACAAGTAAACTTGAAAATCTCTATCTTAGTCCGAGAGTCGAGCAAAATTGCATTCTATTAACATAGACTTGCAATTTGTGTCGATTTTTAACCAAGAAACATCATAGAGGCAGAAAGGTAAGAAGCCACAGAAAGATAAACTACGCATATTTATTAACATCTACAAGCAGTTATCAGTTTCAGTGATTGAGTTCGGAATTCAACTCGTCACCCGCCACTCACCGCTCGCCACGGTACTTAGCAGCTGCCAACAATGATTTATTGTGGAGCAAGATGTCTTTTAAAAGGAAGTTCTAGCTGCAACGCAGCACTGGCCGCTTTGCGGAGTCTTTGAGATGACATTGGGAAAAAATATCTTGCCTGAAGGAAATAATCTCATATATTTCCTTTTAAGATAAAATAGGAGCAAACAATGAGCAAAAAGCGTTTGAATGACGTAGCACATAAAGTTGCAAAATCCATCTCCAAAGAGACTTCCAAAATACAGCATTTTGACCATAGTCCTTTACCTGACAAAAAGGTTGTCGCTGATATTATAGAAGATATTTTTGCTGTTTTGTACCCCGGCTATTTTGGTTCAAGAGACATATGTTTTGACTCTGTAGAGATAAGAATCAGTTATACAGTGGCTTTGGTGTTTGACAAGCTTGCCAAGCAGATACGCAATGAACTGATTCACAGTTGCTGCGGAGCAAATAAAGAGTGCACTCACTGTGACGATACATCCGAAGAGATAGCTTTGCAGTTTCTTGAAGGCATACCTGCACTCAGGGAAGAACTTGATTACGACGTGGAAGCAGCATACAAGCATGATCCCGCTGCAACCAGTTTTGATGAAATTATATTCAGTTATCCTGGACTTCAGGCTATCACTGTGCACAGGGTTGCTCATTTCTTTTATAGCAGCGGATTGAGGCTGATTCCGCGTATAATGTCCGAGTGGGCTCATTCCCAGACTGGAATTGACATACATCCGGGAGCAAAAATCGGGAAAGCTTTCTTTATAGATCACGGAACAGGTGTGGTTATAGGTGAAACCACTATTATTGGCGACTATGTTGCCATGTATCAAGGTGTGACTCTCGGCGCTTTGAACTTTCCTCACGATCAGAGCGGCAGAATCATAAAGGGGCAAAGAAGACATCCCAGAATTGAAGATTCAGTGGTAATATATGCAGGAGCGACTATTTTAGGCGGCGAGACTGTAATAGGAGAGCATTCTGTTATTGGCGGTAACGTTTGGCTTGTAGAATCAGTTCCTGCTTATTCTAAGGTAATATTGACTGACAGCGGTCTCAAGATTCTGGAACGCAAGGGACCGAAGAAAGTTAAAAAGGTTAAGGATGATAACTGACAACATTATCAAGTCGATCGGAAATACGGCTTTAACTAAAATAATAACTGATGCCGGCGAGACATATGTAAAGCTGGAAGGCGGAAATCCTGCCGGTTCAGTTAAAGACCGAGTCGCTGCTGAAATAATAGCCAGATATATAGCTGAAGGCAAAATTTCAGATAAAACAGTTATAGTCGAGCCTACTAGCGGCAATACTGGTATAGGCTTGGCGATGGTTTGCGCTTTTCTCAAAATCAAGCTTTTAATAACCATGCCTGAAAATATGAGCGAAGAGCGCAAAAAAATTATGAAGGCCTATGGGGCTGAATTACTTTTGTCTCCAGCGAATTTAGGCATGAAAGGCGCTATTGAACTTGCGGAAAGCATTTTGGCTGATAATCCCGATGCTTTGCTGGCAGGGCAGTTTGTAAATCCGGCCAATTCGGAAGCTCACGAGAAAACAACCGGGCCGGAGTTCTTAAAGCAGTTATCTGGAGAACTTCCTGAGGCTTTTATTTTCGGAGTGGGTACAGGCGGTACTTTAACAGGTGTAGGTAGAGCTTTGCGCAAGCAGGGTGTGAAATCTAAGATTATCGCTGTTGAACCGGCTTCATCAGCTGTGCTTTCAGGAAAGCCGGCAGGAGCTCATGCTATACAGGGAATAGGAGCAGGTTTTGTACCGAAAACTTTGGATGTTGGACTGATAGATGAAGTTATAACTATTTCTGACGAAGAAGCCAGAGACGCAACCAATCAACTTGCCAAAAAATATGGCGTATTTGTCGGCATTAGCAGCGGTTGTGCCTTTGCTGCTTGCCAAAAGTATCTGGAGTCAGGCAGGGGCAAAAAAGTAGCGACGCTTTTTCCGGATTCCGGTTTTAAATATCTTTCAGAAAGCTTCTATGATTAAGTTTATAGAAATGAGACTTTTCAAAATTGCATTCTATTAACATAGAATAGCAATTTTCCCGATCCTTGCTTTTGATGATATTATATATAAATTTTAATGTTGTACAATGTTAGAACCTAATAGGATTTATATGACTGATAAACGAAAAAAACTTATCACGACATTATTTTTAATATTTGGCTTTTGCGTGCTTCAAGTCAGCTTTTCTCCCAATATTTCTTTCCTTTCTCTATCAACACTTTATGCACAAGAAGAAGATTTTGACGAAGTTGAAGACTTTGACGAAGTTTCGGATTTGGAAGAGCTTGAAGAGGTTGATGACGTTTTAGACGAGGAAGTTTCGGACGAGGAAGCCGAAGACTTGTTGTTTGAAGCTAAAGGATTGTTTGAAGGAAAATCCTATGACGCAGTAATTTCTCTTTTGAGAAGCAAAGAGGCAGTGGTCTTCAGAAACAGAGAGCTGACAGCTATTTATTTGGAAGCTCATTTAGAAGCTTCAAAGCCGAATTGGGGAAAGATCAGGACTATTTCAGAAAAACTTTTGAGGCTTGATCGGAGAAGTTCGCTTGGAAATTATGCAAAAGGCCTTGATTATTTAAACGGCAAAAAAAAGAGTGACTATGTAAATGCTTTGAAATATTTGAAACTAGCCAAGTCAGCCAAAAATCCTTATAAAAAAGCTTCTTCGGCTTATATTAAATGTTTGCTTGGAAAATATAAAACCTTGGTTGTCGGGCTTATAGCTTTAGCAGTTATATTTCCTTTGTCTATTCTGGATAAAAAGAAGAAAAAAAAGGCCAAAGAAGCTTCTGAGACAAATCTTTTTGCCCCATCTAGTAAAGTTCTTCCTAATGAAGAACCAAAAGAAACTGTAAAATCCTATTCTTCACCACTGGCAACAAAGCCCCAGGCATCTCAAGCTCCTGCACCTGTTTCTTTTGAAAAGCCTTCTGCTCAAGATATAAAAACGGCCGAATCTCAAAAACCTGAAGAAATGATTTCGCCTTTTGCGTCTCAAACCTCTTCTGAATTGCCGGATGAAACTTCTGCAATGGAGACTGCGGAGCCTGAGGAAATCTTTTCAGCTCATAGTTTTAATTCTTTGCAATCTGAATTGGAAGCATCTCCTGCAGATTCAGAGCAATCTCAATCATTTGAATCTTCGGATGATTTAGATATTCTTTTAAATGATTCTATGAGCGCTTCCAGCGATTCACCTGATATTTCTCAGGCGGAGCCTGTGCAGAGCGATTTTTCTGATTCTTCGGATGATTCTTTTTTGTCAGAGTCTGTTAAAGAGGCAGATATTGCTGGGGAAATCTCTTCTGACGAATATGGAGAACCATTTTCTTACCAAGAACTTTCCTCTGACTCCGAAGACTTTGGAATTTCTGAAACTCAAGAGCAGATGCTTGAATCAGAGCTTCAGAGTTATGATGGTGAACAAGAGACTTTCGAAGTCGAAGATCTCTCTGAAGCATCGTATGAAGATCCGCTGACAACAACATTTGATGCGGCACCTGCATATGGGGAAGACCTCTCGCCACAACCTTCCTTCTCAGAATCGCCAGCTGTTCACCACAGACACCTTTCTCAAGATTCAGGCGCTTTTGACGAATTGGCTGATGAGAGTGCAGAAGGTCAGGCTACTGTAAGGAAAGTGATTAAAAGACTGATAGTTAAGCGGGGCAATGAAACACCTGTAAGCTATTCGCCTGAAGAAATAGCTAAAATGGCTCAGTCTCCGGAAGACAAAGACCTCACGGAAGAAAGAGTAGACAAGGTTTGGAAAGAGCTGGAAGAAAAGGCGGTTCAGGGAAATATTCCTAAATATTATGCTGACGGCTCTGGAGCAGATAATGAAGACGCCCGTTTGCAAGATGAATATTATGCTGATAAATCATACCCTGTTGAAGATGTTAACAATATAACAGCCGATGTTGAGCTGGATATCTCAGATAAAGCCTTGGAAACGGATCTTCTTGCCAAACTTCGCATGCTGAATATAAGCGATGAAGAGTTGGAAAGCTTGTTGGCAGAGAAGAATAGGGCTCATATACCTGACTTGATCAACTATCTTTCCACGAAACCTTTGCCTTCTAGGGTAGCTCTAATAGCGGAGGGTCTTGGAAGTTATCAGGATGCCTCGGCTATGGATGTTCTTACTTCTCTGCTGCATAATAAAAATCAAGAGATTGTAATAGCTGCAATCAAAGGCATGGAAAACACAGGTTTCCCGCGCGCAGTTCTGCCGCTTTCCGAGTTTTTGACCTCCGAAGAGCACGAAATCAGAAAAGCTGCTCAAGAAGCTGTAGCAGCTCTCGGACCAAAAAAGATTATATTTGGTTTGAAAGATCTGCCATCTATTCCTGATAAAAAAATCAAAGTCGCTTCTATTCATCTCCTTTCACGTATGAGGGGAAAGGCGGTCGAAAAGCTTTTAATTAAAATGTTGCAAGACCAAGAAGCAGAGGTAAGAAAGGCTGCGATTGAAGCTATGGCTTATCAAAAAAATACCGCTTATGCCGATGTTTTACGAGATTTTTACAGAAGCGCGGAAGACAGCGAAAAACAGCTTGTTAGAAAAGCTATAGTTTATATTCAGGAGAAATAAACCACTGCTAGTGCTGCATTTTCATTAAAAGTTACCTATTTAATACCAAGCAGTCAGTAATTTTTTCAAGCTTGATTGATGCAGCAGCCGCACTATATAATGCTTTTAAGGACGGCTACGGTTATGTCCTCAGTATTAAAGCTGATGTCGCCTGCCTCAACTAGTACGTCCTTTATTCTTTCAGCAGGATTGTCATAGTTGGAGGAGAGAGTCTCAGAGGCCAGCTGCATGAATTTTTCATGTCCTATTGAGTTATTGTCCATGTCTTTTCTATCGACCGCTCCTTCAGAGTAGAATACGATAGTTCTGCTGACAAGATTGACTTTGTGTTTCTTGAAGACAGCTTTTGGATTAATGCCAAGCGGAGCTGAAGGCAAGCTGACAAAATGCTTTTCGTTTGCATGCAGCAGCAAAGACACAGGATAGGTGTAGCCTGCGTTTGCACAGTACATAGTGTCATTTATGGGATCCAAAATTCCTATAAGACAGGTGACCATGTGTCCCTTGCCGTGATATGGAATTATCAAGGAGTTTAACTTTTGCAATATGGTTTCAGGTTCTTCCGGAAAGTCTGGACACAGGAGCCTGAAAGCTGTTTTTAGCAATGTCATAAGATAAACAGCTGAGGAGTTATTTCCTGTGATCTTAGCCATGATAATTGCATAGTTTCCGTTTACCAGCGGCATAAAGTCCAAAAAGTCGCTTGGCAACAACTTTGTTGAGAAAGAGTCGTATACGATGTTATAGGTTCCGCAGCGAAGCTCTTTCTCGAATGGGTAGAGATATTTTTTTACCTCTCCGCGTAAATCTTTTGTTTCAAGGGCAGCAAGGGCTTCAGAAAAGGCATCTGTAATTTCGTCAAACTCGTTGTTGGAACGATTGTGAATCTTGACGGGTTCTGATTTTCCGTGAAAATTTTCTGTAAAATTCAAAAGTTCGTCAACTGGTTGAACTATTGTTTTCCAAGTAATTATGAGCAGTATTGAAGAAGCTATAATTAAGGTTGCAAAAAGAGCGGCTAATCTGATGCTTTTCTTTTTCACCATAGCTTTCATCTCGGATAGTTTGGTAATTTTCAACAATAGATAATGTTTGAGAAAAGCTGGCTTGAGCACAGTTATCAATACTTCTTCGCCGTTCAGAGTCATGTGTTCACTGAAAGTATTCAGTTCGCTTTTGCTGCGTCTTAAAATAGAGTCGAAAGTTTCAAACTCAAAGAGAGTAGGCTTGTTTTCAGCATACTTGTAGTCAGATATAGCCCTGATGTCTTCAGGATGGTCAGAAGCAAGATCTGGTTCTGACAAGGTCATGTATATTCTATCTAAATAGTTATGTTCCAAAGCTAGCAAGGAATAAAAGAGCATGTAGGAATAGTGAGGCGTTCCGTCTTTGGCTACTATGACATTAGGGTAGACAAGGTAAGAAGCTTGAGGAGCGCTTATTTCAGTGAATTTTCCTATATTAGTGCCTGCGGCATAGAAAGATGTTTGCATTGAGACTTCCAAGACGCCTTCCAAAAAAATACTGAAGTTGAATGAAGAATCTTGGACTGTGGGAATATTGTTGGCTAAACAGTAGTTTTTGTAGAGGTTTTTTAGAACCAGCCTCGCAATTTCACCCATCACATTTCCTGTCGCTAGGTCTTCAGGACTTTCTTCATAGGGAATTTCTTCGCCTAAAGCTTTAATGAGGCGAGGTTCTACGCTTCCGCCACGTTTTTCCCAAGTTCGTAAAAGGTCTTGCAGTTCATACTTGCTTCTTCCTTTGTATCTGATAACTTCAGAGTTTCCCAAATTGGTTCTGAAAAGCAGTTTGCTTTCCTTATCTGCTACAAAGGCTGCCATCATTTGTCCTTTGGAGCGTTCTTCTGTAAGGAAGTTTTTTATCATCTCCAAATTGTCGCTGTTTTCATTGAAAAATTCACTTATTTTGCGATTTTCTATAATTTGTTCTTTGAGATATCTCTGAAAACCGCTGTCTAATTCAGAAAGACGTTCAACGGCTTCTTCTTTGACTTGTCCTTCAAGAGAAAATTTAAATTCTTCCAAATATTGTATAGAGGCAAATATTAATATGGAAAGCGGCAATAGATAAGAATAGAACATAAGAGCCGCGAGCTTTTTACGCATGCTGGCTGCATTAGGCGGGAGCATCGTGAAGTAAGCTATTATCTTAAAAGTTGCAAAAGTGAAAAGCAGGTATAAGAAAAACGCTATTCCGATAGTTTTGAAGGCTACTTCCTCATGCGGAAATGTTGCCAACAAGCTGGTTTCTGAATCCAGAAACCTGAGGCTGACAATGTTCTTGCCTAAGGTGAAAAAGCTCATAGTTGACATTGAGGCTTTAGAAATTATTTCCTCAGGTGTGAAGTCAGAGAGCAGATTAGGTAAAAGAATGCCGCCTTTTTCCCTGTGTTTTTGAGAGATATAACCGAAATTTTCCTCTTTGCCGTCTTTTATAAGTTCTTTTAAAATTCTATATGAAGGCAGGTTTTTTTTGTTTATAAAAATCATTATGCCTGCAATAGACTGCTCATCAAAGTTTTTGTCTACATTGATATAGCAGGAGGAAAAAACATCGGGAATGTTTGTGTCGCTTAGTGTTCCTAAGAATTTGGATATGTTTCTGCAGAGAACATCCGGGGTTGGAAAAACTTTGCCTAGTTTGTCGTAAATATCTTTATTCAGAGTATATTTAAAGTTGTTGTCTGTAGCCATTCTGTAAAACAGTTCATATACATCTTTGTTTTCGGAACTGTTCATCAGTTGTCCTGCCGAGTTGAAAAGAAAAAGACTGAAAGCGCCTTTTCCGTATTGTTGGCCGAACTCTTTGGTTAGTTGCTCTGAAACCTTTTTGTTGGTTGCAGTCAAGCCTTTTATTTGAGCAAAGAAACCGTCAAAAATAGGTTGAAAATACAAATTGGGTCTTGCTTCATAAACAAGGCGGGAGAGGCTTTGATTGATTTCTTCCTGAATCGCGGCATTTTTATATCGCTGTTCGCGCTGCACTACGGTAAAGGCTGCAAAAAAATAGATAAGGGTTGGCATGAGCCAAAAAACTAGCAGCAACAGAGCAAATTGGAGTTTTTTGTTTTTGGCGGCAATTTTCATTTGGTTTCCTCTGTGTCCTCTGCTTTTGCTAATCGTTGCACAGATATTATGCTTGCTATTTCGCCATAGTAATTTATAGATGTTTTATTGGCGTTTTCATATATTTCAGCGGCAAGAGAAGTGTTTTTTCTGACAGCATCTCTCATAAAAGTGCAATAGTCCTTGTTTATAATATTTAAAAGCTTGGCTGGAGCTGTTTTTGAAACAATCAACAAAGCTTCATCTTTATCCAAAACAAAGGGGGTAGCGGTTTTAATCTTACTCTCGGGTCTTAGTTCGGTAAATTTGATTATAGAAGGTTCTTTGTCGGCACCTGCTAACATAAGTGTGGCATTTCCATAAAGAGATGCTGAAATTTTTTTACTCTCAAAATTAGTTGTTATGCACATGGCATCGCCTTGAAGAGGTTCGCGCAGGTTTATTCTGAAGTATTCTTCCAGCTGTCTTATTATCACGTTGGGATCTGTGACATGCAATTCTTCTATGATCAGTTTTACAGCCATTCTAGCGGTAGATAACGTTATTAGGGCTCTGAGATTTTGTTCTTCTGTTTTCATAAAGAAAACCGCAACCGTGTCATCAATTTCTTCAGAAAAGTAATAAATTTCGTTTTCTTCCAGCGAAACTCCGAGTCTGCGGCCATCGAGTAAAAAGTCTTGTCTTATGGCGTATTTTTTAGGGATTAGGTTGTATTCAATGGAGTCGCCCAAGTCAAATTCTTTTATTTTTTTTACAATTTGTGATGAACCGCTCAAAATATCCAAGTCTTCTTTTGAATAGTTTTTGGTATCAGGCTCTTCAATGCTAAGTTCTCCACGATTAAGAGCTTTAATATATGAGTTTGTCTGTTCGGTAGGTTCTAAGAGCTTAAGAGTTGCAAAATATGAAACTATTGCAACAACAGTGAAGAAAAAGGATGAGAAAATTATGAATGTTAGGGGGTAGAGCCCAATTTTTTTGTCTATTTCCTTCATTGGCATTGCAAGAAAAATGTTGTAGTTTTTCAGGTTATTGGCAGAAACTCCGGCTAAAAAAACTTTTTTGTTGTCAATCGTTCCAATCGTAAATGCTGGAGCATTTTGCTCTTTCACTATATAATTTAACTGTCTTATATCTTCTCCGGAAACGGCTTCGTGTGATGGGAAAGAAAACCTTGGCAATGTTTCCATCTTAGGAATAGCGTAAAAATCATAAGCGGAGTCCGTCTGCAGGAAGGCGGCTCTCTCTTTTATGTGAGCCAGTTCCAATCCTATGGATGAGTGGACTGCTATGAGAGCTGAGTGAGCTACATTATTTTTGTCAGTAATAAAGTCAAAATAAAGAGCAGAAGCATAATCTTGTATGATGAGATAGAACAATGTTCCTCTATTGAGAAGCAATTCTTCAGCGGGTGTGGAAAGGACATTTGCCAAAAGGGCTTCATATTGTCCGTAAGAAGATTGTCCTTCTCTAGAGGAGTTATATCTTGGAAATAATGTTCTGACTATTCCCTGGAGTATAATCATAAAACTGTATTCGACAATTTCTGATTCAGGCTTTGAGAACTTACGAATAGGAGTTCCATTTATGTCCAATATCTCTATGATTTCAGCATTTCCATGTTTAACAGTGTTTTCTAGCTCAGCCGTAATTTCAGAGGCTTCCAAACCTTTTCCGGATAAATTTCTAATTGCATTATCATATTGCCTGACGAGAGCATTCTGGAAAAGCTCGAAAGACCTGTCTGTTTGTCCTAGAATTTCATTGGCTGTGGTCTTATAGTTGTAGACTATAGACTCTTTACGCTGCTCAAGGTAGAAAAGAGCTCCAGCATAAAGAGTAGCAAATCCGGCTAGGAGAACATAAAGCATGATAGCCAATGCCTGATATTTTACAGAAAAAGATATTCTGCCTGGCGCCGAGATTGCTAAGATATATAATGCCAAAATAGCAGGGAGAAAGAGTATAAGAAGATCATAATATCTTTGGAGAATATCAGTGCGTGATGGCAGTTCTGAAAAAACAGCCAAACGTAAGCCCGCATCATTATCTTGGCGATGGATTAATGTTTTATCGTAGATTCGGAAGCTCCTGAGATTCTCTTCCAAGAGCATCGCTGTTGCTGACTTTTTTAAACGCAGATCATCGGTAACGTGAGAAGATGTTAAATCATTGGGATCTACCCAAGCGAACTTGTAATCTCTCATAGCTGATTTATCTGCGGCAAATTCCAATGCTTTTGTTGCTAGTTCTTTGTGAGGAATGTTGTTGGTATCCATCCAGACTAACAAATAAATTTTAGAGTAGGCTTGAGGGGCTTCCAGGTCGTTGGTGGAAGATTCATAAAGACCTCCAAATTTAGGCAAGCCCAAGATGCTGAAGTCCTGCATTGAATTGAGGTTTCTTAACAGTCCGATTGCTGCGGGGGAACTCCCAAGAAAGTTTCTTAGAACAGCCTGCTCGGTATTGGTAAAATCTCCTCTGTTAATTTGTTTGTTATTCAAGTGTTGTAGCAGAATTTTGGCGAATCTTTCAGATATTGCTATTTTGCTGCGATTGGCGCCTTTCCATATGATTCTTTTGCCATCGGCATTGAAAAGGTAGAGATTTTCATTTGCTTTGCACTCTTCGCTTAATATCTCATGCAGGCTTTTTTCTTTAAAGGATTCGGCAATTTTTACAGCCAGATCATTGTAATAGTTGACCGGATCTGTCCTTCTGACGGCGTGAGAAAGAACTTCTTTCATTTCTTTTTTGCGGTCTTCTAGTATTTGGCTGTTGATATTGGCTTGAAAAAGCCACAGAAAATAGTTGCCTAATAGGAAAGGCACAATAAAAAATACGGCGAAAAAAAAGGTTGTTTTAAAAGCTGAATAAAAATGTTTCGGTTCTTTTTCGTTATTTGTTGTGCCCATTGTCTTTACTCTAATTCAGGTGTTGCTTATATGCAAGCTAAAGAAAAGAGGTAATAGTAAAAGTATTTTAACCTTATTCCGATGCTTTGTGCATGTATAAGACAAAAATATCGCAATTTATTATATTGTGTTTTCTTATTTTATTGCTTCCTGTTTCAGTGTCAGCAACTGATTCGGATCGAGCTATATCGCTGTATGAAGAAGGCTACTCTTGGTATAGAAAAGGAGATTATTTCAAATCTGAAGACTGCCTTTTGAAAGCCTTGGAAATAGAACCGAATCTTTGGAAAGCTCATTATTGGCTTGGAAAATTGTATCGGGAAATGGGTGAACTGGAAAATGCTCTTTTCCATTGGGAAGAAACAGAAAGAATGAATAAAACCTTGGCATATAGAAGGATAGCTCTGACTATAAAAGATAATGAGTATCCTGCAATGGCTCAAAAGCGCAAGACAGAAGACAGAGTCAGGAAAGCTCTGGATCATTTCAACAAGGCTATGCGCTTGATAGATGAAGGCCATTGGGAGGGTGGAGAAGAGGAGCTTTATTTAGCTGTAGAGACTTATCCTGCAAATCAGCTCTATTTAATCTCTCTTGCACGATTATTAATGGATCAGAATGAATGGCATGCCGGAATTAATTTTTACAGAAAGCTTTTGCTTGTCAGAAGTGTCAAATTTGAGTATTTTCTTGAAGCTTATGAGCAAATGAGAATACGTGAATGTCCTCATCTTATGGAACCTTATGTAAAGATGCACAAACACAGATTTGCAGGCATAGAAGAGTTTGATGCCATTGAAGCTCTTTTCCAGCCGAAAGAAAAGAAGGTTACTTTTGAGCCTGAATTCATAGGCAGGGTGATTAAAAGAGTCGGAGACAAGGTTATAATTGACGCGGGATTATCAAAAGGCTTGAGCAAAAATGATGAACAGAAGACTATTTTAAAAGCCTTTAAACCTGGCAAAATACTTATTCATCCGGAAAGCGGAGAGCCTTTGGGCAGGCTTGAGGGTGAAAAAATTGCGGACTTGCTGTTAACACGAGTTTCAGATAATATGAGCGAAGCTTTGATAAAAGCGGAAAATGATTTCGGCGTAAAGGCAGGTGACTTGATTGAGTTCTAAAAAAGCCTCCGATGAAGGAGTAAAGCTGATAGCGGCAAATAGAAAAGCTCACCATGACTATTTTATTGTGGAAAAGCTTGAGACAGGAATACAGCTTGCTGGCTCTGAACTGCGTCCTTGCAGGGAGAACAGAGTTAATCTGAAAGATGCCTATGTCGACATTGATAATGGCGAAATGTGGCTGATAGGTGTTCATATAGGGCTAAATCCCTTTTCCAATATTCAGAATCATGACCCTGAAAGAAAACGAAAGCTTCTTGCGCATAGATACCAAATTGACAAGTTTGGCAAAAAATCTATGAACACGGGTATGACAGTGATTCCGCTGAGAATGTATTTCAAGCAAGGCAAGGTTAAAGTCGAAATAGCTTTGGCCAAAGGCAAAACTACTTACGACAAACGAGACAGCATAGCTAAGAAAGACATGAAGCGCGATATGGACAGAGAGTTAAAGGCAAGATACTGATGAAAGCTTTGTCGCGTTTGGCAATTTTGTTTGCCATGCTTTTAGTTACAGCATTTTCTTTTGCACAAAACACTTTTCTGAACGTTGAAGAATATGCGATCAGTAAAAACTTGTCTGTGCAGAAGTTTCCTTTTCAAAAAATGATAGTTGTCCGTTCAGGACTAAATTCTTTGAGACTGATTGCTGGAGAAAAAACTGCTCTTTTTAACAATAAAGAACAGATAGCTTTGCCTGTAACTCCTATAGAAAAAAACGGGGTTTTGCTTTTATCTCAAAGTGTTTTGGATAATCTGTTTACTCATTTGACAACTGAACTTCAGAAAAAAACGGAAGGATTCGGTTTGATTAAACAGCCGCCTTCTCAGGCTTCGGTTTCAGGAAGGCAGTCTGCAAATACTGTAACCTCGAGTCCTCTTGATAAGCCTCAAAGTGGAGGAATCCAGCCTGTTGTGCCGGAAGCTCCAAAAATTCAAGCCACTCTCATTTCTCTGACTCATATTTCAGATAAAAATTCCACTTCCGTTTTCTTTGATTTCAATGCTCCTGTTGTTTGTACAGAAGCATTTGAATTCCCGAAGTTTTATCTGAGAGTTACGGATTCTCTTAACTTGGTTCCCAATAATAGAACTGATCCTGCTGGCCCTCATATTCAGGATATGATGGTAAACAGCGGCATAGATAATAAAGGGCTTATATTTACTTTCACTTTGCCTGAAAAAGCTCAAAAGCCGACTGTAGAGTATGTTCGGCAAAGAAACAGGGTCTTGCTTAAGTTTGCAAATAAACCTGAAAAACCTTCTTCGGAGTTTTTATCCGAATCGGAAGATGGTCCTCCAGAAGAACTTCTAAAAGAGGAAGAAAAACGAGCCAAGCAACGTGCTGCAGGTATTCCGGAGACTGAAGTTGCCGATGTTTCAAAAACAGTGGCGACTGAATCGGAAGGAAATCTTCTTGACAAGCCTATAGACATAGAGCTCACTATTCCTTTGGAAAGCCTTCGAAAGCCAGAGTTTAGCGGCAGAAAAATCTTAATAGTTCCTATGCACGGAGGCAATCAAGCAGGCTATGTACATCCAGGAAGACCGCCTGCCAAAGATATAAATCTGGCAGTTGCAACTAAGCTTGCTGATGTTCTGTTGAAAGCTTCCTTGTCAGGTGTTCTCTCTAGAACCAGTGATACAAGTATATTTAATACTCAAATAGTATCTTTTCTCAACAAGATGGGCACTGACTTGGTTGTGTTTATAGACTGCGGCGCATCAAGCATGATTGATAAAGAAGGGATAGCCTGTATTTATTATACTCCTGAAGGTCAGAGTTTGAGTTCGTCAGCAAACTTGGCAAATCTGGAAACAGTCAGTAAAGAATGGCTTAATAATGTCAGGCTTGACTTGTCAGAGTATCTCTGCAAGAAGATTGAAAACCGCATGTCTCAAGGTCTTAAAAGCACGGCAAGAGGGGTTAAAAAACTTCCCTTGAAAGACCTTGGCTTTATTACAGCTCCTGCTGTCTTCGTTGAGATCGGTATGCTTTCTCATGAAACTGAAGGCCGAAAATTAATGAGTGAAAAATATCAAGAGGCTGTAGCTCTTACCATAGCTAACGGCATAATAGATTTTCTGAACAGTATAGTTCTTAAGTAAGCGACAGAATATGAAAGCAAAAAAAACGTCTAAGTATAAAGAAGAAAAATTTTTATTCCTGCTAATGGGCTTTATTGTTTTCTTTTTGGTTTTGGCAGGAAAGTTAATTTATAACAGCAGCCTAAAGGAAAAAAAAGCTAAGTCTTTGAGCGGGCAGACCTTTGAAAAGCACGATCCTCAAAATCCCCTGATACCGCCTGAAGAAGCGGAACGCATAAAGGTCTATTATGTCTTGCGCGGAACAGACGAATTGGTAGAAGAGGAGAAGATTATACGTAAAAGCGACTCTCTTCTTGCAAAGGGCAGAAAGCTGGCTCTTTTCTTAAAAGAGAAGCCGGAAACAGCAGCTCTATATTCTCCTTTGCCTCAAGACTTGGAACTGCGCTCAATATTTTTTTATAACAATGTTTTTATTTTGGATTTCAATGAAGCTTTCAAAAAAATCTTTGGCATGGGCGCTTCGGAAGAAGCGGCAGCAGTTTATGCTATCGTGAACTCGTTTTCTTCTCTTAAGGAGGGAACCGCTGTTAAATTTTTGGTGAACGGCTCAGAAATTTCCCAAGGGGAGGGTTTTCTTGATCTGAGTTTAAATCTAGAGAGTTTGCCAAGTTTAATTAAACGCACTGGGCTTTAAAACTACAGGACGTGGGGCTGGGGAAGTAAAAACCAAATATCCTGAACAGAAACAACCGAAGAGAAGAGCTTTTCGAACATTTATTTCTGTTTCTGTACATTTTGCATTATTAAAAACTCGCTTCTCACTGACCACTGCCTTAGAAGGTTGCATAAAAAAAAATAGCCTCTTTACAAAAAGAGGCTATTTTTTATCTAAGCTAATTAATTATTGGGTTGAAGAAAATGAGAAAGTGCTGCTTGCACAGGCGTGGATATTGCAACGTACAACCAAACCGGTTTCAGCGTCAGCACCTGTACCTGCTACCCATTGATATTCTCCGTTGCTTGGGCAATGGGGAATTTTGCCGCCTGACATGAATTCTGCCAAGTCAGTAACCTGCTGGGGTTCTCTTCCCTTGTTTAAGTTGTAGACTTCGGCTGTATGTGTCAGCTGAGTAGTGTTAAGATGGCATTTGTTTAGTCTTGCGCGATCCCTGGCAAGTTTGAAGCTGGGAACTGCCATGCCTGACAAAATGCCAATTATAGCGATAACTATCATTATTTCAACTAAGCTGAAAGCTTTTTTCTTTTTCATAAAAACCTCTACCTTAAATATACACTTTGTGCTAACTAATGACAAGCTTATTTTGTCTATTTTTGTATTTTCTTTTCTATTTTGTCCTTTTTTTTGACTCATTTTTTTATTAGAAATCGGAAAGTTTTATTTTTGTTTTAAGTACTGTCAAAAGAGCAAAACAGAAAATTTAAAAAATATTGAGGATTCCCAAATCCTAATTAAAGTTTATTAATCTGTTTTTCTCTAATTCTCTTGCAAAAGCCATATGCTTTGATGTAGGATTTTACTCGGACGACAAAAAAAGCTCCTGAAAGCTTTTTCTGTTGCAAAGGAATAGCCATTAGGGTATTATTTCATAAAAGAAATTATATAGGACAAGCAACAAGTAATGAGATTTTTATATAGAATTCTCCTAGGTTTATGTATTTGTGTATTAGCAGCCACACAGTTTGGTTGCACTGCACCTGCTTTTTATGATTTCTCTGCAGAACTTAAGACTTATGGCAAAAACCAGAGCCTATTAAGTCCTAACGCAATAGAACCTTTGCCTGACGGTTCCTTTTTGGTTTCAGATCAGGGAAACAACAAAATACACAAGTATTCAAAAGATCATAAATATCTGACTTCTTTAGATTGTGCAGGTTATAAGAAGCCTGAATTCAATGTGGCTAAAATATCAGATATAAGTTATGACTCTCTGTATAAATATCTGTATGTTTGTGACCAAAGCCAAAACAAAATTGTCGCATTTGATTTTGAAAAAAAAGAGCCTGTTTTTGTAATTACCGACCAGGTAAGACGTCCTGCGGCTTGTGTTGTGGGTCCTGACTCTAATCTGTTTGTTGCCTCCAGTAAGAGCCCTTATATAAATGTATATTACAAAGAAACATACCTTAAAACTCTTACGGGCACCAGTTTTGTATTCCCATCAGATATGGCTTACAGTACTACTAACAGTTCTGCAATATATGTTTCAGATCTGGGAAGCAAATCAGTTAAGCAGATTTCTGTTTTAGATGGAGCCCTAATTAAAGAATATACTGATAAAGGCAGATATGGTGCCTTGCTAGGTCCTCAGGGAGTTTTTGTGGATTCCGTAGGGATTTATATAGTTGACTTAGGTGAAAATCCTGTTGTTCTTTTGAATCAGAAGGGAGAGCTGATTTCCAGAATAGGCGCATTTGGAAAAGAAACGGGAACTTATACCTATCCGGTGAAAATTATGAGCGACCTAACGCAAAACCAGGTTCATATAGTTGATTGCAGCCGGAATGCTCTATTGACCTATGATAAAAAAGCCGAGGCTGTAAAAAACTGACAGCGGTATCTCTCAAGGCTGTTTTTGACTTGGAGAAGCTTTTATGCAACTATTACTAGAAGCTCAGTGCCAGGCGGCATGAAAAAAGTATTTTTAGCTATCTTGCTTATAATCACCGCTTTTACTGCCGGGATGCTGTATGCAGGAGTAAACTATTGTCTTGCCGCTTTTAGCCATACCAATGAAGGTAATCCGCAGAGAATAGTAGTTTCTCAAGGTGAAACTGTTAAAGATATTTCTTCTAAGCTTCAAACAGCCGGAATAATAAGAAATGCTGAACTGTTTCGCAGATATTTGGTATTTCTTGCTGTAGATCACAAGTTGCACGCAGGTTATTTTGACTTTGACGGAAAAGAAGATCTTAACGCTACAGTTCACAAAATGCTGCATGGCCATACAGAAAACATTTCTGTAACTATTCCTCCGGGCTTGACCTATGACAAAGTTGCGGAAATTTTAGATGCCAACAATATTTGTGATGCAGAAGCTTTTAAAGCTGTTGTTACAGAATCTTCTTTTTTGTTTTCTTTGGACTTTTTGGGAGAAAGAGCAACCAGCCCCGAAGGTATCCTTTTTCCGGAAACCTATTATTTTGAACCTTCTACACCGCCAGAAGTTGTGGCGGCTCGAATGAAAAATCTTACCGAACGATATGTTAACAGGCTTAAGGCAGAATTCCCGGACCACTCTTTGTCTCTATATCAAAGTTGTATATTGGCTTCAATAGTAGAGAAGGAAGGTGCCGTAGTTGGCGAGTTTCCTAAGATAGCCTCTGTTTTTTTGAATCGTTTGAAAAAAAAGCAGAAGCTGGAGTCTTGTGCCACTGTGCTATATGCCTTGGGATACCATAAAAATGCCTTGTCCTATCAAGATCTAAAGACTGAATCTCCTTTTAATACTTATCTCCATGAGGGACTGCCGCCAGCTCCTATTTCCAACTTCAGTTTTGATGCGTTAAAAGCGGTTTTTAACCCAGCTAATACAGATTACTATTATTTTGTGGCTGACGGCGATGGAACTCACAGGTTTTCAAAGTCTATAGCTGAACATAACCGCAACAAGCAGATTTATAAGAAAACTTTGCAAAAATAATGAGAAAAATAAGCCTTTTAATTTTTATAGCGATCTTTTGTTTTGTTTATATTCCTGATTTTTTGTGGGCAAAAGACCTTCGCATTGTTTCCTTGGTTCCTTCATCTACGGAAATCATATGTGCTCTTGGTTTGCGTGACAATCTAGTAGGAGTGACTACTTATTGCGATTATCCTCCTGAAGTGCTTAAAATAGACAAAATCGGCAATACGGCTCTGAACACGGAAAAAATAATTTCTCTTAATCCAGATGTGCTTGTGGATACTAATTCAGCTCATGGCCGCTATGCGCCTTTTTTACAAAAGCTTGGTTATTCTTATATAAATCTTAAAATCGATAATCTGCAAGAACTTCTCTCTGAAGCCAAAAGACTTTCGGATTTTCTAGGTAAGCCTGAAGCTTATTTGCCTTTCAAGGAAAAATACGAAAAGGCTATAAACTCTCTAAGGTTCAGAATGGATAAAAAGCCTCGGATCTATATAGAAGTCTGGAATATTCCTTGGCAAACGGCAGGCGGAAATACTTTTATCAATGATATTATTGAGAGAGCTGGGGGAGTGAATATTTTTAAAAAAATGAAAAATTATAAGAGTATAAATTTTGAAATGCTCATCTCAAGAGATCCTGATATTGTTCTTTTGGCTTATCCGCAGGCAGACCCTAAGGAGTTTGCAGCCAGAGAGGGTTTTTCTGCATTAAAGGCTGTTCGTGCCGGACGAGTATACAAGATGCCTTATGATCTCTTTGTGAGACCCTCGCCACGTAACTTGGAAGCAACTGCTCATCTGAATGCTTTGATTGAGAGGATATCTGAATGAAAAGACAACTTCTTGCTTTTTGCAGCTTTGTTATTCTTTTGTTTGCAAGTCAAGTTTTTGCTCAGTCTTCCAATTCTCAAATGATGTGGGCTTCCATGGAGGTTGCTTCTGATACAGCAGTTTTTACTCTGAATTTGCCGGAAGCAGGTTGTTTGTCTGTATATAAAACTTATTCTTCCACAAAGAAAGAGCGCTTCTGGGGACCTGTCTATATGCAAAAGGGGCGATTTCGTCTTAGAATTCCGCTTTCTCGTATAGCTGGCGGTCAAGGATATTTTGAATTGTTTAATCTTTCTCCTTATGCTGAGTTTGAAACTGGCTCTAGAGGCAATGGAGAACGCCAATTTGTTAATCCCTGCGGATTAGATTATGACAGAACAAAAAAAGAACTCTTGATTGCTGATACGGGTAATGACAGAATAGTAAGGTTATCCGAAGACGGCAGGTTTTTGAGCAAGCACGGCGGTTTTGGCATAATATTAGGCGAGCACTCCGAGGAGAGAGAGGAAACCCTTGATGCTCCTTATGATGTAGCGGCAGGGGGCTTTTCTAATTTTTATGTTTCAGATCAGAATAACGATCGTATATGTATCTTTGATACCTTTCGCAGCTATAAAGGCAATCTCTATCCGGAAAAAAAAGCTAGAAGAAGCCAGTTCAGCAGGCCATCCGGAATAACCGTTGACAGAGAAAATAACATCTGGATTGTGGAAACAGGCAATGACAGACTTTTGAAAATTTCACCTTATGGGGACAAGATTTTTGAGCTGGGCGGTTTCGGCAGCGGCAGAAATCGTCTGAAACGTCCAGAACAAGTGGCTATCTCTGATGATGGCAAGGTTTATGTGGCTGATACCGGAAACGGACGCATCGCTATTTTTGATAAGCTAGGTGCTTATATGTCTTCATTGAATGGTGATTTTAAAAATGTTTCGGCAGTTCATCCAGATGCTGACGGTCTTTTGTGGATTACAGATGCGACAGAGGATAAGCTGATATTGTGCACTCCGGCAGGAGTAAAGCTTAGCGAATTTGTTTCCGCATCGGATGGTTCAACCTTTAGGGCTCCTAGGGATTTAGCTTCATCAGAAAAGGCTCTTTTCTTGTTGGATTCAGGGAATCACAGAATTGTTCATTTTAACAAAAACAAAGAATCAACCCGTGTCTCTTGGCAAGCTCCGGGCGATGTGGTAGAATAAAACACCCAATATTTTCAGGAGATAGAACTTGAACATCCGTACAGTAAAAACTTTGCTCTGTTCTGTAGCCTTGACAGTACTAATCTTCACATCCGGATGCAATAAAAACAACAGAAGAAGAGGACCTCAAGACAAAGCTGACAATGTAAAAGTTTCCGAGCAGATCAAAGCTATTCCCTTAGCTTATATTATCCCTCCTCATAAAAATGTTACTGGCAAAAAAATGTCAGAACTTCCCAAAAAGCTTCAAGATGATTATCTTTATGGCACTTTGGCAGGCGAATATGGCAACTATCGGCTTTGTGAAGAAACCCTTCAGAAAGTTTATCGCCAAGAGCCTAAGTCGACAGACACAATACATAACTTAGGGCTTGTCTACTTCAAACAAGGTAAAATTGATGATGCTATAAAGGCTTGGCGTCGCACTCTTGAGCTTGATCCTGGTTATTTTGAAGCCTATTACAATTTGGCGATCTTTATGCTTGATCTCGGACGAATTGATGACGGAATAGCTTTGTTGAATGAATGCATAAAACATGAGCCTTTCCATGAAAAAGCCAGATTGGCTCTCGGATTCATCCACAAGTTAAGAAACCAGAATAAAGAAGCTATAATTCACTTCAAGGCTTTTGAGCACAAAGACAGAGGGAATATCAACGTTTTGATGGCTCTTGGCGAGCTTTATCTCTTGGAAGGCCTCTATGACCTTTCATTACAGAAGTTTGAAGCAGCTTCACGAATAGATAAGAAAAACGGAAAGATCTTCTATCAGCTCGGAGCAGCTTATCACCGCAAAAATTTTCCTGATCTTGCTTTAGAAAACTATAAAAAAGCATCGGAACTAATGCCTAATTCCCCCGAACCTTATCTTAATATAGGAGATATCTATGAAAGTCAGGGCGAATTTGCGTCAGCAATGGCTGCTTATGATACAGCTTTGGTTATAGATCCTACCAACACCTATGCTAGACGCAAGAGCGAAAAGGTGAAGCAGTCGCTGCTTACTAACTGATTTATTAAGAACCCTTTTGTTAATTTAACTGCCATGACAAGAACACGTAAAGAGCTTTCTCCTGCTGCCAAGGCAAAAGTAATTCTTCTTGCTAACAGGCTAAAAGTTGCTCCTGAAGAGGTCATGGCTTTAACACAAACTCTCAATGATGAGTTCGCTGAGATTGTTGGGCGATCTCTTTCCGTTGATTGTGAGTTTTCCGGTAAAGATACAGATTTTATTTTTACCCTTCCAAAAAAAGACACAGCGTAATGACAGATATCAGACAAAAAATTTCACACCAAGATTGGCTTTCTATTAATAAACCCGCTAGATATATGGGTGGAGAAGTAAATCAGGTTCCCTCGAAAGACAACCCAAAGGTTCGTATATGTATAGTTTTTCCAGATGTTTATGAACTTGGCATGTCAAATTTAGCCGTCAAGATTTTCTATGAAATCTTAAATAAACGTCCAGAAATATATGCTGAGCGAGCATTTGCCCCATTTCCCGACTTTTCTGAATTGCTTCAAAGAAAAGATTTGCCTCTATTTTCCCTTGAGACAGGCACACCTCTTAAGGACTTTGACGCTCTTTTTATAACTTTGCCTTACGAGATGACTTTTACAAATATTTTGCACATACTTGATGTGAGCAAGATTCCTCTTCAATGGAAAGAACGTCAAACAGGGCCTCTGATAATATCAGGAGGGCCTTCTTCATCGAATCCTTTACCTCTTAGCCTTTTTATGGACGCAGTCTTTATAGGAGAAGGTGAGGAAGCCGTAATAGAAATGGCTGACCTTATAGCAGAAATGAAAGAGCAAAACATACAGGGCTCTGAGCGACGGCAAGCTTTAACAAAGATCGAAGGACTCTGGGTTCCAGAATTTCCGGCTCCAGTAAAACATAGGATATACAAAGGTTTCGTTGATTCAGTTCCACCTTTGAATCCTGTTCTTCCTAATATTCAGGCAGTTCATGACCGTGCTACTATAGAGATATTCAGAGGCTGTACAGCTGGTTGCAGATTCTGTAATGCAGGTTTTTATTATAGACCCAAGCGCGAAAGAAAAGTTGAAGATGTCTTGGCCTATTCAAAAGCTCTTTTGGAAAATACGGGTGAAGACACTTTGGGGCTCTTATCTCTTTCGACTTCTGATTACAGACATCTTGAAAAGCTTATAAAAGGCTTGGACGATCTAAAGCTTTATCCGGAACAGAGCATTTCTATTCCATCTTTGCGTATGAGCGATAATACTGTTACTTTGCTAAATGCCAGCAAAAATATACGCAAAGGCGGATTGACATTTGCACCTGAAGCAGGTACTCAGAGACTTCGCGACATAATAAACAAGAATGTCACTGAGGAAGATATAATACAGGTTATAACTTCCGCTTCGACTTCGACTTATAAGAAAATTAAACTCTATTTTATGATGGGACTTCCATTTGAAACAGAAGAAGACTTGGAAGGTCTTGTAGATTTGGTTAATCGTTTGGAAGAAACTGTCAGGGCTATGAAGCCTCGTAAAACTATTTCTATCAGTCTTTCGGGTTTTGTTCCCAAGGCTTTTACGCCTTTCCAATGGGCAAGACAAGCAACCACCGAAGAGTTGATTGAAAAGCGTAAACTGGTTTGTGACGGTTTGAAACGATTTAATACACCGATTTCTTGGAGAGATGAAATAACCTGTTTGATCGAAGCTCTTTTTGCCAGAGGTGACGAGAAGATTTCTGAGCTTTTGCTAGTAGCTTATAAAAACGGTTGTTTCATGGATGGCTGGTATGAGTTTTTCAGTGCGGACAACTGGCTGAAATCAATAGAAGAAATGAATATAAACCTTAATGATTATCTTGGCGAAAAAAGCATAAATGCTCCTCTTCCTTGGGACTTTGTAGATTATGGCACTCCAAAAAGCTTTTTCCTTTCTGAATACCAGAAAGCTGCTAAAATAGCGGGAGTTGAATTGCAATGACTATGACTGCTCCTACAGAAAAGCTTCAGTGCAGGTTTGTTTATACGAGACTTGGTTATTCCAAATATCTTTCTCACCTAGACATGATTGGAGTGATAACTAAAGCTGTCAGAAGAGCCAGTTTGCCTTATGCTATAACAGCTGGTATTACACCGCGAGCCGTGATATCTTTCGGTCCGCCTTTGCCGCTTGGACACGAAAGTCTTTGCGAGTTCTTTATTTTGGATTTGACAGAATCGATTGATCCGGAAGAAGCGAAAGAACGTCTCTCTGAAGAACTCCCTGAAGGAGTTATTATCACGGAAGCCATTTTTCCTTATAGCAGAAGAAGACAACCCAATAAGGGAGAAATGGTTGAATATGAATTGTTTTTTACTACAGAAAAGGCTTGTGAAATGGCACAAAATTTCTTGTGTCCGAACAGAGTCTTTGAACTGGAATCCAAAGGAAAGCTTAAGGCTTATTCTATGGAAAAGGCCTTACAGAGCATTGCCAGAAACGACAGAGACGGTTTGTTTATACTAAAGGTGCAATTTTTTCAAAGCATACCTGACGCTCCTTCTGTCTCAAAAATTTCAACTGCTCTTGAAAGGCATTTACAAGAAGATGAAGAGTCCATATTTTTAATAAGGCGCCTCTCCATAACTTCGTTATGATGTGGAGATTATTTTGAAAAGACAAATTTTAATTAATATCGGAAAATATGAATCCAGAGCAGCTGTTCTGGAAAATGACAAGCTCTGCGAACTTTATTATGAGATTCCCAACAGCGAAAAAATAGTTGGTTGTATTATTAAGGGTAAGGTTTCCAACATAGTTAAAGCCACTCAAAGCGCTTTTGTGGACATAGGAATTCATAAGGATGCTTATTTGACTCTGAATGGGGTCGAAAACTACAATAAAGATTCGGATGAACAGGACATTTTCAGAGATCCTATAGAAAATGTTCTAAAAGTTGGACAACAAATACTTTTGCAGGTTTTAAAGGAGCCTTCTGAAAGTAAAGGTCCCCGATCAACCATGATTCTTTCTTTCCCAGGACGATATCTTGTTTTTATGCCGCGAGTTAATCACATAGGCGTATCCAAAAAGATTACACAGGAAAAAGAGCGTGACAGGCTGCGAGAAATAGGGCAGAGATTAGTTCCCGAAGGTTCTGGGCTTGTTTTCAGAACAGTAGCTGAAGGCTTGGAAGAGCATGTTTTCCGTTCAGATCTTGATTTGCTTTTAAAAATGTGGGAGAAAGTAGAGAAACGTAAAGATTCAGCTCCTCCCAGAACCATATTGCACAGAGATATTCCATTGCATCTCAAGATTGCCAGGGATTATATGACCGATGATGTGCAAGAGCTGATCATAGATAATAAAGAAGCCTACGATGAAATAATGAACGACTGTTCTTTCCTGTCTCCTATGCAAAGAGCTTCAATAGAACTCTACAAAGATTCAATGCCCATATTTGATAAATATGGCATAGAAAAAGAAATAGAAATAGCCATGCAAACGAAAGTTTGGCTGAAATCCGGCGGTTATCTCTATATAGAAAAAACAGAAGCTATGTATTGTATTGACGTTAACTCTGGCAGATTCTCTGGCGGCAGCGACTTGGAAGAAACAGTATTCAGAGTCAATATGGAAGCCGCAGAAGAAATAGCCAGACAAGTTAGGCTTCGAAACATGTCTGGCATGATTATTGTCGACTTTATCGACATGGAGACAGCTTCTCATCGCTCTCAAGTTCTTAAAAAGCTGCGCGAAGGATTCAAGAACGACCACAATAAACCCAACGTTTGGGACTTCACTGAGCTTGGATTGGTGCAGATGACTCGTCGCCGAACAGCTTCAAGCATTGAAGAGACCAGAAAGGATACTTGCTCACACTGTGACGGCTCCGGCAAGGTCTTTTCCTATGTTACTGTAGCAAACATGCTTAGAACACACCTTTTGGAAGAAGTTAAGAGGTTTGATGTTCCGCTATTTGAGATAACAGCGGATAAGCATGTTATAGACCTGATTCGCAAAGAAGAACGCCAAGACGGAGCGACCTTGGAACAGACTCTTAATCGCAGAATTAATTTTGTGTCCTCAGAGAATATGCCTCGAGAATATTTTAGAATAGAACCGATTTTAAAAGAAACACCAGCTAAAGAAAAAGTTGAAAAAGCTGATAAGTCTCAGAGTGAAAATATAGAAGAGCCTACAGTTGAGAAACTTCAATCGCTTACAAAAACAGAGTCTGATAAAACTTCCAATAGAAATGAAAGAACTTATGACAGAGAGAATGCTTCTGGGAAGTCAATGAACTCCGAGAAAGAAAGAACTTCTCAGACTGCTTCAAGAGGCAATGGGAAGAGCAATTTTGCTTCACGAAACAACAAAAAACGAAATTATTTTAAACCCTCGGATAATCGAAAACCTGAGGAACGTCGAGATAATTTCGCAGAGTTGTCTCCAGCTCCAGTTGCTGAAAACTTGGAGAAAGAATCACTTCAAAAAGATACTTCAAATGAGAAAAAACGCAAATTTCCCAAGCGCCGATATTATAATAAAAATGCTCGGCCTCATCAAAAAGATAATAATTTCACAAATAAATCCAATTTCGTAAATAAACGGAAATCAGGTAATCTGAAGAAACAATGAAAAAAACAACCTCTTCATCGAGAACAGTCTTTTCCATTTTGCTTTTCTTTTTGATTTTGCCTTCAGCGCATCTGAGGGCTCAATTTAAACTGGAACCGAAGCCTCTCACTGCTTATAGCTTTACTTTTTCCAGTTCATCAGCATCAAGCTTTGTTCATCAGGATTTCAAAGATTCTGATAAATTTCAGGCAGACAATAAAACCTTTTTGATAGATGTGTTAGGTCGTGATGCTGACAAAATTCTTGTGCAAATTACTTCGGGCAATAAAATAATGCGCAGGCAGATCAAAACAAATGGTGAGCTCTTGTCTTCGCCTGAGTTGAATCTTCCGCCTTTTCTTGTTTTTCCCGATGCTCCATTGAGAAAAGGCAAAACAATAGCTTTTCAGAAAAGTTTGGATAGCAAATTCGGAAAAATTCCTTCAACTTGGTATTTGACTCTCATAGAAGAGGACGTTAACTTAGCTAAAATGTCTTTCAGGGCTGTTTTGCCTGGCACAAATACTCAAACAATAAAAAAGACTTATCATGTAACAGGTGAAATAGCTTTTGATAAACAAGAGGGTATGCCTCAAAGAGTAGTTTGGAAGACAGCCTACAAAACTGAGTTTTATGTGAAAGAAATAGCGGTTGTCAGGCATTTTGCTACTCATACATTTCTTTCATCTCATGAGTTGACTATGACAGGAAAGATAAAACGCTGAAATGAACAAGAAAAATACAATTTGCCGTTTTTTGTTAATTTTGCTTCTTTGGGTTTTGTTACCATATCCTTTGAGAGCACAACAGCAGATCCCAGGTTTTTTGAATTGGCTTACAGAAAATGAAACATTGATTTTGAACTCGGTCAATTCAGATAAAGAGATACTAAAGGCCTTTTTCTCTTCTCCTTTCTCTATAATGCCCACAATGGAACTGGCGGAATCTTTTTCAGAACGAAAGTTTATCCAAAGAAACGCTAATATAAGAACAACTGTTATAAGGCTTTCATTAATTAACTCGACTGCAGCAAGACTTAGTTCCCCAAATCTCTTACTCTCTTTGCAGAGAGCTATGCCGAACACTTGGATTTGCTTTTCTTTCAGATATGTAGGACTTGTCTTTAAAATGCCTTTCCTGCCTGTTCTTAACGACCTTTTTTATACTGATGTAATTAAACTTAGCGGAGCGGATCCAGCTGGTGAAGCTACTATACAGACAGCTGTTAAAACAGCTTTGCAGTCTTTGTCAGATCAGGAAAAGCGGCTTATGTGCAAATATTTTGAAATATATCATGCTCTTTATCCGCAAGAACGGGAAACCACCAGCTTGGCTTTCTTGATTCGTAATTCAACCTCTTCTAGTTTTGCCAGTAACGCTAACAGGGTTCTGCAATTTGTTCGCAGTGACAAAACTTCTCCTGTGCGGCAGGGAGGAGATGAAGCGGATGTTTTTGATGAGTTGCTCGGGCAGATAGGATTAGATGATGCAGCTCTTTCTCAGAAGGCAGAAGAGCAAATGATGGAACTTAGTCCAGAGGATAAAGCTCGCCAACAAGAATTGGATTCTCTCTTCGATATTTTTAACTGACATTATTATAACAGTGGATAGTGGGTCGTGGGTAGAAAGGCACAGAAAAGCTGAATATCTATTTTTACACTATACATTCTACACTTTACATTTTTTTCAACTCGCCACTTGCCACCCGCCACACATCACTGCACGTAAGTGCTCATCGGTTATAGTATTCTTTAAGCCTGGGTGGCGAATTGGCTTTAAGTTTTTTTAGTGCTTTGTCTTCCAGTTGTCTGATTCTCTCTCTTGTAACGCCGACTATTCTGCCTATTTCTTCAAGAGATCTTGGAACTCCATCGTCAAGGCCAAAACGTAGTTTGATTAGCATTTGTTCGCGCTCGCTCAAAGTCTCCAAAACTCGATCTATTTGCTCTCTTAAAAGTGAGTCGACAACAGCTTCTTCTGGACTCTGAGTGACATCGTCGGGTATATAGTTTTCAAGTGTAGAATCGTCTTTTGCCCCGACAGTCGCTTCCATGGAAACAGGTTCTCTTGTTTGCTTGTAGACTTCTTCAATACGTGATACGGGCAAGTCTATAAGTTCTGAAAGTTCTTCGTTTGTTGGCTCTCGGCCATGTTCCTGAGTGAAAAGTCTTTTGTGTTTCTTGATTTTATTGACTATTTCCATTATGTGTACAGGAATTCTTATGACTCTCGATTGCTCAGCTATAGCTCTTGTAATGGATTGTCTTATCCACCAAGTAGAGTAGGTTGAGAATTTGTACCCCATTGTGTAGTCGAATTTTTCTATAGAGCGGAGGAGGCCAAGGTTTCCTTCTTGAATCAAATCAAGAAATAGCAATCCTCTGTTGGTATATTTTTTTGCTATGCTGACTACCAGGCGCAGATTGGCGGTCACTAAAGCGTCTCTGGCTTCTTGGTCGCCCTCAAGAATTCGTTTGGCAAAAGCCTTTTCTTGATCATGGGTAGCAAGATCCAGTTTTGAAAGCTGCTGCAAATAAAGTTTCACGGAATCGTCAAAAATAGACTCTTCCTTGCGCTTTTCGCGTTTATCTTGGTGATCTACGACATCATCATCCGAACTTTTGGGTTCATCGGAAGCTATTTTGATGTTTTCTATGATCTCAGATTTTTTGCGGTGCGATTTCTTTTTGTCTTGGGCAGCTTCTTTTATATTATTCGCCTTATCGCCGCTTGGCATTTAAAACTCCTCGTTAACAGAAAACACGCCTATACGGCGAAATTTTTCATACCTCGACTTTATAAGATCATCGGCAGAAATCTTTTTTAAGATAGGCAAACAAGAATCAATTTTCTTTTTTATTTCTTGTGCCGTTTCTTCATGGTTTCGGTGAGCTCCGCCGATTGGCTCTGGAAGTATGTCGTCTATTATCCCCAGTTTCAGTAAGTCCTTTGCCTCAATCTTTAGAGCTTCTGCGGCTTCTCTCTGTTTTTTTGCGTCTTTCCATAGGATTGATGCACAGCCTTCTGGAGAAATCACCGAGTAGGTTGAAAATTCAAACATGAAAATTCGATCGCCTACGCTTAAAGCTAATGCTCCGCCGCTGCCGCCTTCTCCTGTCACAAAACAAAGTATAGGAACTCTGAGAGAGGACATGAGAGCCAATGATTCTGCTATGGCGTTGCTTTGCCCGCGTTCTTCAGCGCCAACTCCGGGAAAAGCTCCAGGAGTGTCTATAAAGGTAACTATTGGAAGATTAAACTTTTCAGCCATCTTCATTATGCGCATTGCTTTTCTGTAGCCTTCAGGATGAGGCATGCCAAAGTTTCTGAAAATGTTGTCTTCTGTGTCATGACCTTTTTGGTGACCAATAATAGCTAGCCTGTGTTCGCCTATTTGTCCAAATCCAGCTACAATTGCCGGATCATCGCTATAAAGACGATCTCCGTGTAGCTCGACAAATTCATTTCCGCACAATAATTGTATGTAATCAAGGGTCGAGGGGCGGTTAATATGTCTTGAAACCTTGACAACCTGCCAAGGTTTGAGGTTGCCGTAAATTTCTGTCTTGATTTGATCAAGCTTGCTTGCTATCGCTGAAATCTCCTTGGAAAGATCCACCTTGCTGGAAGCGGATACTTCTTCAAGCTCTTTAATTCGTTGTTCAAACTCGTTTATAGATTGTTCGAAGTCAAAATCAGCTGTCATAGGCAGTATCTGGAGCGATTAAACGCAATATCCTTTCAAGAGTATTTTTCATTATGCTCCTGTGGACTACTATGTCGAGCATGCCGTGCTCTATCAGAAAATTAGAGCGCTGGAACCCTTCGGGCAGTTTTTGTCTTATTGTTTGTTCTATAACTCTTGGCCCGGCAAAGCCTATAAAGGCTCCAGGTTCACTTATGTTGATGTCGCCAAGAGATGCGAAGCTGGCTGAAACACCGCCAGCAGTAGGGTCTATTAAAATTGATATGAAGAGAACTCCGGCTTTGTACAGCTTGTCAATTACTGCGGAGGTTTTTGCCATTTGCATAAGAGAAATGATACCTTCCTGCATTCTGGCTCCGCCGCTAGTTGCTATAGAAATAAGCGGCCGGCCTTCTTCGAGAGCCATCTCGGCAATTGCAGTAAACTTTTCGCCAACTACAGAACCCATGCTGCCGCCCATAAATTCAAAATTCATTACGGATATAAAGACTCTCATTCCGCCAATAGTAGCTTTGCCTACTGTAATGGCTTCATTGGAGTCTGTTTTTTCTACAGCTTCTCTAATTCTGTCTCTATAGGGTTTTGAGTCAACAAAGTTGAGCGGGTCTTCTGAGACCAAATCGGGAAAAAGTTCAATAAATGAATTTTCATCCGTCAGCAAAGCTATGCGATCCCAGATAGGCATACGAAGATGACATGTGCACTTGGAGCAAATGTACATGTTCTTGGTCAGATCTTTTACCAATAATGTTTCGTCACAAGAAGGACATTTGCGCCAGAGATCTGAAGGTTTTTCTTTTCGTCTAAGTTTAAGTTTGTCAAGCCAACCCATCAATATAGGAACTCCAAAATTTCAGTTAAGATGAGAAAATAACAGATTTTAGAAATAATTTCAAGTTTGCTTTATTTAGAGCTGCTTATCTGTTGATTTTCAAGCAAATAGTTTGTTCGTTTGTCTAAAAGGCTAAAAAGAAAAGCCTCCACATGGAGCGGAGGCGGAGGTTGCTATTCTGTTTAAAGTCAGTTTTATGTGTTTATGAAATATTTCTTAGAACTTGTTTTGAAGATAGCCTTGGTACCGACTGAGACAGGCTTGACACTAGCTTCCATGTAGTATCTTTCGCCTTTTTTTAGTTGCGGAATACGCATGACATATTCCGAGATGGTTTTGCCATCGCTGTCCTCAATGTCTCTGACAATAACTACTGTTTTTTTATCTTTTTCATAGAAAGTAAGTGTGCCAAATGCGAATGCTTCCTGAGTTTCTAAGAAAATATGCAGGTTGTTGTTTCCTTGCGGCACCACTTCAATTTTTTTGTAGAAGGGATCGCTCACAGGAGCTTCTTCCGGCGGTGTGTCGGGGTTTGTGGGCGTGGTGGGAATTGAGGTGGGTAATGGGAATTCTGTAGTGAAGCTTAGAATCCCCATTCCAATATCATCAGTGCTGGAAGTGTTGCCAGCTTGATCTCTGGCAACAATAGAATATCCGTAAGTGGTTCCAGGATGTAGTCCAGGTATATCTATTCTATGGCTTGTTTGATAAACATTGCTAGCCGGGAAATCCATTTTAAGGCCTTCCATAGTCCTTAAAGTAAGTTGGGTGACAGCAGGTTCATCTGTCATCCAGGTTATGGTTACACTGGTTGCGCTGGGATTAGGAGTCAGATTTCTTATCTTAGGCGGTTCTTTGTCTGCAAAACCGGGAAGGCCGTTTTCGCCGTGACAGAGATAGCAGAGCTTTTCATCTGAATAATTGTGATCGGGATTAAAACCAGAAGCATCGTGACAGCTCAAGCAGTCATTCTGTTGCCAGCCAGGATGAAAGTTGCTGAGCAAGGGAGCGTTGCCGTGTCCTGGAGGGTAAGCTCCGTCATCCGGCATAGTAACTATAGGAGAAGTTACAGCTCCTGGGGCGGTAGTATCGCCTGTTATTGGGCTACCGGAACCAGAACTGCCTTGAGAGCCATCGGTAATATTAGGACCGAAAGGACTCAGACAGTCCCCAGATGTGCAATCATTTGATGATGAACAGCCAGCAGTGAAGATTATTGCCGCGAATAGCAAGATCCACGGAAAAATAGTCTTCCTTTTAAGCTCGTTAAGCTTTTTCATTAATTTGCAACCTCCGAATTTCTTTATAAAGATACGTTTGAGTAATCGGCAAAGAGGGTCTGTAAAATTAGAAAAAATATTTTTTTCCTTATGGTTTAAAAAAAGTAAAGCTTGGCCGAAAAGTCAGTAAATCCAAGCGAAGGTTCTAACATCGGATATGAAAACATTGAAAAATGCCTTTATATGGGCAAAAGATATGCTGAAAGCAGCCTTTTACACGGTAGCCGTGTATCCTATTTATCTGCTTAAGAACATTGGTTATCATTTCAGGTCGCCATCAGTGTTGCTGTACGCTGTGATTTTTTTCATTATTGACAGGGTTACCAAATATTTGGTTGTCTCTAATGCGCATCTTTTACCGAAACCTGTAATTGATAACTTTTTTACGCTGAGGTATGTAAGAAATCCAGGCGTAGCTTTCGGTTGGTTTCCGGAATGGAAACTTCCTCCCATTATAATGGCAATAAGCCTTGTAGCTATTATTGTTTATTACAGTCTTAAAGTTCCTGAAGAGGATAGAATGACCAGATGGGCTTTGGCTCTTCTAGTCGGGGGTGCTCTGGGAAATCTCTACGACAGACTGGTTTATGGATTCGTTGTAGACTTCCTTCTGTTCCATTTTGGTTCTTTCGATTTTCCTGTATTCAATTTTGCAGATATGATAATTGATCTGGGTGTATTCATACTATTCATAGATATCTTTTTCCTGAGTCCGGAGCTTGATGAAGAAGATGAGAAAAAGCTCTCAAATGATGCTCCGGCTCCCTCTCTTTGCTGAGAGCGTTTTGAGATAAGCGAGAGTCGCTGATTAAATGCTGATAGAGTTGGAACTTCCTGTTTACAGCTATGGCATTTTGGTGGCTCTCGCTTTTATTTTAGGCCTTTATTTGTATCAGCTTTCATCTAAATATGAGAAAGAGCCTCTTCCGGGAGTTGTAAGTTTGCTTTTGCTGCTTTCTTGCAGTGGGATAGTTGGAGCAAGAATAGCTTATATATTACTTTTTCCTTGGCAATTTTCCAGCTTGAAAGATTGCTTCGCAATTCATGAAGGCGGACTTGTGTTTTATGGCGGCTTTTTAGGAGCTTTGCTTGTCTCTTGGATTTATTGCAAGGCTAAAGGCTTTAGTTTTTCGGCTTTTGCTGACAATATAGTTCCATCTCTGGCTCTGGGGCATGCTATAGGAAGACTGGGATGTCTTATAAACTCTTGCTGTTATGGTAAACAGAGCAGCTTTTTGAAGATTTATAGAATCCCTGGCGATCCGGAAGGAATCTACCGCCATCCTACGCAACTTTATTGCAGTCTTTTTTTACTCGGACTTTTTGGCTTTCTGAGGCATCTTCTCAAATCAGAAAAAATCAGAACTTCTCATGGTTTTACCGCTTCTATTTATTTGATATTCTATTCTGTATTCAGATTCTTTATTGAGTTTTTGAGAGATGATGATAGAGGACAATTGAATCTTCCGTTTGATTTCTCTATAAGTCAGATAATCTCCGCTCTGTTGTTTGCAGCAGCTGCATTATGGTTACTGAGAGTTGTTCTTTCATTTTCCGAGAAAGAATGATTGCATGATAACCGGCTGTTATTATAATCTGTTTAGAGAATATTGTTGCCTTTAATGTTTGGCAAGATATCTAAAAATGTTGCCTTGCATGCAATGATTTTGCTTACTTTTGCTCTTGTAAGCTCATTTATTGGTATGGCAGATCCTATTGTTTCAAGACGTTTTGGCAAAGCTTTTAAAGTAGGTTTGAGTGCATTGGGCTATGGTTTGCTTTGGGGGTTTTTTGGCGGAATGCTTGCAGGCGTGCTTTATTTAGCCATACAAACGGGACTTGTGCTTTCTTTTAGAGATTTTCTCACAAAGTATTTTCCTGAAAAAGGATATAACCTGTTTACAACTGTTTTTTTTATGGTTTGCCGTACACCCGCGTGGACCTTGTTAGGTGCAGGAGCAGGTTTAGTTCCAGGTTTTGCCTCTGGAACCAAGAAGATTATGGCCAATGGCTTTATAGGCGGTATTTTAGGCGGAACAATTGGCGGAATGGTTTTTGACCCGATAGCTTTTACTGTGTATAGCCTTACAGGCAATACCTCAGCTGGAATAAGCAGAGTTTTGGCTTTTTGCTCCTTGGGAGCAATGATTGGCGGCGGCGGTCTTTCCATTCTGGTAAGCTCCATTGCTATAACTATGACTCGTAAGTTAAGGCGCAGCAGGCCATTAGCTTCTTTTTCATGTATGTTTCTTGGTGTCCTGATGCTTGTCTTCGGTGTTTTTTATACCCTATATTCTGATATGCAGACCTCATCTCCGCGTGAAACTATGACTTTTGATAGGCAGAAGAATATGGATATGATAGAGAAAGCAGCCGACTTGATAAAAGAACCATTGAAAGCTAATCTGCTTATTCAAAGCGGTTATGGCTTAGGACAAGCTTTCGGTTCGGGAGTAGCAATTAAAAATAAAGATGGCAAAACATATATTTTGACAAATCTTCATGTCTTGACTGGCTCGGCTTCGCCAGTGACACTTGACCAACTGAAAAAGAAAGTAAAAAATCTTAAGGTAACCTATTATGATTCCACAGTTGAGAAAGCCGAAGTGCTCTGGGTTGCTCCTTCGGGTATGGACGTGGCATTGATTGTGGCGAATACGCCTCTTGACTTCACAAGCTCCGCAACAATAGGAACCGTTGACAATGTAAAACTGGGAGAAAAAGTTTTTGCGATAGGGAATCCTATGGGCTTGGATTGGACATATACAGAAGGTGTTGTCTCCGGTTTTCGCAAAAAAAAGCTCTTATTAGGCGACGATGTCTCTGTGATTCAGATTCAAACACCTCTTAATCACGGCAATTCAGGCGGAGGACTTTATTCTGAAAAAGGTTTGTTGATCGGTATTAATACTTGGATATATGAAAAGGCCGTAACTGAAGGTCTTAACTTTTCAATAGCAATTGATGAATTTGTAAAAGCTTTGTCAGATGAAATGAAAAATATTCTTTTTTCTGAAAAATAATGGAAGGTCTATGAAATGAGTCTAAGGGATAGAAGATTGCTTGCGGATTATAAGAAAATGGTTGAAACTTTTTCTACTGCTGGAAATATAAAGATCCAGTCTTATACGGGCGATCCTCCCGACAGATACATAATAGAATTTTTGGTTAAAAGTCCTGTTCTTTTGCCTAACGGAACAGTTTCCTATAAAAACTCTCATACAGCAGAAGTCTATCTTACAAACACTTATCCTAGACAAGGGCCGCAGTGCAGAATGTTGTCGCCGGTTTTTCATCCTAATATAGCTCCACATGCCATATGTATAGGAGACCACTGAGCAGCGGGGGAGTCGCTTACACACCTAGTTATACGAATAGCAGAAATGCTAGCTTACCAAAGTTATAATTTAAAAAGTCCATTAAATGGTGAGGCGGCTCAGTGGGCAGAAAAAAACACATACATGTTTCCTTTGGATAAAACAGATTATAGTATGTATGCTGAAAAAGGTGATAAAATACTTACAGGAGAGGAGATAGCTTCGATCAATCTAGGAGAAACTGTTTCTTGTGCAAATTGCGGTGTACAGATCAGCGGTGATGATATATTTGTTTGTTCAAGTGGTCACGCAGTTTGCAGAAATTGCGCATTTAGTTGTGTAACATGTGGCAAGGTTCTTTGCTTTAAATGTGTTGCATCTAAGTGTGCTATATGTAACTATTTTGTTTGTGCTAACTGTACATACAGTGATCCGGACCCCAAAAAGGTAACACATTTTCCGACAATATTTCCCCTTTCGTGAAGGAGAAAGGAAAATGTGTTATGGCATATAGTATTAAATTCAGGA
>JGI24710J26742_10000447_pt1 | contig 38208 bp, 22 predicted proteins | sample BioPla2DNA2_FD_26742 | JGI IMG/M metagenome (IMG submission 26742)
AAGCCGCTATACAATAGCATTTGTCATGGGAGTCTCTACGGGTTTGGTTCTGGTTACAAGCATCGAACAGTATATAATTCCTCAGATACAGAAGTCCATTAAGCCTCTTATCCTGGTAGACAACGTAGGAACCAGTCTTTCTAATATAATACTGGTTTTGGCTACTATATGCTGCCTCTTCTACTTTTTCTTTTCGACAGAGCACAAGGGACCCCTCTATGGCAATATGGCTAAACTCGGAATCTGGTTTTTGATGATCTTTATTGGAGCCAGCTTCGGTTCTACAGTAATGGGGCGTTTGACTATTCTGATCGGAAGATTCCAGTATTTGGCGAATCCTTTGGGTTGAACAGGTAAAAACAAATGGGAATGTGGACAATAAATGCTGATGACCTCAGCAGCGGCGGTTTTACAGCTGAAGAGCTTGACGGCTTTGAAGAACAGCTTGCAGGCTATCTGGTTGAAAAGCGCATGACAGCTCCTGCTGTCGTGGCCCTTGAGATGTCCAAGCCGCTTTCTTTTGTCGGTTACAGCATTTTGTCCATGTTTGCTCCTGCAATACGGCTGATAGCGGATCCTCGCAAGCTTGATAAGTTTATTGCGATAGCTCATAACCGAACTCGCATCAACAGCTTGATCACAAAAATAGAGCTTAAGGAAAAGATATTCGCTGCAAAAGAGAAAGGTGATGAACAAAGTGCGAAATAAAAAAGAAATTACAAGCATTCTAGCGACAGACTGCGGTAGCACTACTACTAAAGCGATTTTGATAGAAAAAAAAGATGGCGTTTTCAGGCTGGTAGTCAGAGGAGAAGCTCCAACTACAGTTGAAGCGCCTGTCGAAGACGTTACCCAGGGCGTTTTAAACGCAGTTTCTGAAGTTCAGGAATTGGCCGGTCGCCAGATACTCACAGACGACGGCAAAGGCATTATAAAACCGAAAAAAGACGGAAAAGGCGTAGACCTTTATGTCTCTACCAGTTCGGCTGGCGGCGGTCTCCAAATGATGGTCAGCGGAGTCGTCAAGACTATGTCTGCTGAGTCTGCTACTAGAGCAGCATTGGGGGCTGGAGCTATAGTTATGGACGTTTTGGCGACCAATGACGGCAGATTGCCTCACCAACGTATCGAAAGAATACGCCATCTGCGCCCTGATATGATACTGATTTCCGGCGGTGAAGACGGAGGCAACTCTTCTCACGTCATAGCTATGGCTGAAACCATAGCGGCAGCAAGTCCCAAGGCAAGATTGGGAGTCGGTTATGAGCTTCCTGTTCTTTATGCGGGCAATAACGCCATAACCAAAAAGATTGAGGAAACACTTTCTGACAAAGTGGCATTGGATGTTACGGAAAACTTGAGACCTAGAATGGATACAGAAAACTTGATGCCGGCAAGACAAAAAATCCAGCATCTGTTTTTGGAACACGTTATGAGCCATGCGCCTGGTTATCCTCATTTGATGGAACTGACAGACGAGGATATAATGCCTACTCCTGGCGCTGTGGGCGATATAATGCAGCTCATAGCCAAAGAAAAAAACATTTCTGTAGTCGGAGCTGACATTGGCGGAGCTACCACAGACGTTTTCAGTGTTTTTAAAGGCATTTACAACAAATCTGTTTCAGCCAACTACGGCATGAGTTATTCTATCAGCAACGTCTTCGCCGAAGCTGGTCTGGAGAATGTCATGAGATGGGTTCCCTTTGAAATGGCTGAAAATGATCTAAGAAACAGAATTAAAAACAAAATGATCAGGCCTACGACTATACCCGCTCTCCTTGAAGAGCTTATGATTGAACAGGCTTGTGCCAGAGAAGCTTTGAGACTTTCTTTTGATCAGCATAAATCCTTGGCGGTCGGCCTGAAAGGTGTTCAGCAGGAAAGAAGCATAGGCGACGTTTTCTCTCAGACTACAACAGGCGAATCATTGGTAGATTTGATGGAGCTGGATATGCTTATAGGTTCAGGCGGAGTTCTTTCTCACGCTCCTAGAAGGCAGCAGACTGCAATGATGCTCATAGATGCCTTTTTGCCGGAGGGCGTAACTCAGCTGACNGTGGACTCCATTTTTATGATGCCTCAGTTGGGTGTTCTCTCCAAAGTTCATAGTGAAGCTGCTTTAAGCGTTTTTGACAGAGACTGCTTGATATATATAGGCACATGTATTGCTCCTAAAGGAGTTGCAAAGAAAAAATATCAGCCTGTCTTAGACTATGTTCTTCATAAAGACAATGGAGAAAGAAGCAGCGGAACNATCGAAAGCGGCTGTCTTACNGTTATTCCTCTTGGAGTAGGCGAAAAAGCCAATCTTATGGTTAAACCCAAATGGGGCTTTGATATGGGCAANGGTGACGGCAAGGAGTTTGAAAGCGAAGTTCATGGCGGAGTAGTCGGTTTGATATTTGATACTAGAGGAAGGCCCTTGGTTATTCCTGAAAATAACGCAGAACGCATTGACTTGATTAAGACTTGGTATAAGACTATGAATCTTTATCCTGGCCTCTAATCGTTGAAAGAAAGGAATAAAAAATGGCTAAAGCATATACTCCGGGACTGACGATCGTTGAAAAAACTATTATTCATAAAGAAAGAAAACTCCCTCTTAAAGGGAAAGTTTTAGTAAAAAAAGGTCAGACTGTAAAATCAGATGACTTGGTGGCCGCAACTCATTTGCCTGGCAATGTGTACATGCTGAATATAGCTAACTTGCTTGGTTGCAACCCTAACGAAATCAACGCCTACTTGGTCAAAAAAGAAGGCGACTCTCTTGAAATAGATGAAGTAATAGCCGAAACGCCNGGACTTTTCGGCAAATGGTTTAAAACCTATGTCAAATCNCCNCTNAAAGGCACGATAGAGAATATATCTTCTGCTACGGGACAAGCTGTTTTGCGTGAACCTCCGATTCCTGTTGAGGTTAAGGCTTATGTTAACGGCGTTGTTGAAGAAGTTATTCCCGAAGAAGGGGTAGTGGTTAAAACAGTAGGAACTTTTATTCAAGGGATTTTTGGCATAGGCGGCGAAGTTACAGGGCTTATACATATGGCTTCAAAAACCCCTGATGATGTTCTTGAAGAGTCTCATATTAATTTCGATATGAAGGGCAAGATAATTGTCGGCGGTTCGCTTGTGACTGCAGCAGCTCTTAAGAAAGCTGTAGAGGTAGGCGTGGCAGGGGTTGTGGTTGGCGGCTATGACGCAAACGATCTCAAAGAGTTCTTGGGCTACGATATAGGTGTTGCTATTACAGGCACTGAAAAGCTGGGTATTACTCTTGTGGTGACAGAAGGCTTTGGCAAGATTCGCATGGCTGATAAAACTTTCGGTTTGCTGAAAAAAGTCGAAGGCAAGCAGGCTTCCATTAACGGCGCAACACAAATAAGAGCTGGCGTTATACGTCCTGAAGTTATAGTGCCCGCAAAAGTTGAAAATATACATGAAGAAAAAATAGATCACAGCGCTAAGGGCATGTTCGTCGGAACAGATGTCAGAATTATCAGAAACCCGCACTTTGGTGAAGTTGTGAAGGTTTCCGAATTACCTGAGCAGCCTGTCATAATTCCGACGGGCGCGAAAGTGCGCGTAGTCAAAGTAAAAACCGCGGATGGTGAAGAAATACTGCTTCCGCGAGCTAACGTAGAAATCATAGAGGAGTAACGTGAAAATGTCCTCAGGCGGCGATGAAGCATTGGTCAAAGATATTAAAAACAAGATTAAAGCTGATCTTTTACAAGATCGCATTTTGCAGGAAGTCATAGCTCAAGACGATGAAATAGATCTTGTTTGGCTGGGGAAGCGTTTGCTGTCTTATTGGAAACCGCTTCTTCTGGTGCCTTTCGTGGCAACTGTTCTTATGGCTGTTTACCTCCTTTTGCAGCCCAATGAATATACTTCCTCGGCCACTCTTTATATCCAAGAATTTTCTTCTTCCGCCCTTTCCGGTATAGCGATGCTTTCAGGATTAGGTTTGAATTTAGGCAAATCCGGAGGCGGCAGAGAGTATGTACAAGCTATTCTGGAAAGCCGTCAGATGCAGGATTACTTGATAGATAAGTTCTCCATCGCAACAAATACTAAGGTGATAGGCATAGACAAACCAAAGGACGATAAACCTATGCCTGCAGAGCTTATAAGGGAAGTTTTTAACAAGTCTTTTTCTGTAGATGCTTCCCCTAAGTCCTCTGCTGTGACTGTTTCCTTTAAAAGTTATGATGAAGCTTTTTCCAAAGAGCTTTTGGATACGGCTATTGATAAGCTTTCTCATTTGACCAAGACTCCTAAAAAGAATAAACGAGTTTTTATTGAAGAGCAGCTTGAAATAACCAAAAAGGAATTGTCTGATCTTGAAAATGAAATGAAAGCCTTTCAAGATGAGCATATGGTGTTTACTGCGGAGTCTTATTCTTCAAAAATTATTGATAAGTTTGCCGAATTGGAAAAGGCTTTCTTTCAGACTTCGCTAGAACTGGAAATGTCCAAGGTTTTGCAGGAATCTTCCGCCAGCATGGATGAACTTGCAAAATTGAGAGCTCAGATATTGGCGAATAAAGCTAAAAATGAAGCTCTTGAGAAGGAAATAGCAGTTTCCAAAGAACAAATTGATAATGTTCCTGCGATTCTGATGTATTTTTTAAGGCTTAAAAGACAGCTTTCGGTGCGGGAAAAGATGTTTGCAATTCTTACAGAACAATATGAGCTGGCCAAAATTTCCGAAGCGGAAGAATTGGGCATCTTTGAGTTGCTTGATCCTCCAAACCTGCCCGAAAGGAAGTCTGGGCCTGCTCGCGCTAAAACTTGTGTTTTGACAGGCATGGTTGTCTTTGTTCTGCTTTGTTCCATATTTGCAGGAAAAGAAATTTACGCCAGCTCTGTTGACGAGTCTGAAACTGAATAAAAAGCAACTTTCTTCTCTTATTGCTTTGTGGCACTTTTGAGATGAGAATGAAAAAAAAGTCTTCCATGACTCTCATTGAGTGGTTTTTTTTAAAAACCTCGAATACTCTCAGAGAGCATGGAACTTTTACTTTAGAAGATTTGAATTTTTCACTTCGCAAAGCAGGGTTGCCTGAAAGTTATCTTGACTTAGCTTCTAATTTGCCTGATACTTCTTTTCCTCTAAAACTCTCTATAGATGGCTATATACCTGATCTTGAAAGCCAAGAGAGAAGTAAAAAACGAAAATTGGGTCTTTATTACACTCCTGCTGTTTTAGCAGAAAACCTTTTGAAATTAGCTGAGTTTTCAGCAGAGACTAAAGTTTTGGATCCTGCTTGCGGTGACGGAGTCTTTTTACTGGAAGCAGCAAAAAGGCTTGCGCTCTATAGTGATAAGCCGTTAGATAATTTGATCGGTTTTGATGTGGATCCTGCTGCCTTGTTTGTTTCTATGACCAGGCTTTTGTCAGCTTTTCCAAGACAAGGTTTTCCTAGGCTTTACAATAAAAATTTTCTGAAAAGCGATATCGAAGAAAAGTATGAGCTTGTTGTTGGAAATCCCCCTTATAAAGTCAACTTAGAAGAAGATGAAAAGCTTTTTTTACTTGAGAACTTTGAGACTGTTGAGGGCGAAAAAGATCTTTATATGTTTTTCTTGGAGAAATCTGCGAAGCTTTTAAAATCGAATGGGCTGATGATGCTGATCACTCCAGATACTTGGCTTGTAAATCATCAAACCGGGAAGTTGCGCAACTATGTTTTTGAAAATTATATAGTTGAAAAACTTATTTTGCTTGAAAAAGGTTTTTTTAAAAAGGCTCCTGCTCTTTTACCAGCTGTAGCTGTTATACGCAACAGAAAGTCATCGCCTGATTTTAAAACAGAGCTTTTGGCTGGATGTGATGAAACGTTGAAGGCTGCAATCAAAACTGAGGCTTTGCAGAGACATTTTAGGGAAGAAACAGGTCTGAAAAATTCTTTGAGACCTCCTGAAGTCAGAAAACTTCTTGAGTCTATGGAAAGCTATTCTCTGAAGTTGAGCGATGTTGCCAAGTTAGGAGTGGGCATACAAGAATCTGTCCGCAGAAAGGGCAGTGTTTCTAAATTTGTTCATGATGCTAAAAAGGCGGACAATTTTAAGCCTGTTCTGAGGGGAAGGGAAATATCTCCTTTTTCAATAAACTGGGAAGGCAAATACATAGATTACGGTGAGCATCTTGTTTACAGAGGTAAGCCTGAGATGTTTGAGGATGAAAAGATTCTCTATCAAAATATCCGCAATCAGTCTTTGAAAACTCGTATAGTTACGGCTTTGGACAGAAATGGCTTTTATTACAAGAATTCTCTTTCTTACATTCAAAGCTTTAATTCTGATTACAGCAATCTTTTTTTGACAGGCCTATTGAACAGTTTGCTTGTGAATGTTTGGTATGCTTCCAGTTTCCACAGTTTTCATATTACAGTTACCAGGATGGGGCAAATACCTTTGCCGCCTTATAATAAAACTCTTTTTACAAAAATTGAGAGTTGTGCTGAAAGACTTTTAACAGGCTTTGATGACAAAATTATGAATGACTTGAATAAACTGGTTTGGCAGGCTTATTTCCCTGACTTGCCGGCGGATTTGCCTCTTTTGGAACGATTCTTGACAATCTCAGCTGAGTTATTCTGAAAAAACAGTGGGTTGTGGGTAGTGGATAGTGCGTAGAAAGACAACGAACAGCCGGTGATGAGTGGCGGGTGGCGAGCTTTAGTAGCGTGTAAAGTAGAGTGTGGAGTGTAAAGCAAATTAAAAATTAAAAAGTATAAGTTAGAAATAAATGTTTTAGTCTTTCTGCAGTTTCTGTCCTATTTTTTTTTTTTTGCTACCCCCTATCACCTGCTCCCTACTCTCTGATTTTAGGTATCTGTCTTTAATCAGCGGCTAGATCGACTGTTATGGATGTCAGTTCTTACTCGCCACCAGTCACTCGCAACGCGGCACTGATTTTTAAGCTAGCTTAAAAATCCCATCTGTGTTCATCTGTGGATAGAAAAAAATCTGTCCGTAAACATTTAGATGTTACAGACTACTAGAATAATAATGTTGCTAAGAGTCTGTTTCATTCGTTATAATGCTCTAGATAGATAACTTAGGAATGGAGACCAATGTCAAACGGATTAAAACTCGGTCTTAGCCAAAAGATGTCGCAGACCCTCAAGATGACACCCGAGATGCGTCTGGCGATCAAAATTTTACAGCTAAATAGCATAGAGCTTAAAGATCAGATGTTTGAGCTTCTGGAGACCAATCCTGTTGTTGAATTGGATGAAACAGCCGAAAAACCCCGTGAAATACCCTTGGAAAAGCTCACTGAGCCTCAGGGGACTGAAGCCATTCAGTCCAAAGAATTTCAGGAGGAAAGCCGGGATGACTTTGGCGTAGATTGGCAAAAGTATATTGCTGACAGTGAAGCGACTGAATATAAGGTTTCTTCTTCATATTCAGGCGGTGATGAAGAGACTTCATACGAGAATTTTGTTTCCAAAAAAGAGACTTTGCATGAATTTCTGATTGCTCAGCTTCCGGAAGTAAATCTCAGCCAGACGGAAGAGAAAATAGGCGAATATCTCATTGGTTTAATGGACAGAAATGGATATATACGCCATAAGCCCGAACAAATAGCGGCAGCTCTCAAGGTAGAGACTTCTTTGGTTGAAAAGGTTCTGGAAGCTATTCAGAGTATGGACCCCGTTGGCGTAGGCGCCTATGACCTTAAAGACTGTCTTTTGATACAGGCAAAAGAGGAAGGCTATGGCGGAGATGCTGTTGAGGCAGTTATTCAGAGCCACTTGGAAGATATAGCTAACAACAAGCTGGCTAATATCGTCAAGGCAACAGGCTATGATCTTGAAGAGATAACCTCGGCAATAGAGGTGATTAAAAGTCTTAATCCTAGGCCTGGGGCTGCTTTTCCTTCGCAGTCTTCTGATGTGTTTGTTGTTCCTGAGGTTTTTGTAAACAAAGTAGATGACGAGTATGTTGTAACTGTGAATGAAAAGGACTTGCCGCCATTAAGGATAAGTCCTCTGTATAAGAATGCGGTTAAAAACAAGGATAAAACCGAAAAAGAAACCTACGAGTTTATAAAAGATAAGCTTGAAGCAGCAAGGTCCTTTATAAAATATGTGGATAGACGGAAGGAAACTATACTTAATATAGCCAAATCGATTGTTTCCTTTCAAAGGGACTTTTTCGATAACGGCATATTGCATTTGAAACCTTTGACTTTGCAGGATGTCGCCTCAGAAACAGGTGTTCATGAGTCTACGGTAAGCAGGGCTACAAACGGAAAGTATGCTCAGACCCCTAGAGGATTGTTTGAGTTGAAGTTTTTCTTCTCAGGAGCAGCAAAAACTACCGGCAGCAGCGATGATATTTCAACACTGGCTGTAAAACGGCGTTTGGAAGAACTGATAAAATCAGAGGATCCGCGTAAACCTTATTCGGACAGCAAGTTAGTGTCAATGCTGAAAAAAGAAGGGATAGTTTTGGCTAGGCGTACAGTGGCTAAATATAGAATAGAAGCTAATATACCCTCTTCCTCAGCTCGTAAGAAACACATTTGAAGTTTAAATGAACTTTTTTTAAAAAAAGAGTTGACTTAACTTCCTATCTTTGTTATCATTCCTTCATCGCAAATGAGGGCTTGCTCACATTGAGCGACGGCAGGATTGTGATACGGGGCGTGGCGCAGTTGGTAGCGCACCTGGTTTGGGACCAGGGGGCCACCGGTTCAAGTCCGGTCGCCCCGATTTTGTAGTTATGTGCGAGAATAGCTCAGTTGGTAGAGCGCCACCTTGCCAAGGTGGATGTCGCGGGTTCGAGTCCCGTTTCTCGCTCTTAATCTTAACTGCGCCAGTAGCTCAGTTGGATAGAGCAACAGCCTTCTAAGCTGTGGGCCAGGGGTTCGAATCCTCTCTGGCGCGATGCGTTCGGCTGAGTACAACCTTATGCATGGACAAAGTAGCACAATTGGTAGTGCACAAGATTGTGGCTCTTGCGGTTGTGGGTTCGAGTCCCATCTTTGTCCCTTTAGAGGCGCTCGTGGCTTAACTGGATAGAGCAACGGACTTCGGATCCGTAGGTTGAGGGTTCGAATCCTTCCGGGCGCGTTTGAGATGTGAATGTTTTATGGGCCGCTAGCTCAGGGGTAGAGCATCTGACTTTTAATCAGGGGGTCGTTGGTTCAATTCCAACGCGGCTCATACTTTATTTTCCGGCCATTGACTGACTGGAAAAGGGGCATTAGCTCAGTTGGTAGAGCAACTGACTCTTAATCAGTGGGTCGCCGGTTCAAATCCGTCATGCCCCACAGAAATCACAAAAGTTTCTCTCACTTTACAGGGAGAAACTCTTTTTACTTTAGGGGCTTTCAATGAGAAGGGCTTTGCGCTATAAATTTAGTTAGATTTATCAATTTTCCGGAAGACATATTTTGCCTATTTCTCATCTTTACAGCCGAAATCCGCAAGAGAAAATAGCGGCTGTATACGAAATTTTATTCAATCGCCTTTATGAGGCTTGCCCTGAACTGAAAAAAGCGGCTTTTGCAGAGGAAGACGAAAAAATTGCTGTTCTTATGGTGCAAGTCTATATGACTTTGCAAACTTTTAAGAGAGATTCGGAAAAAGAACAGGCCATATATGCGTCTCTTGAGGCATTTGATCCTGAAGAAGAGAATTCTTTGAAATTGGATAAAAAACTTTGGGATTATTTGGAAAATAATGCCTCCAGCCGCTTGATTAAAGATGTGCTCAAAGCTTTGCCTTCGGTCTTGTTAGACAGACAGGAAAAAGCTTTTGTGCTTTTTGCTTTGAATCACCAAGATCCTTCAGTCAGGTTTGTGGCTCTTGAAAATGCGGCTCAAAATGATGCTCCGGAGATTTTTTCAGCGATTTTGTCTTCTACCCTTGATAGGGATTTGAGCGTCTCGAAAAGAGCTTATAACTTGCTTTCTCTAATGCCGCCAGCGTTTTTGTCTCGTTCCTTGGAAAACGCATTGAATTGCACGGATAGCAAAGTTCTTGATACGATTTCTTTGTTTTTGCCCAAGATCGCTACCCCTTCTCTTAAAGACACTCTAAGAAAAGCTTCTGTTCATCCTGAACGAAAAGTCAGAGAGAAGGGACTTGAGGCCTTGAAAATATTAAGTTCTTCCGCAGAAACTTCTTCTGATTCAATTTTGAGCTCTGTTTCACATAAGATACCAGATTCTTCGGCTGCCGAATTTGTTTCAAAGCCTTCTGCTTCTTTGAAGCAGCCAGCTGTTAGTTCCTCTGCTCAGGAGATATTTGTACAAAAAGCTTTTGAGAAGAAAACTTATGAACGGCCGGCAGTAATCAAAATGTCTGACAGACTTTTAAAGAAAAGTTCTGAAGAAAAAGAGAAAAGCAATGTTCAAGCTTTTAGCATTTCTGAACCTGTGCAATTAGAAAAGCCAGAGGAGAATGTTACGCAAAGCAAAGCTGAAGCAGAGGCCTTGGAAAAACATAAAGAACAGATCTCTCAGCTTGCTGAGACAGAAGCATTTTCTTCCTCTTCTGATGAATCAATATCTTTCTTAGAGGAAGACAAAGAAGCGCTTGTTGTGAATCATCAAGAACTTAACAATACACATAAGGAACTTTTTGAGGATTCTGAGCTCAATTCTGAAGCGGGAGATTTTCAAGAAACTTCTGACAGCTTGAGTTCACTTGGACTTCCGGAGGCATCAGATGTGTCCGGTATAGACGATATTCTCTCGCTCGGGGAGTTTATTGAAGCGGACGGAAGCCAAGATGATATTAATGTTCTTGATATTGCCCTTGGAGAATCGCTGAACTTAGTAGATGATAGCTCTGATTTGGAAAGTTCTATGAGTCTTGAGGAGCTGCCGAAGGTTTCTGTGGAATCAGCAAACTCAATATCTGATGAAGCCGAAGTTGCTTTTGTGCAATCTGACGAAAATGTTAATTTGAGCAAAGAGTCAAATCTTGAGGAAGAGTTCAAGGCGGAAAACGAGCTTGAGATTGGAGAGTCTCTTCAGCCATTTAAAGAGCCTGTTAAACTTCTCGGCAAATCTGATTTGAGAGAGAAGAAGATGGATTTAAAGATAAATCCTGCTGTTGCTTCAATTATTAAGTCATCTCCCTATTTTATCAGCAACACGTTGGAGTTGCTTTATAAAGAAAAAGAACCTGAGCTTTGTGCTGAATATTTGAGAAATTTTGCTGTTTCTTTTGTCGCTTTTTTGGAGTTTACCTACATGCAGAGCGCACTTTTTTACGGACAGCGTAGCCCTTTGCTGCTTGAAACTGCTAAGGGGATGTTGACCGGCAAGGCTGGAACTGCTTTGGCTTTTAGAAATATTCAAAATTATCTGGCGGCATTGCCTAGAAACACTGATGAGCCTTTTTTTACTTTCTCTATGGCTGCCAAGTTGTCTGAGAGAAGCGAAGATAATCCTCTTTTTCTTCTCAGAGAGCTCTTTGCGTTTTTAGAACAGCCATCAGAACAGACTCCTGAAAATTTGAAAGAGGCTGCGGAGGGAGTAATCAAAATATTATCTGAATTTACGGCTTTGAAGAAAAATCAGATTCTTATAAAAGGCCGCAAGAATGGCAAGATAGTTTTTTGGGATTTATCCTCAAGGGTTCCAAAACAAACTGGCGGCGGTATAATTGGCGATGATTTGCCTGAGATGGAACCTGTTTTGCTTTCCAAGGATGCCAGAGAAGCTTTGGGGCTTTTTCCTTACTTTAGCTTAGGGGAAAAAGGTCTTGTTTACAGTATTCCCAAGCAGTCTGAGCTTGAAGATCTTAAGTCCAGGTTTGAATGACTAGTGCTGTGTTGCAACTAAAACTTCCCTATTTTGGTATCTGATTCTAACATAACAGCAAAAAAAAAAGCTTGATAGCTGTCTTAGAATCCGGTAAAATTCACGAACATGCCCGGATGGTGAAATTGGCAAACACGCAAGATTCAGGTTCTTGTGTCCGCTAGGACTTGCGGGTTCAAGTCCCGCTTCGGGCATTTTTTGTTCCTGTTGTGCCTAATGCTACTTTAGCGGAGATTTTCTGCTGATTTCAGAGCTATTTGCTTAACATCGGGTTTCGCGGGCAAGAACGGAGCCCGGGAAGATTAAAATGATAGAACTTATAAAATATAATGAAAAACTTTCCGTTCTCTCTATACTTGAACAGGCTTCTTTTCCTGACACAATATCTTACAAAGACTATCGCAGCATAGAAGCAATTGCTGAGGGAATACGCTCTTTTGATATTTCAGGAGCCGAGCTTTTAGGCAGCGTTGCCGCTTATGGTATGCTAATGGCTTTGTATGCACATGATTCTGGCGATTTTCCTGTTGAGAATGTCATGCGCAAAGCAGCTGCTTTGATGATTGCCTCTAATCCTGCGGCTGGCAGCATTTACAATTCTGTTAACTCTATGCTCAATGCTGCAAAAGAATCAGGAGCCAAGACTTCCGAAGAAGCCAAGGCAATAGTTTTTGAAGAAGCCAAAAGGTTTCATGAAACTGAAAAACAAGCTTCCGTCAAGATTGGCGAAAATGGCTCTTTCATTTTGGAAGATGGTCAGACTTGGCTTGTTATAGGCAATTCCGGTTCTTTGTCTTCTGTTGGTTCTGGTTCGGTTTCTTCAATTTTTAAACGGGCTAAGTCAGAAAATAAAAACATTACTGTTTACGTTTGTGAAACAAGGCCTTCATACTCAGGTTCCAGGCTTACAGCTTGGGAGTTGCAAGAAGAAGGGATCAGCGCTGTTCTTATAACCGAGGCTACAGCGGGTATGCTCATGCGAGCGGGCAAAATTGACGGGGTTATGACTGGAGTCCAGCTTTTGTCTTCGAAAGGTTTTGCTTTAAATGATACTGGCACTTATATGCTTGCGGTTTTAGCGAAATACAACAGTGTGCCTTTTTATCTTGCTTTGCCCTCTTCATCGATAGTAATGACTCTTGCTTATGATGATGAACTTACTGTTCCGGAAAGAAATGCCAAGGAGCTTGTTAAGTTTTTCTGCAAACAGGAAAAACCTGGCATTGTCAAGGTTTACAATCCTGCTGTGGATATAACTCCTCCTGAACTTATAGATGGCATAATTACAGAAAAAGGCTATATCGAGCCGCGATACAGTGAGACCATACCTGAACTTGTAGCTATTTGAAAGAGATTGTGCAGAAAATCATTTATTCTTCAAGTTAAGCTTTGAACATGATATCATAACTGCTGAAATTCATAATACCGAGGAAATATACATGCTTTTTGAAAAACCGGCTAATACAGTTACACCTGAATTGGAAGAAAAAATCCTAAAAACCTGGGAAGAAGAAAAAACATTTCAAAAGTCCGTAGAAAATCGTGAAGGCTCCAAAAAATTCATATTTTATGAAGGGCCTCCTACAGCGAACGGAACACCGCATCCTGGTCACGTGCTAACAAAAGCAATCAAGGACTTAATTCCAAGATATAAAACCATGAAAGGTTATCAAGTGCCCCGAAAGGCTGGCTGGGATACTCATGGCTTGCCTGTAGAGCTGGAAGTTGAAAAACAGCTTGGTTTGGAGAATAAACAAGATATTGAAAAATACGGAATAGAAAAGTTTATAAAAAAATGCCGCGAAAGCGTATTCAAATACGAGGGCGAATGGCGTGAGATGGTTACCAGAGGCGGATTCTGGATTGATATGGAATCGCCTTATATAACATGTGAAAACAACTATATTGAAACTGTATGGTGGATGCTTTCCGAGATCTGGAAAAAGGGAATGCTTTATGAAGGACATAAAGTTGTGCCTTATTGCCCCAGATGCGGCACTGCCCTTTCCAGCCATGAAGTAGCCCAAGGCTACAAAGAAGCGGAAGACCCTTCGGTATATATCAAATTTGCTCTTTCCGAAGAAGAAAACACATATTTCCTTGTTTGGACTACAACCCCTTGGACTCTTATTTCCAACGTTGCTTTGGCAGTCGGCAAAGACGTAGACTACGTGAAGGTCAAACTTGATAACGAATATCTTATTTTGGCCAAGGCTCTTTTGCGTGTTTTAGACGGCAAGGGCGAAGTAGTCGAAGAATTCAAGGGTGAAAGCCTTTTGGGCAAATCATATAAGCCTCTTTACGATTTTGTTAAGCCAAGCAAAAAAGCTCACTTTGTTATAGAAGCTGATTTTGTTTCGACAGAAGACGGTACTGGAATAGTTCATATAGCTCCTGCTTTCGGCGAGGATGACTACAGAGTAGGCAGAGAGAATAATTTGCCGGTTATTCAGCCTGTAGACAGCGAAGGCAAGTTTACTGAAGAAGTTGTTCCATTAAAGGGAACTTTTGTTAAGCATGCGGACCCCGCAATAATGGCAAACCTGAAAGAAAGAAATCAGCTGTTTGCTTCCGGGACTATAAAACATACTTATCCTTTCTGCTGGAGATGCTCGAGTCCCCTGCTTTATTACGCAAGACACAGCTGGTTTGTTCAGACGACAGCTATGAAGGATGAGATCCTGAAGAACAACGGTACTATCACTTGGTATCCTGGACATATTAAAGAAGGCAGATTCTTAAACTTCCTTGAAAATATGATTGACTGGGCTATTTCCCGTGACAGATACTGGGGAACTCCTCTTCCTATCTGGATATGCAATAAATGCGAGCATATGCATGTGGTGGACAGCATTGCGACTCTCAGAGAAATGGGTGACAATGTTCCTGAGGATTTGGAGCTTCACAGGCCTTATATTGACGCTGTTAAGCTTAAATGTCCTAATTGTGATGAATACAGCATGGAAAGAGTTCCCAGCGTGCTTGACTGCTGGTTTGACTCTGGAGCAATGCATACGGCTCAATGGCATTATCCTTTCGAGAATAAAGATGTTTTTGAATCCAACTTCCCGGCAGACTGGATTTGCGAAGCCGTTGACCAGACACGCGGCTGGTTTTACAGTTTGCTTGTCACCAGCACTTTCTTGCATGGTGTTTCACCCTATAAGAGCGTCACAGTTCTAGGACTCATATGCGACAAGAACGGCATAAAAATGAGCAAATCCAAAGGCAATGTTTTGGATACTATGAAGCTTTTCGATACATACGGAGCTGATGCAGTCAGATGGTCGCTTTACAGCGGAACAGCCCCTTGGAATACCAGACGTTTCTATGAAGAAGCTATATCAGATGCTCAGAAGCGTTACTTGGGCACTCTTCAGAATGTGTACAGTTTCTTCGTTCTCTATGCAAATATAGAGAACTTTAATCCTGTTGAATATAATCTGCCTTATGAAGAACGTCCTGAAATCGACAGATGGATTATATCTCGCTTGAATTCGGTGGCAGGTGATGTTTCAGAAGCTTTGGATAAATACGAAATAGTCAGAGCTACTGAAAAAATGGAAAAATTTGTAGATGATCTTTCCAACTGGTATGTCAGACGCTGCCGCAGAAGATTCTGGGGGAAAATTTCTGACAAAGATACACTTTATGCATTTACGACGCTCTATGAAGTATTGGTAGAGTTTGCCAAGATTACGGCTCCATTTACTCCATTTATAGCCGAAGATATTTACAGAAATTTGGTTATGAGAGTTAATAAAGATGCTTGCGAAAGTGTGCATTTGTGCGATTTCCCGGAACCTAACGAGAAGCTGATTGATGAGACCTTGCAAGAACGCATGGAGCTTGTTATGAAAGCTGTCAGATTGGGCAGAGCCGCAAGAAACGTTTCCGAGTTGAAAGTCAGACAGCCTCTCGATGAAATGAGAGTTACGGTTGCAAATGACTTTGAAAAAGAAACTCTGGAGATTATGGGCGGTCTTATTGATGAAGAGCTCAATGTTAAAAAAGTTGTACCTGTCAAAGACCTTTCAGATTTAATAGGATATCGCGCCAAACCTAACTTCAGCAATATAGGCAAGGGCGAATTCCGCTCATTTATGCCTAAGATCAAGGCTCATCTTGAAACAGCCAATGCAGCTATTATCAAAAATACTTTGGAACATGAAGGAAAATATTCTTTTGAAGCCGACGGCAATACCGTTGTTTTGCAAGCTGCTGATATAGAAATTATTCCTGAGCCTTCAACTGATTATGAAATTCAGACTGAAGGAACCATGCAGATTGCCCTTTCAAAGGTTTTGACTGACAACTTGATTCTTGAAGGTTATTCCAGAGAGATAGTTAACAAGATCCAAAATCTTCGCAAGGAACAAGATTTCGAAGTTATGGATAGAATAAAAGTCGCTTACAGAGTAACGGAACCTTCTAACGAAGCTAAAATAGCCGAAACTTTTGAAAAGTTTGGCGATTATATAGCTAATGAAACTTTGGCTATTGATATAATCAAGCTGGATGCTTCTTCCAAGGATGCACTGGTGAGAGATATTAACGGCATAGATATTGAATTCGTTATCAGCAAGGAGGCAAACTGATGAAATTTACAGCAAATTTGGCCGCTCTGGCCAATACGGTCAGCAAAGTCAGCAGAGCGGTGGCTGTCAGAACACCGCGTTCTCAGTTGGCAAATTTGTTTGTGAATGCTAAAGACGGCATGCTGAAAATTGCAGGAACAGACCTTGAAATCATGATGTTGGCTTCTTTGGAAGCCAATGTGGAAGTTCCAGGCTATTTCACTGTTTCAGCCAAGCTTTTGCAGGAATTGCTTTCATCAGTTTCCCACACAGACGAGCCCGAAATAAATTTTGAAATAATTCAGGAAAACTCCGAGTATTCTGATGGCTACGTTGCATCGGCTCTATGTGTCAAATGCGGGCGCAGCAAATTTAATTTGCTTTTACAGGATGCTTCTGATTATCCTCCTATTCCGGTTTTGGATGACGGGAATATGTCCTTTGTAGAATTTCCGACCGGAGCTTTTTTGCAGTCTCTAATCGAAGCTTCTATAGCTATGAATACTACAGATATGAGCGCTGTTCAAAAGAGCATTTGCTTGGATCTCGGAGATTTGGCAGCTCCTAAGATGGCTGCTACAGACAGTAAGAGGCTTTCGATTACAAATATTACCGGTTTTCAGCTTCCCGAAGAGTTTAAACGGCGATTTTTGCTTCCAGCGCGTGTTGTGCCAGAATTAAAAGACCTTCTTTCGGACAATGAAACTCTCAAAATAGCAATGTACAACAAACAATTGGTTTTCACATCTGAAAACTTTACCTTGATTACAAGCCTTATAGAGGGGATTTTTCCCGACTATGTAAATGTGGTTCCCAAAAATCCTACCAGAACAGTTGTTTTTGAGAGAGCGGCTTTGGCAAGAGGTCTCAAATTGATAGTTCCTATAGCCAGAAATGTTAATGACATGGTTCATTTGGAGGTAGAGGCTGAGGAAACAAAAATATGGACTCTCGATAGGGAAACAGGCAGAGCAGAGTCTTATGTTCAGAGCAATTTGACAGGCGATCCTATACATATTGCCTTTAATGCGAAGTTCATCATGGATTATCTGAATGTTGCCGAGTCCGATGAAATAGCAATGGAAATGACTGCGCCTAATTATCCTGTATTGCTGAGGCAGGCAGAGGGAGAAGCTAGATTCTTCTATGTTCTGATGCCTTTGACAATTTAACGGTTACAAACAAGGAGAACAGCTTGTTATGAAGAACTCCGAGACTTCCAAACTTCACAGCGATTTGCGGAATGAAAGGGCGGAAATACGCAAAGCAGCTATTGCAAAAGCAAAAAAGCTTGATAATCCTCAGGCCTTGCGTGTTTTGATAGCAGCTTTGGACTCACAGAATGCCGCTGTTTTGTCGGACTTGAGCAAAGCTATAATTTCATATGGCGAAGAATCATTTGAGCCTTTGATTGAAGCTTTTTCTGCAGACAAATGGCGAGTGAGACAGGGGGCTTCAAAAGTAGTCAGCAGCATGTCAAAAGAGATGCTGAGCAAGCTGATGGAATCAGTTCCTGAGAATGAGCCTGACGTAGATTATTGGATGGTACAGACTCTGGGCGCTATGGGAAGTGAAGCGGTCAGCTACCTTGCAAGAAACTTTGCACACGAAAACCATAAAATCAGCTTGGCAGCTGTCAGAGCTGCTCAAAAGGTTCGTGATCCGGAGATGGTAGAAGAACTTTTAAAGCTTCTGGACTCTCCGTCTTGGCCGATGAGAAAAGCTGCTTATGACAGTTTGGAAGTGATTTATCCATGTAATTTGGATGCTGTCGTGGCTGCTTTGGATTCTTGCAGTAACGAGTCTAGCTATTGGATAATCAAACTTTTGGCTCAGCAAGCTATGCCGGAGCTTACTGACAAATTTGCAGAAATAGTTGAAACAGCTCCTATGGAATCCAAGCTTGAGGCTATTAAAGCTTTGGCTATGATAGAAACTCCCCATGCCCATCACTTGCTTGTCGGCTATTTGGCAAATAAAGCTTGGATTGTCAGAAAAACTGCGGCTGATGCCATATTGCTGCAGGGCTTGGGTGTCTCTGACGACTTGGTTTCAGCAATGAAAGATGCCAATGAAGATGCCCGCTATTGGTCTTTAAAAGTGCTTGGAGAGGTCAAAGAACCCAAAATTTTCTCTCAGATTCTCAATTGTTTAGGCGACAGCCAAAGTTCTGTGCGTTCAGCTGCTTGCCAGGCTCTCGGAAGTATGGGGGATGCAGCTGCTGTCCCTTATTTGATGCAGATGCTTAATGATGAGTCGGAAGATGTCAGGACTTCTTCCATCTTGGCCTTGAGTCAGATAGGAGAAAAAAATGAGTCGAAAATTTCTCCGAAAGCTGTAAAGTCTTCCCAATCTTCTCAGGTCTCTGTTCCTAAGGCAACAGCTTATACTTGCGAACATTGCGGCAAGAATGTGAGTTCCGAATACAAATATTGTCCGTATTGTTTGACTCCGGTAAAGAAAAATTCATGTGCTAAATGCGGCCGAACTCTAGAACCTGGTTGGACAGGTTGTCCTGACTGCGGTACAGCAGCGTGAAGAAGCCGAGAGAGAAGCTTTACTTTTCCCTTGCTCTGCTTTCTTTACTCTCAGCTCTTTTCTTTCTTCCTCTTGCGGGAAAAATTCCTGTTTCTTTCTCCCAGTATTTTAATGCTCTGAGAGCATGGGTTTTGTCGAAACCTGATCCCAGCGGTATCTTAGATATTCTTATTGAAATACGTTTCCCGAGAGTTGTTGCCAGTATTTTGGCGGGTATGGCATTGGCTGCGGCAGGAACAGCTTATCAAGCAATATTTTGCAATCCGATGGTTTCGCCTGATTTGCTGGGCGCTTCGGCAGGAGCGGCTTTTGGAGCAGCTTTAGCTATAGTTATGTCTTTAAGCATAACAGGTTTGCAGTTAATGTCTTTTTTATTCGGTTTGCTCGCGGTCGCTTTGGCTTATTTTATAGCTTCAAGAGCAGACAGAGGGCAAAAGACCGCTCTTATATTGATTTTGTCTGGAATGGTGGTTTCATCTATTGCAAATGCGGCTATGTCTCTAATCAAATATACTGCAGATACCAATACCCAGCTTCCTGAGATAACCTTTTGGCTTATGGGGAATATTGCTCCTGTCAATAAGTCGGATATAGGTTTTATGCTTCCGCCTGTTTTATTGGGCATAATAGTGGTGTTTCTTTTTAGATGGCAGATCAATGTTATGTCTTTTGGCGAGGAAGAAGCTGCTACTTTGGGTGTTAACACCAAATTGGTTCGTATACTTGTGATTTCTGCCGCAACCTTAATGACTTCTGCTACAGTAAGCGTTTGTGGACAGATTGGCTGGCTAGGTCTTATAGTGCCTCATTTGAGCAGAATGCTGGTTGGCGCCGATATACGTAAAACTCTGCCTATGTCTTTATTGCTTGGCGGCACTTTTCTTGCCTTGACAGACACCTTTTCAAGAACAGTTCCTGAAGCGGAAATACCCATAGGCATTTTGACCGCTTTTGCAGGCGCTCCATTTTTTATATTTTTGCTTCTTAAAGGCAAAAAAGGCTGGAACTGATGCTAGAGATAAGACAACTTGCGATTGGCTATGACGAGCCTATTATAAAAGACTTGTCTCTTGAGGTGAAAGCGTCCGAATTTGTTTGTGTAATAGGCGCAAATGGCATAGGGAAGACTACTCTCTTTAAGACGCTCTTACGTATTTTGCCTAAGCTTAGCGGACAGGTTTTACTTGATGGCACAGAAATAGAAGACTTTTCGACTAAGGAATTTGCGAAAAAAGTTGCTTATGTGCCTCAAGCTCATGTACCGCCTTTTCCTTTTGAAGTAATAGACGTAGTTATTATGGGACGAACAGCTGCTCTGGGCACTTTTGCAGTTCCCTCTAAACAAGATGTGCTAATAGCTGAGAACCTTTTGGAACTTTTGGGGATTGAAAAGCTTAAAAATAAAAAATATACTGAAATAAGCGGCGGAGAAAGACAAATGACTTTAATTGCCAGAGCTTTAGCTCAAGAGGCAGGCACTGTGATTTTAGACGAGCCTGCTTCATCTTTGGATTTAGGCAATCAGTGGAAAATCTTTACTCAAATCAGGAAGCTTGCAACAAAAGGCTTAGGAATTCTAATGTCGACTCATAATCCTAATCATGTCTTGTCATTCGCCGACAAAACTTTAGCTATCTTTGAGGATTCCACTTGGATGTTTGGGGAGACAAACGATGTGCTGACTTCTGAAAATCTGAGCAGAATTTATGGATTGCCTATGCGAATTTGTACCTTGGATGATGGGGAAAAAGTTTGTGTTTTAAAAAAGTAGGAGAATGAGATGTCAAAGAGATTTTCTTTTCTTTTAATTGCCTGTGTATTTTTCTCTCTGCTTTCCCAAGCTTATGCAGCTGAAATAACAGATATGACTGGCAGAACTGTCGAGCTGCCGGAACAAATTTTTAAAGTTTGTCCGGATGGACAGTCAGCGGTTGTTATAATGCACAGTCTTTCTCTGGATATGCTTACCTCTTGGTCATTTGATTTGCTTGAGCAAGAAAAAATATATATTCCGTCAAAATATCATGATCTTCCTGTTACAGGTTTGCTTTCGGGACAAAAGGTTACGGGCAATCTCGAGAAGGTGATGCTTTTGAAGCCGGATATTATTCTTTCAGCTGTTGATTTGGGAAATGCAGGCGGACATCAAAAAATGATTCAAGATGCGGATAATTTACAGCGTAAAACAGGGATTCCTGTTGTGATTGTTACTTCTGAGATAAGACGAGCCGGAGAAGTTTTCACCTTTTTAGGAAAAATCTTACATCTAGAAGAAAAGGCAGGTCATTTGGCTTCCTATTGCAATCGTGTTATCTCTTATGCGGATGAGCAAAGGGCAAAGATCGACGTTCCTGTGACTGTTTATTATGCCCAAGGAAAGCGCGGTTTAATGACGGCTCCAAAAGGCAGCTCTCACGGAGAAATAATAGAATTGGTCGGAGGCAGGAATGTGGCTGATTTCAAGGGCGACATCAGAAACAGGACTGCTGTTAATCTGGAACAGGTTTTGCTTTGGAATCCGCAGGTTATTTTGTTGGCAGACCGTCTTTATAGCGCATTTCCAAAAACAGATGAACCGTCACAGGTTTTAAGAGATTTCTCGCCGCTTTGGGAAAGAACTGAAGCGATGAAAAATAGAAGGGTATATTTCGTGCCTTGCAAACCATATAATTGGCTTGATATGCCGCCTTCTGTTAATAGAATTCTTGGAATTCTTTGGCTTGGCAAAAAACTTTATCCGCAATTTTATAGATTTGATTATGAAAGTGAAATAAAAGATTATTTCGGGCTCTTTTATAATTATGAACTATAACTAGTGCTGTGTTGCAGCTAAAAGTTGCTTATTCAAAGAAAAGCGAGTCAAGGAGCTATTCATGGTTATTTGATGCAGCCGCCGCACTAGAGTGGGTAGTGAAATTGTTTAGAACTCAATACGATGAAACTGATGCCTGCTCTGCCTGTCAGTGTATTCAGTTTGTTCTGTAGTTTTATAAAGTTTTTTTGGAGTTTTTTCGTATTTTTGTGTGTTTCGTGGCTTCAAAAGGTATTTGTTTTTTGCTACTCGCCACTCATCACTTGCTAGGATTCAAAAGTAATATGGATTATTTTTCACTAGAAAGACATATAAATGAGCTTAACTCAGCTTTGCCGAAAGCATTTCTTGAGTCTGTTTCAAGCGCTTTAAGCAGAACCTTTGCTTTAGGTTTTAAATCAGGCTCGGAATATTTTTCTTTGTATTTAGCCCTTGACGGAGTTTTACAAGGTCCAAGACTGAAAAGAGGAAAGCTTGAATCTTTCTCTGACAGTGTTTTCTCAGAGCGTGTTTATAAACTGCTTTCAAACGCTTTTTTGGCTGAGATGGGAATGCTTCGAAATCCGGAACTGCCTTTAGCACGGGACAGAATTATTTTTCTGCGCTTTATTGCAGCAGACCCGTATTTTGGAATAAAGAAAACCTTTTTTTTGATATGCGAATTTACTGGTCGCAATTCCAATATATTTTTATCTGATTCCGATATGATTATTTTAGAGGCCTATGGCAGAACTGCAAACAATTCGCAAGGAAAGGCTTATGTTTTTCCTTGCTCAGAAGTTAAGGCTGATCCTTTGCTGTTTTCGCCAGAGGAACTGGCAAATTTTTGGACTAAACATTCATTTGGTGACTCTTCAGAACTTTTGGCAGGGATAACCAATAAAATTCTAAAAGAAGCTGTGTACAGAAGCAAATGCGAGAAGAAACTTCCTATTAGGGTTGCAAATGAGCTTTTGGCTTTCCTCAAGGAATACAGGGATGAAGGAGCTTATCTTTACCTGAAAAATAAACGTGTCGCCTATGTAAGTTCTGTCAACTTTTCTCATATGGAAGAACATGAGATAATTGCTATCAATTCGATTAATGATGCTCTTTTGCAGGCTGCTTTAATGAATGTTTTGCCGAAAGCTCTCTCTGATGAAAAGGGTAAGCTTCTAAAGTATATAGAAACAAAAATTCAAGCTGTAAAAAAGCTTATTCAAGAGCAAAATGAATTGCTTGAACTCTATTCTGACCATGAAACGGTGCAACATAAAGGGGAGCTTATCAACGCCAATTTATATCAGATTAAGCCTGGCAGCAAACAAGTCGCAGTTTATGATTGGTTGTCGGACAAAACTGAACTGATAGAACTGGATCCTATGAAAACGCCTCATGCAAATTCTGAATATTTTTTTAAACAGGCTAAAAAGTATAAAAGGGGAATAGAAGCGGCAAAAAAAAGAATTGAAGAACTTGATTCAGAGCTTTCATGGCTAAAAGAGCAGAAATGGTATGCTTCTGAAGCTGAAGATATAACTTCGCCTGTTTTTGCTGAGTTGAAACAATATATTTTGCCTCAGAAGAAGAAAAAATCTTCTAAGAGGGATAAAAACAAAAGCATTTCCAGAAGATCTGTTTATAAAATAGAGCCGGTTTTTTCCAATGATAATGCAGTCTATTATGCAGGTAAAAATGCTCTGGAAAATGATTTCGTCACCTTTAAGTTGGCTAAATCAGAGGATTATTGGTTTCATGCTAAGGAAGTTCCAGGTTCGCATGTCATTATGAAGTTAAAAGATAAAAACACTGTTCCGGAAGATGACAGTCTGATTATAGGGGCTTTATTGGCGGCTAGAATGAGCTTTTCCAAAAACAGCCAGAATGTACCTGTAGACTATACAAAGGCATCAAATGTCAGGCGAATTGCCGGAGGAAAGACAGGACAAGTTTACTATACTCACTATAAAACACTGTATGTGAACCCTTTAGAGCTCACGCATAACTAGTGCTTTGTTGCAGCTAAAACTTTCCTGTAAGCCTTTCAAAATTCACAAGACAATATCCGCTTATAAGATCGTGCCGTGATGAGTGGTGTGTGGTGGGTGGCGAGCTTAATTAAATTAGAAATTTTAAAGTATCAATTAGAAATAAATCTTTTAGTCTTTTCTGCAGTTTCTGCCTGTGTCTTGGGTTTTGCCCTTTCTATCCCCTACGCCCTGCTCCCTGATTTTAAGCTATGCTTAAAATCTCATCTGTGTGAATCTGTGTCCATCTGTGGATAGAAAAAAATCTGTCCGATAATAAACATTTTAGCTGTTATACAGCACTAGTATTGCCCTTTCCTAAGATCTTGTTTTTGTGGCGTTTGCATAGTATTATCTATTGACAGACAACATGAAAGGAGTCTCAATATTATGGCACTTGAACTGACGCAAGATACATTTGAAAAAGAAATTATTGACCATAAAGGTCCTGCTATGGTTGATTTTTGGGCACCTTGGTGTGGCCCTTGCAGAATTATGGTACCTATAGTGGACAAACTTGCCGAAACCTTCAAAGGCAAAGTTAAAATAGCAAAACTTAACGCTTCTGACTACGGTGAACTGGCTATGAAATATGGTGCTAGCACTATACCCACCTTTGTGTTCTTCAAAGATGGAAAAGTAGTTCTCTCCAAAGCGGGAACTATGCCAGAAAAAGTTCTTTCAGATCTTATAACCGAAACTCTTTTGAAATAAAATAGCTTTAAAACAAGCAGGATAACAAAATGAAACAAGTAATAGACAAGGCTTCGATTGAGGCAATAATCGCCACAGATCATCACGACCCCTTTCAGATTCTTGGTGCTCACCAGAAAGATATCAATGGGGAACCTTGTGTTGTAGTCCGAGCTTTTTTGCCAGATGCAGTAAAAACCGAGGTTGTTGAAGTTGAAAACGGCAAAAGGCATTTAATGACGAAGTTGCACGATCAGGGCTTCTTTGAAGTCGTGATTCCTGACAAAAAAGAGGTCTTTGCCTATAGGTTGAAACCCTATTATGAAAGCGGTCTCAGTTCTGAGTTTTATGACTCTTACGCTTTTATGCCAACAATTGGAGAGATGGATCAGTATCTATTCTCGCAAGGCAATCACCATGAGCTCTATAATAAGTTGGGAGCCCATATAAGTGTTCAGCAATACTTTAAAGATAAACTCGGAGGAGTAGCATTTGCTGTTTGGGCACCTAATGCGAGACGTGTCAGCGTAATTGGCGACTTTAACTCTTGGGATGGCAGACGCCATGTTATGAGAGCTTTGGGTTCCTCAGGAATATGGGAAATTTTTGTTCCAGGACTTTCCGTGGGACAGAATTATAAATTTGAGGTAAAAACCAAGGAAGGCTATTTGCTTGAAAAAGCTGACCCATATGCTTTCTATGCGGAGTTGAGACCTAAAACTGCCAGTAAGGTTTATGATATTTCCGGTTTTGAATGGACCGATTCCGATTGGATGGAAAAACGCGGCAAAACTAACTGGAGAAAAGAACCTGTATCCATTTTTGAATGTCATTTGGGTTCCTTTACCCGAAATTTTGACGAAGGCAACAGATTCTTGACCTATAGAGAGCTTGCTCCTTTGATTGCGGAATATGTTCTTAAACTAGGTTATACTCATCTGGAGCTTATGCCTATTACTGAGCATCCGCTTGATATTTCTTGGGGATATCAGGTAACCAGTTATTTTGCTCCTACAAGCCGTTTCGGAAGTCCGAAAGACTTTATGTATTTTGTTAATTACATGCACGAGAATGGCATAGGAGTGATACTTGACTGGGTTCCTGCTCACTTCCCGAAGGATGCGCACGGTCTTGCAAAGTTTGACGGAACTCCGCTTTATGAACACAGTGACCCTCGCGAAGGCGAACACAAAGATTGGGGTACATTGATTTTTAACTTTGGCAGAAACGAAGTTAAAAACTTTCTGATAAGCAGTGCTCTCTTCTGGATGGAAAAATACCACATAGACGGTATCAGAGTCGATGCTGTGGCTTCCATGCTTTACAGAGACTATTCCAGAAAGAGCGGTGAGTGGGTACCTAATAAATATGGCGGTCGTGAGAACCTTGAGGCTATAGAATTTTTGAAATATCTCAATGATATATCTCAAAAACTTCATCCAGGAGTGCTCTGCATTGCTGAAGAATCTACGGCTTTCCCCGGAGTAAGTCAGCCTTGCCAGAATGGCGGCCTGTCCTTCAACTTCAAGTGGAATATGGGCTGGATGAATGATACTTTGTCCTATTTCAAACATGATCCTGTATACAGGAAATATCACCACAATGATCTGACTTTCCCGCTTGTTTACGCTTTTTCAGAGAATTTCATTTATGTGCTTTCGCATGATGAAGTAGTACATGGCAAAGGTAATATCATTAACAAGATGCCTGGAGATTTTTGGCAGAAGTTTGCTAACGTAAGGCTTCTTTACAGCATGATGTGGACTATGCCAGGCAAAAAGCTTTTGTTTATGGGCACTGACTTTGGACAATGGAACGAATGGGACAGCAATCAAAGCTTAGATTGGTATTTGCTGGACTATGATTCGCACAGCGGTTTGCAGAGACTTGTGACTCATCTTAACTATCTTTATAAATCTGAATCTTCGCTTCACCTTAACGACTGCGAACCTTACGGATTTGAATGGATAAGCTTTGATGATGTCGAAAACAGTACAATCAGCTGGTTGAGACGCGGTGAAAACAACGATGATGTCACTGTCTATGTTGCTAACTTTACACCCGTTCCTCGCCAAGGATACAGACTTGGCGTTCCTCAAAAGGGCTATTACAAAGAAATACTTAACTCTGACTCAGAAATGTATTTTGGCTCTAACATCGGCAATTTCGGCGGTTGCTGGAGCGAAGATGTCCACTGGAATCACAAGCCTCAGTCTATTTCGATAAATCTGCCTCCTCTTGCTTTGGTAGGTTTTAAGCTTACAGAATGATTTAAGGTCATAAAAACGCCTCTTTTCAAGTTTAAACCTGAAAAGAGGCGTTTTTTTTACAAATTTTTACTTCGCGATGGGATTTTAAGCATAGCTTAAAATCAGGGAGTAGGGTGTGGGGTAGCAAAACCCCAAATAAAGGCATAGGACAGAAACTGCAGAAAAGACTAAAACATTTATTTCTAATTTATACTTTTTAATTTCTAATTTATTCTGATACCGCCACTCATCACTGGTGCGGTCTTGGCAACAGAAAACACAAAGAGCATAATAGATTTTTTATATGCAACTATTTGTTTAGTTTTCAGAGCGCACTGGTTATTTCTGTTTCGAGTTTCAGAATTTTTTCATCTTCGGCAGCTTGAAGTAGAGTTTCTGCGGCATTTTTTGCTGATTTCTTAGGATGTTTCAAAGGCGAAGAAAACACTCCTGTTATCTCGTCTTCTTGAATTCTGAAAATCTCTCCGCCATCGTTCTCTATGGTTTCAATAGTAGCTGCAGCATAGTTTTTTAGTTTTAGAGCTAAAATAGCTTGCGGTTCATTTTTTTGCAGTTCTGTAAAATCTGAGACTTTAACTTTAAGTAAAACAGAACCCCTAGAGATTGTTTTCTCATTTGAGCCATAAGCTGCTATAGGTGTTTTTAATAATGTGATATCTGTTTTGTCAAAAGAAGAAATTTCAAGGGTTTGCATCATTTCGTCAAATTCAATGCAAAGCTGTCCTGCCAGATTTCCTTCTGTAAAGTTTGTTCTAAATGAAAAGTTTTGAACGCTTAGGGATTTTATTCCTTTCAGCAGTTTTTTATAAGGGAAGAGCGCTTGTTCAATTAGAAGTTGTCCAAGAATGAAGAAGGCAGGGATAGCAGTATAGGCATAAGAATTTATGGCGCTCAAATCAGTTTTACTACTTCTGTTAAGAAGAGAATATGACGCTGTTAAAACTGGAGCAGCAAGAGATGCCAAATAAATAAAGTTTTGTGTTTTTAAAGAAGCAATGAGAGGAAAGTCTCGTCGGAAGGCCATTTGTAAAAGAGGCAGAATCAAGCATAACAAAAGAACAGGGTATAGTGTTTTGCAATGAGTTATAGGGAAAGCATAGAGCGAAGAAGCAATCAGCAGGAGCCACAAGAATATAACTGTTCCAAGAATAATTGTCTTGGTTTTGGATGAAAGGCTGTCGGTGTCAATTACAGTTTCTTTACCCAAGTTTGTTTCTATGCGTTTTCTTAAAGTTTCGTTAGCTTCTTTTCTGCATGCGGCGATGCGTTCATTTATTTTAGGATCGGTTTCATTGTCTGCTTTTAAAGCCGAATGAATATCAGAAAATTCTTCAGAATTTTTGAGGTTTATATTGAATTGTTTTTGAGCATCGGAGTCAGCAAAAATGTCTTTGCTAGTTTCTTTTTCTGTATTGAGTGCCAAATCTCTGGCGGTCTTCAGTTTTTCACTTACCATTGCATGATCATATTTTTTGTTTCCTTTGCTTAAGGCAATGAGACGCAAAGAACCATATGATAATCCGCTTTTAATTTCGACAGGTTTTTCAAGGTCTTTTGCCATCTCGCGATTGATCAAAATCATTTCTTCCTTCATACACATATGAGCATAAACTGCTTTTTGAGTCGCGTTGTCAGCTGCAACAAAATATGGAATATGATTACTGGAAGTATTTTCGAAGAAGGCTTCAATACGTCCGTTGGGAATCTTGTAAATTTTGCCTCCGAAGTATCTTATAATCCATGACATACGTATAGCGAATCTGTTCAACAGTTTTTCTTTTAGGCGTGGATTTAAGCTTTGAGAGATGTCATCCCAATTTTTTAAAGATGTTACAAGTATAGTTCCCTTAAAATCGTCGGATTGCTCTAAAATGGAGTCTTTGATCCAGAGCGAGGAAGTTTCTTTGTCATAATCTCTCATTATTTCATCAAAGAGTTTATGCCTTGAAACATGTTTTGCAGCAGTCGTAAGTTGAGTGCATAGATTACCTGTTTCGTTCAATATTTCAGGAGTGAGATTGATATTGAAGTTGCTTTCTTTTAATTCATGAAAAGCAAGAATTAAACTTTTACCAGGTAAATTCATAGCTAGCGGGATTAAAGAGCTGAAGCAGATAGCTGCAATTATTATAACTAAAGTGAATATTAAGTAAGCTGTAATTTGCTTTTGGCGATTTGCTGTAAACTCCGGCGAATTAGTTACCGCCAAAATCAAAATGTTGTCAAAAGCTTCCAGCTTAGCTGCCATAAAGCCAGTGCTGCCTATAATTTCATAACAGAGTTTGCCGCTTTTGGCCGCTCTTGTTGCTATGGAAAGAACTGCTTTTTTATGTGGTGCTAAATGCCTGCTTCTGCTAAGACGCTTTCTTTTGCTTTCAAGGTTTTGTTCAAACTCGGAAAGAGTGCCTCTGGAGAGGTCGTAGGCGAAGAGCTCGATTTCAGAAGTAGCAATTTCTTCTGGTGTAAAAGTGCTTTTGATTATGGCTCTGTCAAAAACATTTATTTCCTTTGCTAAAATTTGAGCTAGAGGTTTGGAAGCTATTGGAATACCAGTAGTTTTTAAGGCGTTTTCCAGTTTTTTTGTATAAAACGCTATAAATTTGTGTTTGTGCAAGTCATATTGCTTTATTTTGCTTTCCAAGCTTACCTGTTGTTCTTTACTGAGCGCTTCTGTTTCAGAGGCAAAGTGAACTTTTGTGCTTAAATACAGTAGTGAGAAGGGCAAAATCAATATAAGCAGATATACCAAGGGAAAGTCGAATTTTTCAGAAAAATCATACCAGCTGTTTCTCACCATTCTATTGGAAAAAGTGATTAAGGCTGCGGCTAGGAGTATAGCTGCTATTAAGAGGAATTCTTCAGCAAAAATAGAGGTTTTTTTCAGTGTAGGAACGAACAGAGCGACAGCTTTTGCTAGATCCGGCTTATAAAGAAAGTGCATATGCCCTTTTGAGTAAGGGATTGTCAATCTTACTGGTTGCGAAGCATTCATATGTTCAGAACATACAGATATTGCATTTTCAGTAAGTTCTTTTGTGTTAGGTGAGGCAGTTACGACAAAAGGAGAAGAGTTCAGTCTTTTATCGATTGTCAATATTATTGCTTTTTCATCGCCGCCAAATTTGCTTAAAAGATTTTGAAGAGCAAATAGCTTTGCCATCTTTATGTTTTCTGGACTGTTTGGAGCAAAAAGGCAAAAGCCTAAGCTGTCTATTGGCGAGTTGTCTGAGGGAAGGTTGTCTTCTTCAAGCGGATCGTATTCTTGGGTTAATCCGCAAGTCAGAAAGCCTTCTATTCCGTAACAATCAAGGCTTATTGCTTTGCCTTCATTTTCGTTTAATATATTTTTCAGAGCATCTCGGGATATTTCTTTGTATTGTTCCTGAAAACGGTTGCGAAGCAAATTCTTGGAATTTTCTTTTGGAGTGCTGAAAAACAGCTGGGGCTTATCGGTTGTTCCATTGTCGAATTTGAAAAGGTATATTTCGAAGTCAGCAAGGAGATTGTTAAAGTAGACTCTGGCCAAGTTTTTTAATTTTTTTTCAGGTGTAATATTTCTTTCAAGAGCTAGTGTTGCAGCATCTTTTTGAGATTTTTTGCTTGTGAGTTCGGATAAGGCGGGATGTTCGGGATTTATTTGTTTAGAATTTAGAAGCTGCAGGAGTGACTCCAAGGTATTCTGAAAGTCTAGAGATTGTTTCAATAGAGTTGTTGAGAGAGGCTCATCTGAAAGCAGCGCTTCAAGTTTTTCGTTAATTATCTTTTCTTGGCGGCTTTGCTCTATTTTATGGTCAAAATTGCCTCCTAAATAAAGAGTGAAGACAGTTGCCAAGAGAGCTGCGGTGAAAAAGAGGAAAAACGAATATTTGTGGGTTTTCTTAGTTGAGTTGGAAGTTAGTTTATCTGACACTGCGTTTTCCTGAATTTATTTAGGATATATTCTATCATAAGCTTTGCAGATTAGCCTAAATAAGCTATAAATAATTTGAGTTTTAGGAAGATTTTGTATAAGAGGCAAGTTTTATTTATTTTAGCCTTGCTGTATAATATCCCTGCAAATTCTAATATCATCAGAAATGAGAGTTATTCATGAATATTTACAGAACACACAACTGCGGTGAATTACGTGCTTCAGATTTAGGCAAACAAGTGCGCTTGTCTGGCTGGCTTCATCGAAAAAGAGACTTGGGGGGTATGCTCTTTGCCACTTTGAGAGACAATTACGGAATTACCCAGATTTTAAGCGAGCCTGGCAGCGAATGCGAGAAAATATTGTCTTCGGTTCGTGTGGAATCGGTTGTAACGGTAGAAGGCGAAGTCATAAGCAGAGGCGAAAATATCAATAAAAACATGCCCACGGGCGAAATAGAAGTAAAGCTTTCCAAGGTTATTGTGCAAAGTTCTGCGGAAGTTTTGCCTTTCCAGGTTGCTGATGATGACAATGCGCCTGAAACTACGAGGCTTACATACAGATTTTTGGATTTGAGACGCGAAAAGCTTCATGCGAATATTCTTTTGCGTTCAAAGATTATATCGGAAATCAGAAGACGCATGACTGACATGGGCTTTGTGGAATTTCAAACACCTATATTGACAAGCAGCTCTCCAGAAGGTGCCAGAGACTATTTGGTGCCAAGCAGACTTTATCCTGGCAAGTTTTATGCTTTGCCCCAAGCTCCTCAGCAGTTCAAACAGCTTCTGATGGTTTCTGGTTTTGACAAGTATTTTCAGATAGCTCCCTGCTTTAGAGACGAAGACGCAAGAGCGGATCGTTCACCTGGTGAGTTTTATCAGTTGGATATTGAAATGTCCTTTGTGACTCAAGATGAAATTTTTGCGGCTCTTGAAAAGCTTTTCATTGGTCTTTTCAGCGACTTGAGCGATTGGAAAGTCACATCGCCTGTTTTCCCTCGTATTACATACGCTGACGCAATAGCCAAATATGGTTCTGACAAGCCTGATTTGCGTTTTGCTCTTGAAATAGAAGATTTGGGAGATATTTTTGCGGAAACCTCTTTCAGTCTTTTCAGGGACACCTTGGAAGCTGGACATTCCATAAGAGGTCTTTGTGTTGATGGCTTGGCTGACAAATCCAGAAAGTTCTACAAAGAAATAGAAGATTTTGTTAAAGAACAAGGCGGTAAAGGTGTTGCTACCGTGCAGTTTAAAGACGGTGAAGTCAAAGGCAGCATAGGCAAACATGTCTCAGAGGCTGAATCAGCAGCTCTTAGAGAACGATTTAATGCCAAGGATGGCTCAGCATTGTTTATTATGGCTGGTGAAACAGATTCCATAGCCAAGCTTCTCGGGCAACTTAGACTCAAACTTGCAGATATTCTTGATTTAAGAGAGAAAAATAGCTATAGATTCTGTTGGATTGTGGATTTTCCGATGTTTGAGAAGGACGAAGAAACAGGCGAAATTATTTTCAGCCACAATCCTTTTTCAATGCCTCAAGGCGGTTTGGAAGCCCTGAATAATATGGATCCTCTTGAAATTAAGGCTTATCAATACGACATAGTTTGCAACGGAATTGAACTGAGTTCCGGCGCAATCAGGAACCACTTGCCGGAAATCATGTATAGAGCTTTTGAAATTGCTGGCTATGACAGAAGCGTAGTAGATGACAAATTTGGCGGAATGATTCAAGCCTTTAAATATGGTGCTCCCCCTCACGGCGGTATAGCACCTGGAGTAGACAGAATTGCCATGCTGCTCGCGAATGAACAGAATATTCGCGAGGTTATAGCTTTCCCCTTAAATCAAAATGCTCAGGATCTCATGATGAGAGCGCCTTCTACAGTTACCGAAAAGCAACTCAAAGAATTGCACCTGAAAATAGTCGAATAAAGCTGTAGTCTGGTACATCTTTTTCTATCCACAGATTACGCAGATATCAGAAGGCAATGCTAAAAATTACAGAATATAATTTTTAGCATTGCCTTTTTAAAGCACAGAGAATATTGGTTATTTATCAATATCTCAAAGCAATTAACAGTTTCAGCGATTGAGTTTAAACAATTCCACTGTTCCCGGTTCACTGAGGACTCTTCACTGTTTGTTACTGTGTTTTAACACCTGATTCAGTAAAGATAAGCATCTTTTTGCTGTCAGGTTGTGTAAAGACTCCTAGGATTTGCTCTTCGCCTTTGAATGGGATTGGAATAAAGCGCTTGTTATCGTAGGTATAGATTTCCTGCCCTGATACAGCTGACAGGTTTGTAGAGTATGTAAGTGTGATTGGCGTATTGGGAAGTATGCCTATTAGGCGAAGTCCTTCTTCCGCATACTCGAATACCCTTCCGTCAAAGAGAGCTGTGTAAAGGACTCCATTTTCAGTTATAAGAGATGATTCTATTTTAGATTTTTGGCCTGAATAAAAAACCAGATTCCATTTTCCGTCAGGTTCCCGTTTAACTATTCCTCTGTCAGAAGGCAGAAAGAAGGAGTTGCCAGACTTAAAGACGGAGAAAAGCTCTGCTTTGAAATTTTGAGGTTTTTTGAAGAGTATTTCAGGGGCAGAGGATGTTTCAGTAAATTCTTTAATATAGCCGTCTGAATAAAGCATAATCAAAGTATTTGAGGTTGTTAGAGAGGCGAAAATCAAGTTTTCTGTATGTTCTTTTGTTAAAACCTCTTTGGCTTCGTCATTTTCTATTTTATAAATACCTTTTCCATCTCCGTAGATGAAGCAGAGTCCTGAGGTGTTAACGGCAAGCTTTGTTGCTGTCAGTTCTTCGGGAGCTTTAAGCTGTTTCCAGGATTGAGATTCGTATAGCCATATGCCGCGATTTTTTGTCGCCAGCGCATATTTGTCTCCCAGATCTGCTATTTCAGTGAAAATAGGCATTTGAAGCTCTAAAGGCAGTTCAATATGAGGTTTGGGAAGAGCGGGAGATGTGTGTTTGGAGTTCTCTGCTTTTGTAGCTCCGAAAATTTGTTTGTTATCTGTATCCATCAGCCCCAACTCAGGAGTTCTTAGGCTTTGCCATCTATCTTGTTTTTCTTTGACTGCAATAGGCAAAGAAGGAGTATAGGTGCCTAATTGAGGTATAGGTCCAAAGAGTGAAGAGTCGCTGTGCTTGCTGCCTGGAACAAAGTAATATAGGACAACTGAGTTGTTGCAGATTGCTGCAAGAAATGTGTCGCAGATAGCCAGAGCACTGCTGGGGACTGCTGTAAGCCTGTCCATACGCCCTTGAGATGCTCTGTAAACACCTTCATCAGAAGCTATAAATAGAGTTTCACCAACCGCTGCCATGTCATTTATGTGTCCAGGCTTGTCGGTTGAAAGAATTGTCCAGACCCAGTCCCTTGTGCTTTTATAGCAGGTTATAACGCCCTGATCTGTTCCAATAAATATTCGGTTTTTTGTCACTATCAGTTTTTTCAATTTTTTGCCTGCCAGTATTTGCAGATTCATTGGTTCAAGGCTGTTAAGCTTGCCTGTCAATAAGCCGTCTTCTGATAAAATCCAAATGCTTTTTCCTATTTTGCCGAAATCATTGATTATTCTGTCTTGTGTGCTCTTTATTGATTGCACATCTTCTTTATCTGCTATTAAAAGACCTTTGTTAATGGTGCCGATCATCAGCTTGTTGTGTTGCCACATTGAGATTCGGTTAATCAATGAGTTATCTAGAGAAGCTTCTGGCGCAAATTTTGAAACGTCTTCTTCAGCAATTTTATAAATGCCTGGGAAACCGCCTGCATAGAGAGTATCACCATTGGATGTCAAATCTCTGACAAAGAAGTTTTCAGGCAATCCGATTGTTTGTGTGGCAGTGCCTGTGACTGTGTCAATCAGAGTAAGACCTCCGTTGCCTCCGACGTAGAGTTTGTTTTTATGCCAAGCGGCTGAGGTTATAATGCTATGGCCTATAATTGGAAAGTCTTTAATATGGCTTATTTGTCCTGAAAAAATTGAATGGTTTGCGGTTGTTCCAGGCTGGATTCTACGAGTAGGTGTATATACTGCTAAGCCGTAGATGAAAAGCGCGAGTATGAGAAGGAAGAAGAGCTGAGGAGTGCGCTGCCAAGAGCGGCTTCTGTAATAAATTTCATCGCTTGCTTGAGCATTCAGATCCTCTGTTATTATAGCCAGTTCGTATTTCAATTCAGGTGAAACTTCAAAGCGAGATTCAGACATTTGAGCTGTCTTTTTCAGCAAAGCAGCTCTTTTGCGATAGAGGACATTGAGAGTTACATTCAGCCTGCCTATATGTATCCAGCGTTTAATTTCATCTATAATAGCAAAGGCGGCGTCTATCAACATGTAGACATGTTTTGTGAGACCAGTTGGTTCCGGCTCGTTTTCAGCGGATTTTTGCAGAGTCTCGGAGAGTGACTGGGAACATCCTCGACAAAAGTCAGCAAGGTGATAATTAGCCGTTCGGCAGTACGGGCAATAAATTATCTTCTTTTCGGATGTTGTGATGTCCAATGATTTCTCTCCTGTAGTCTATTTGTGTAAAATTGCCTGTGCTTCTATTGTTCTTCCTAGAAATGGTTTTGCTATTTCAGCAAAAGACTCTGGCGCATCTGTGACAAAGAAACGCTCAGTGGGACGGTTATTTTCTGAAGCTTCTATACGTCTTGCGATTAACAGTTCTTGTGTTTCTTTCGCTGTTTCCTCGGCAGAGTCAACCAGTTTAACCTTTCCTTTGAAAAAATCGTTTATGTGTTTTGCTATTAGCGGATAATGAGTGCAAGCAAGTATCAAGGTTTGTATGCTTGCATTTCTAAAATCNTCAAGATACATCTCAATTGCATCTTTGGCAAGCTTGGAATGGGTAAGGTTTTCTTCTATTATAGGAACCAAAAGAGGACAGGGTTTTCCGAATACTTTCAGATCCGCTCTCAAGTGTTCTATTTTTTTTTGGTAAACATCTGACGAAATTGTTCCTTTTGTTCCTATAACAGCTATAGTGCCTGACTTTGTAGCTTTTACAGCAGCTCTTACGCCAGGATCTATTACGCCTATGACGGGCATAGAGAAAGCGGCTTTAAGAGTGTTTAAGGCATATGCGGAAGCTGTATTGCAAGCTATAACAAGCATTTTTATATTTTGCATTTCCAAAAATTCGGCTATTTCCAAAGCGTAACCTTTGACAGTCTCGGCTGACTTGTTGCCGTAAGGAACTCTGGCTGTATCACCGAAATATATGAAGCTTTCGTTTGGCAGAAGTTTTTGAAGTTCCTTGAAGACGGTAAGACCGCCAACGCCGGAATCAAAAACTGCTATAGGTCTATTGTCCATTTACTTTTTGAAGTGTATTGCTTTGGCCTAACGGATCTATTTCTCCGGAAATTATCTTTGTTTCGATATCTTTCAGTTCAGCTATNAATTCATTGCCGACTGCTTGTCGACTTAAAGCAAAGTCTGTGAGAGAGATTCCGCCGTCGCTTAGTCCATAGGATGTTTTGATGCTGCTCAATGGCTCGTTTTTTATGAGCGCGTTCAAAATATCTTCCACAACTTTATCCACTCTTTTTACCATGCTTGTGAGAACCAAACCAGGGGCCAGTGAGTCTTGGTTTGTGTCTACGCCTATTACGTAGCCTTGCTTTTCAACAGCGGCAGAGATTATTCCAAGCGTTGAGGCTCCTGCAGGTGCAAATATTACGTCATAGCCGTTTTCATACATGTTTTTTGCTATTTCATTTCCCACCGTCGGATTGTTAAAGCCTTTAAAATCGGTTGCAATATATTTTTCCAGAATTTCCACTTCTTTGCCTGTTGATGCAACTCCGTTAGCAAATCCTTTGTAAAATCTGGATATGACAGGTGTTTTAACCCCGCCTATAAAACCTACTTTGCCTGTTTTTGTCATTTTGCCGGCCAAGTAGCCGCAGAGATACGCTCCTTCCTCTTCTTTGAACGAAACACCCAAAACATTGTCTTTTTTGACATCTGAGTCGATAATTGCAAAGCGTGTGGCAGGGTTGTTTGCTGCAAGTTTTATTACTGTGTCCTGGTAAGCGGCGCCGACTGCTATTATCAGGTCAAAGTTTTGAGCCGCAAAAAAGGTTATTGAGGCTTCCGGGTTATTGATAGTGGAAGGCTCAATGATTATGTCATCAATTTCGCCTTTTGCGGCAGCTTGTTTCATGGCCTTGTTTGCCAAATCGTTAAAGCCTTTGTCGTTTAAGCCTTGTGGCGTAATTAAAAGACCAGCGGATAAAGCTTTTTTGTTATTTGTCGGAACAACCGGGGCTGGTGATGTTGTTGTATCGGTTGATTTGCCTGTGGGTTTGCAGCAAGCTGTGATTAAAGTGATAGCAATAATTGCTAGAGTTAATATTCNAAATCTGATGTCAAGTTTATTTGCAAAGAATCTTTGGCGCATTTCGAAACCTCANTCTCATATTCAATGGCAAGTTCTCGTCCGACTTTTGCTAGATGCGCTTGTCTCAAGGCTTGCCGGTAACTATCGTATCTTATTTTAATACGAAAGTGTGATAATTGCGATTTTAAATATTGTAAATGTTTTTTTATCTTATATTCTTCCCAAATTTCTTCATTTTCCCAAAAAGTTTGCTTCTTTGGAATAAAAACAGAGAAGTTTGCGGAAAGAGCAGCAGGAGAAGGAGCGATAGCCTCAAGCTTTTCTATGAATGCAGCAGTTTCGTCTACATCCTTTTTTGTTTCTCCAGGCAAGCAGGTCATGAAATACATTTTCAGGTGTTCAAAACCTGCGTCATAAAGCTCTTTTACTCTTATNAGAAAGCGCTCTACGGACATAGGCTTTTGCATAGCTGCTCTTAGGTGTTCTGAGCCTGTTTCGGGTGCCAAGGTAAGNCCAGTAGTTCCTGAAAGGCGTAGCAGATCTATTATTTCTGGAGTAAGTTTTTCCCATTTTACAGAAGAATTTCTTATTTTTATGTTCCTTTTTATGAGTTCTNGAGCTATGTCGTTTATTTCAGGATGATCAAAAAGAGAGGGAGCTGTAAGACCCAGATCATNGCACTCTNTTAAAGAGGTGTTGAGCAATTCAAGCAAAGCATCTTTTGGAAGATGTCTCACGGGTTTGTAAATAGAACGGGCAAGGCAGAAAGAGCAGATTCTTGGACAACCTCGCATAACTTCAATAATGTGTGCTCCTCCAAAAGCGTTGTATTTTGAAACTATGTGTGTGTATGCCGGAGATGTGACCAAATTATGAAAATGGACGGGAGCAATATATTTTTCGGGGCAGGAGGGGAGCATAATCCCTGGTATTTGAGCAACAAGGTCTTTTTCGAAACCTTTTTGCATTAAAATATCAAATAGCGGCTTGATCGTTGTTTCAGCTTCGGCAGGAATTAAAATGTCAAAGATGTCTGCCAAGGCTTCACTGTTAGACATAACGGCTGCACCTCCAGCTATCAGTAATGGATGGTGCTTGTTTCTTTTCTTTGCAATAAGAGGCAAACCCAGTGCTGCGAATATGCTTGGAATGTTGTCAAAATCGCCTTCAAAACTGAAGGAAAAAAGCAGAATTTCAAAGTCGCCTAAGGGTCTTTGCGTGTCAAA
>JGI24710J26742_10000448_pt1 | contig 38205 bp, 35 predicted proteins | sample BioPla2DNA2_FD_26742 | JGI IMG/M metagenome (IMG submission 26742)
GCGGGGCTCCTACCGGCGGGAGCGGCTGGGGGCTGGCCCAGCTCAAACCTTGTAGACACCTTAATCACAAAACCACGACGTCGTCATCATTGAAAACCTCGTGGCCGGGCCGGCCAGGCGAAGATCGACTGCCCCCGGGTGGAGCTCGCTTGGGGGGGGGAGCGTTGCCGGTTCCCGGTGGAGATCTTCCCCGGCAGGGCCAGCATCCCTGGTAATCTCTTCCACACCCCGGTCGGTGAAAAACCTGCTCGCCTCGAACAAGGCGAACGTGACCGGCACACTCGTCGCGGCGAAGGGCTGCGGGGTGCCTGCCCTCGTCCTCTCCTCCTTCCTGATCTACGGCGGCATCCCTGGATCCAGTACTCAACCAGGATGAAGAGGTAGCGGGCTGATGCGGCCGGCGAGGAACGGCGAGTTTCCACGATCGGTGCCGGCACCGGCGGAGTGGTGGCGGTAAAAGATCCCGGTTATGCGAGCAGAGCGCCGTAGCGTAGAAAAACATTAATACCCGGGTCAGCAGACAGATAATATCTATCATTGCGGGTAAAACCAAAAGAGATGTTGTGGAGTGGTCAGCGGTGCGGGGAGTAAGTGAAGAGATCTGGGATCAGGAGTTGCCTCCCATAAGGGTAAACAAGGATATGGTCAAAAAACAGGCAGCAAGATACAGGATGGGGAGCGTAAGGCTGTCATTAGGACGTATTAAGACGAGAGAAGAGTTTGAGGACGAAAAGCGCGAGATAATGCAGAAACAGCTCCCTGGCTATCCCCGGTAACGGAAGATACCCGTGGTTGACGACGAAACCCTTTTCCCGCAGACATTAGAGGCATCAACGACAACAGATCTCTACAGTACCCTCTCGCCACAAGATCTGGAGATCCTGAAAAAAACGACGGAATACTATGGAATTCTAAAGGATCTGGCGTTTTATGCAGAAGAACTCACTACTGAATCGTTTCTGCCGCCTATAAATGAGTTGCGGGATGCCTTTGACCATCTCATGCGAACATACGCCGCTCAGTTTGGTCTTCACGATGGGGATGGCGATTACATCAGGGAAAATCTGGATGCTACATTTCGCCACGTTTACCGCGCCCTCTTTGATTACTTCGATTATATACGGATCTATCAGAAAGATTACATATACCAGAAGCTGGATGGGATATCTCACCAGACGATCATCAATCTCTTCCCCGAATACTACAGAGAGATCCTGCCAGAGATAGAGAGCTGTCTGGAAGATATCCCCCGGTATAAAGCGTCCAAGGATATCGGGAAACCTGATATAGAGATGGTCACTCAGTATCACACAAAGGTTTTGAAACTCAGGAGTTACTGCGCAGAGATCAATAAAATGGCTCCGGTATTGATCGAGGCCGAAAATAGGCTCCGGTTAGAAGAAGAGGAGCGGGAGAGAAAGGAGAGCGAACTGCGAAAGGTTGAAGCCTGGAAATACCTGCTCTTCACGATCATCGGGACCATCGTAGGGGGCATTGTCGTAGCGCTTGTATTATCGGGCCAATAGCGCTACAAAGCGATTGCAGGAACCTGAATTCGCAAAAAAGTGCCATCGCCGGGAGGCCGACGTAACCAATCCTGATGATACCGCTCCGGCGGAGCAGCGTCGCGTTTTCCGATAAACTCTGCGAGACTTCCGGCCAAATATATGCATCGTGAGTCTATCTTCAAGGATGATGCTTTGCCTTCTGCTGCCCTCAGCGTGCCAGCAACTCAGGGAAACCAGAAGATGTAGTGAGAGGCCACCTCGTTTCCTCTACGGCAAAGGCATTGAACCCCTGATACTGCTGTTGTTGCCACGAATCCGGGGGAGAAAATCGCACCAATCTGCCCTTTGAGTGGATGGGCCGTATGTTGAAGATCTCTACGGCTTCCTGTGTGACTCCCCCCCCGCCAGGCTGCAAGACTGCGATGCTCAACCGCGGTGAGTCGTCGCTCGGGGATGGGGAGCCGGGACGATACTCCGGCCGGAGGCCGGCGTCGGATGATCCCATCTTGCTCTCCGTGCCAGCTCCTTTCAATCTCCTTCCCAGGTCATCCACAGGGGCGGTCTTAAGGCCCGGCCGCATGCTCACGCGGTTTTTAGAATTTTGAAACATACTCTGGATCCAGGAGCGCGGCCTGACTGGAGAATGACTCACTGCCTTCATGTGGGGGTTATGACAGCGATTGTGACAGTAGCTACAACCAGGGTTGTAAACAAGGTTGCAAAGAGATCCCGGAGGAGGAAAGTCTGGAATTTGTGCCGGAACCCTGAAACAATGCGATTTACATGAGAATTGAAAACCAGATCCGAGGTCATGTACAACTTCTCTGGGAACAGTAAGGGCACTGGATCTCGCCGGCCTCTCGCGAGGTGGCGGGAGGGGGTGGGGTAAGGGGATGGGCTCTGGCCATTGGTGTTACGGAGGATGCACCGATCGCAGGAGCCCGGCGCCGGAGGCTCACGAGAGCCTTCATCAAGTATACTGTGTATACCCCTGTATGACAGGCGTCGCTGTCAGAATCGACTCCAGGCTCCGGGATCGGCTCGATGCCCTGGAAGTGCATCCCCGGGAATCATATAACGCGGATGATCGGGGGCCTGGTGGATATGGCGGTCGATGAGGAACCCCTCAGAGAAGAAGCACTTCGAGATCCTGAGCGATCGCTCGAAGACCTCCGTGCCGGCAGGATCTATACCCCGGACGAGGTCATGGCGGAGTTGAAGGAGAAATAAGGTATCGGGTGGTCATCACCGCGACGGCTCACTATAGTATGTTGCAATACCTTTTGGAACCTTAGCCTGCCCACGCCGATGGTTGGCCGGGCAGAACGCAATCGTGGGGTATTACACACTCCACCCTCCTTAAACGGGTGGGGGAGGCCACGCTCTTGGGTCCAGAGCATGTTTCAAAACAGTTATGAAAGTGACTATATAATCTCAAAAGCATTCCGCGATCCAGCAATCCGGATAAGTGAGGATATCGCATCGTTTACAGGTGAGACCGAGGCGAAAGCACATCTAAAAAAACTAAAAAGCTCTAATTAACCCACTATTTTACTCGCTCCCGGGTCGGGGATTATCGGGCGGTTCTCTCGATCATAGATAGCCTCCTAGTGATCCATGTCATCTCTGTCGGACGTCGAGGTAGGGTTTACCGGAGGTTTTGACCGGGGTATCACCACAAGAGGGACTTGACCGGCTTGAATCATCTCCGGATCGGTGAGGAAGGAGGGCGAGCCGATATATGCAGGGTGGGTTACCGAAAAGCCGCTCTTCCTGATACTCCTTCGAATCCTCGATCAAGAACTCGTCCGGATCGGCGTGACCATATCTGAAGACTGATATATCCAGATCCCTGAAAAACGGCAGAGAGCAGAGCGCCGGAAGAGGCATGTGTTCAGAAACGCTGGTTTTGCGCTCTTTGCACCGCGAACCGTATCTGTCCCCACGCGCCTCCGATGTAGGCGGATCCCTCTATGTATTCACGGAAACGCCGGGCCTCTTCACCCCCAACCAGCCGACTACCACCTCATTTGAAGAAGGGCTCACAGCCTGCCGCGGATGTATCCCCACCATTATAGGCAACAGAGTGACCGACCTCGTCGGCGCAGGGGATCCCCTGTGCTCCCGGACAGGTTGTAAACGAAAGTCTAAGTCTTCAATTATCGCCTCTGTTTGCGTATTGAACATCATTACAAAGGTTTTCTGGGTACAAAAGTGTTTACAACCCCGGTTGTAAACGTATGATTTTGTGCCGGCGGGATGGAGATTGGGGAAGAGGTGCACGGTGCGGCGCAGGGGATCCCCTGTGCTCCCGGACAGGTTGTAAACGAGAGTCTAAGTCTTCAGTTACCGCCTCTGGTTGCGTATTGAATATCATTAAGAGGATTTTCTGGGTACAAAAGCATTTACAACCCGGGTTGTAAACGTATGATTTTGTGCCGGCGGGATGGAGATTGGGGAAGAGGTGTACGGTGCGGCGCAGGGGATCCCCTGTGCTCCCGGGCAGGTTGTAAACGAGAGTCTAAGTCTTCAGTTACCGCCCCTATTTTCGTATTGAACATCATTAAGAGGATTTTCTGGGTACAAAAGCATTTACAACCCCGGTTGTAAACGTATGATTTTGTGCCGGCGGGATGGAGATTGGGGAAGAGGTGTACGGTGCGGCGCAGGAGATCCCCTGTGCTCCCGGACAGGTTGTAAACGAAAGTCTAAGTCTTCAGTTACCGCCCCTATTTTCGTATTGAACATCATTAAGAGGATTTCCTGTGTACAAAAGTGTTTACAACCCCGGTTGTAAACGTATGATTTTGTGCCGGCAAGATGGAGTCTGGTGGGGGAGGGGATCTGGTGCGGCGCAGGGGATCCCCTGTGCTCCCGGACAGGTTGTAAACGAGAGTCTAAGTCTTCAGTTACCGCCCCTATTTCGTATTGAACATCATTAAGAGGAGTTTCTGTGTACAAAAGCGTTTACAACCCGGGTTGTAAACAGATGATTTTATACCGGCGAGATGGAGTCTGGGGGGGGAGGGGATCTGGTGCTCGCCGGCACCGGATCCCAAAACCAGGACTGCTCAGAGATACTCCTTCAGGTCCACCATCCTCGGGAGGTCCTCCTTCTCGACCGACGCAGTCTCAACGACCGTATCCTCGATCATGATGGGGACCTGACAGCGCAGAGCGATGGCTATCCCGTCGCTTGGCCGGCAATCCATGGTCTCCGTGTGCGAACCCTGGTTGAGGAGGAGTTTCGCATAAAAGACCCCTTCATCAAGCGAATCGATATGCAGGGAGTCAAGCGTTATATCGAACCTCTGGAGGAGGTCGACGATGAGATCGTGGGTGATGGGCCGGGGGAGCATCTCGCTGGTCAATGCGTTATTTATCGATATCGCCTCCCAGAGCCCGACATATATGGGTATTGTGCTATCAGCCCCGGCATCCAGGATGACTGTCGGCGCCGCCCCCATCTCACTCACCGACATAAACACACCCTGCACCCGGCATTGTTGAGCAGTCATGTGATCTGACATGAGTTTTATAGCGTTTAAACCTTGGGGTAGGATCACCGGTGCCTTCTGGCGCGAGCGAGGACCTCACGCCGCACGATCGAGAGGCTCGGCAGCAGACCGAGGGCGATATTGAGGTAATAGATGATCAGGCGCCAGAGAAGGACAAAAACACCGACGATCGCTGACGGGACGAAGAGACTGTAGAATGATGTTGCACTGATCTCCGAGACGCCAGAACCCCCGGGTGTGAGCGGGATCATCATGATGACGGCGATGACGAGCTGGACAACGAACGACTCGACAAAGTACGGCGGTTGCCCGAGAGCCATGAGGAGAGCTGATGCGATGACGAACTCCGAGAACCAGTAGAGGGACGTAAGGAAAAATCCCCATACGAGACCACTCTTCCCGTGGTTCACGAACTCGACGAGACCGTGGTTGAAGTTATCCACTTCCCGGTCGATCGTCACCAGGACCTGCTCGATCCTCCGTAAGTGCCAGCGCCGGTCGATCCAGCATGATATCCGTTTCAGGAACCGCTTGAGGCGGTCAGGATTCTTCACAGAGTAGACGAAGATCAGCACAAAGAATGAGATGAATATCCAGGCACCGTACATGAGGAGACTCACGTTACCAAACCCCGATGTAAGGCCACTCCAGTACCTCCCGAGGAAGAGCATGGCAAACGCCCCTCCCGCCCCGAGCACGATCCCGTCAATGACCCGCTCCATGATGACGATGGCGGTTGCATCCCCGACGGGAACGCCCGCCCGGTAGAGCTCATGGACCCGGACCGGCTCACCGCCGGCCTGCGACGGGGTTATCGCTGCAACGACCATATTCGCCAGCACCAGGTTCAGACAGTGTTTGAACCCCACCTGGTAGCCGAGCGATATCGTCATCTTCTGGATACGGAGCGACCAGATCCCGAGCGAGAAGATATGGAGGAGGACGGCAAGAACCAGGTAGAAGGGGTTTATGTGCCTGAGATACCCGACCGTCGTCTCATCGACGGTGAAGTACAGAACAGCCCCCATAACGAGAGCACTAAACCCGACTGAGACGAGCAGCCACTTCCACTGAGACTTATCCATTCATCATGCTCCCGGTTCCTGAAAGACCGTCTCCACATCACCAGAGATCCCTGGCAGTTCTCCGAAAATCACCCGAAATTGAACTAATAAGGTATCGTGCAGCTACTATATAACCGGTGGTTTTGTCGTTTCAGCGAGGGATGCGCCGGAACCAGAAAGGAATTTTCTGCACATGCGAGTCAGATCGACGACCCTCATAGATTACCTGATGGCCGGGCTTAACACACACCCGGAATACCACTCGCTAGACCGTAAAGAGACCTCGTTCACCGGTGACCCGTAGCAGCCCCGCACGGACGCCGGCATCGAGCCATGCATACCCGTAGCTGAGACGGGCGAGGGCGCCGGCGTAATCACCCGCCTCAAGGCGCTCCACCCCCGCCATATACCAGGACTCCGCCGCTGCATGGAACTCCACCGAGCCATCATGAAGCGGGCTCGCCGGATCCGGCGCCGCCTCGACCATTCCGAGGGCGTCCCGGAGCATCTGCCGGTAGCGGTGGGTCTTCTCGTGGAGGTGAGCGATCTTCGCGTCGGGGATGCACGCATCCAGATCACCGGGCGGGTGGGCGGCGAGCGGTGCGAGCAGCCCGAGCCTCAAGCCCGCATCGAGCCAGCCAAGCCCGTAGGCAAACCCGGCGAGCGCATTCACCGGGTCATCACTCGAGAGAAACGTTGCACCGTCATCACGGTAGGCGACAGCCATCTCAAGCACCTCCTCTGCTGCCCGGTGGAGGAGGGTGTCCTCCGGGACAGCGATGCCGGTCCGGGAGAGGGCCTCCCCGAAGAGAACCCCATAGTCATCGAGGTTCATAGTCCCGCAAAGACCTCAAGGTACTCCCGCTCCATGGGATGGAGGTCGGCCGGGACGATGAGGATATGGAGCGGAGGTCCAAAGTCGATCTCCTTCAGCTTCGCACCCACCCCCGCCGCGACCACCGGGCACGCCGAACCCGCCCGGGCAATGCCCACGTAGAGCGCCGGCGGCTCGATTCCACGCATCCCGGCCATCTCCTCAATGATCGTGATCGCCTCATCGATGCGCATGTAGCGGTCCTCCTGGATATCGAGATAGACGAGCGTGTGCAGGTCGCGGTCGAGGTTTGCCGCGATCGTCTCGATGGGGGTCGTCGGGAACCAGCCTTTCGCCGGGAACGGCACCGAGCAGGACTTCCCGAACCGGTAGTTCTGGAGCCCCGAGAGCCCCGAGACAGCGCTCGATATGGATGAAGCGTGTATGATCGACGTCGCAACCCCGGCAGCAGCGGCACGCATCCGGAGATCGGCGTGGGTCGTCGAGACCATGGGATCTCCCCCGGTCAGGAACGCAACCTGGCCTCGCATAGCACACTCAATGATGTCATCAGGAGTCTGCTCGACATCCTCCCGGCCGAGAACCCGGATCTCTTTTCCGAAGAACGCCTCCATATCCGCAACATCCGCCCCCATCAGCCGGGATGTATACCCCTCCAGGTAGACCGTATCCGCATTCCGGACACACTCAAGACCCTTGAGGGATATATCCCCGAGGTCATAGAGCCCGAGCCCCACAAACGTCAGCATAAGAGGCTCCCTTCCGTCATCGCCATCCCTCAAACGTCAGCCTTCCATCATCGTAGAAGTAACGGATCCGGGGGGTCGTCCTGCCCCGGATGCCGATTATGCGGAGATCCCGTTCCACCAGCCCCTCCCGATCACTCGACCGCACCTCGATGACCATATTCATGAGCTGCTTCATCGCAGCCAGGGTTCTCTCATCGAACGAGGCACTGTTGAGGACGTATATACCGAGCCCCTCCAGTTTCTTCACCCTGTTTGTTATGACATGGAGGAACCGGAATGTCACCTCGAGCCCCGTATACATAAGAAGCGTCGATACCGAGTTCACGCAGAACCGGAGCGGCGGAGGTATCGGCCCCGGTGGATCGGCCATCACCGCCTCCCTCCATATATGCTCCGTCATCCGGGAGAACTTGATCCCTATGCTGGTCAGATCGACAGGGCTTGAGACAAACTTCGCCATCGGCGTATCCCGGAGGGTTGGAACCGCGCTCTTCGTGATCGCATCGACGATCCCGACCTGATTCCTGCCTGCTCCGAGGCCTCTGAATGCACCGGCGACATCAGAAGCCCGTTCATCGGTCGATATGGTGATCACCCACTCACCCGCATTCGGGCAGGCCATCCTGTAGGCGAGGCGCTCCGCGTAAGCAAGGGGCGGGGCCAGTATGAGGACGTTCGAGGCAGCCCGCAGGCCCCCGAACTCCTCATCGATCAGCGGAATGCCGGTCGCATACGAGTACATCCTTGCACTATCTATGCCAGGAGATGGTAGATAAGGCCTCCGATAAGGAGCCCGAGGGATATGGTGTAGATCGTGATCGCAAGCGTGATCCGGGACCCGACCTCACGCAGGAGGACCGTTATGGTCGCAAGACAGGGGATGAAGAGAACGGTCACGACGGAGAAGACGTAGAGCTGGAGGGATGTGAGCACCGACCCGAGATCTGCGGTCCCCGCAAGTATCGCAAGGGTCTCAAACGCCATCTCCTTCCGGAGGATCCCGAAGATCAGCGCTGTCGCCGTGTAGCCGGGGAGACCGAGGAGACCCATGGTATAGGGCTCAACGATCTGCTCAAAGATTGCCATAACGCCGAAGAACTCAAGCAGACCGAGGAAGACACTCCCCACAAGGAGGAGGGGCATCGCAATGAAGAGGAACTCCGAGAGGCGCGCCCACGCCTTCCTCGCCACCAGTTTCGGGTCGGGCCGGCGGAGCGCGACCATCTCCATGATCATGCCAAACCGTTCTCCGGGCGTTACGCGGGAGAGGAAGAGCCCCGTGACGATGATCAGGGCAAGGACGATGCCGTATACACTGAACGCCGCCCCGATGCCGACGAACGTTGCCACGATGCCGGCGATGATGACCGTCCGTGCCGAACAGGGGACCATCGTGACCAGGAACGAGGCGATGATACGTTCGCGCCGGGAACGCAGAAGCCGCACGCTCATGATCGCCGGGACGTTGCACCCGAACGCCAGGGTGAGGGGGATGACCGCACCGCCGTGCATGCCGATCTGGTGCATGGCGTTATCGGCGAGGAACGCGGCCCGGGTCATGTAGCCCGAGTCCTCGAGGATCGATATGATGATGTAGAAGAGGAAGACGAACGGGAACGCTATGCCGAGGCCGGCCTGGAGAGCGAGGATGATGGCTGTTCCAATGGCCTCTACCAGCGGTGGCAGCCCGAGGGCGACAAACGGCTGGAGCATGAAGATCTCGAACGCCTCGACGATCAGTTCTTCGAGGTAGGATCCCACGACGAAGACAAAGAGGAGCATCCCCGCCAGGACCCCGAAGAGGATCGGGATCCCGGGGATAGGCCGCGTCAGGATACTATCGAGGTCGGTTCGGGGGGGCGGCGCCTCCTTCCTGACGGTGAGGTCGGCGATCTCGCGGGCGAAGTTGTGCCGGTTGGCGGCGATGATCTGGGCGGCCGTCATCCGGTGCCGGGATTCGATCTCGTCGGCGATCGTCCGTGCCGCCTCGAGGAGATCCGGGTCATCACCAAACCCCTGGAGCGCCTGGAGGCTCCCCCTCCGACTGACTCCGAACATCTTCCCGAGGCTCCGGATGGCGGCCTCGATGTGGTGATCGTAGGGGATCTCTATCTCCGATGGCCTGGTGGCGACAAGCGCCGCCGGTATGATCTGGTCGATGTTCTTTCCGAGCGATGCCGCTGTCAGGATGACATCGACACCGAGGAGGTCGCGGAGCGGGCCGGGATCGATCTCGAGCCCCTGTTTCGCGGCATCGTCGACCATGTTCAGCACGACGACCATCGGGAGGCCGTACTCGGCCACCTGGAGGAGGAGGTAGAGGTTGCGTTCGAGGCGCGTGGCGTTAGCCACGACGATGACCGCGTCGGTCTCCTGCCGGTCCAGGTACTGGCGGACCAGGGTCTCCTCATCGGACTCGCCTTCAAGCGAGTAGATACCGGGGAGATCCACGATCTCGACGATCTCGCGCTCGAAGCAGGTGTTGCCCCGTTGCAGCTCGACGGTGGTTCCGGGGTAGTTGCTCACCTCGACACCGAGGCCGGTGAGCTGGTTGAATATCAGGGATTTGCCTACAGTGGGGTTGCCGACCAGCGCGAACCTCATGGACATGACTCCACGACGATGGATGTGGCGATCTCCGGGCTGATTCCGATATCACATCCCTTCACCCTGACGACGACCGAGTGGTTCGGGAGTTTTCGCCGGATCTCCACGATTTCGCCGGGGAATATACCTAGATCGAGCAGTCTCCGGTTCCGCCGGGGCCGCCGGACCGCCGCAACACGGACGGTATCACCCTCCTCACAGTCGAGGAGTGTGCAGGCATCCTGTCCCCAGCGACATCCGGCACGCCGGCCGGGCGGGGGGCAGCCATCGCAGTCCAGGTAGGAGGAGAGGCGGTCGATGATCTCATCGGATATATCGTGTTCGAGCGCGCAGGCCTCCCGGTTTGCTGCTTCCTCCTCGATACCGAGCACCTCGGTCAGGAAGCACTGGAGGACGCGATGTTTCCGCGCCACCTCCGATGCAATCGTCTTTCCTTTCGCGGTCAACCGGAAGGCGTCGCCCGGCACCCACTCAAGGTAGCCCTCTCCGATCAGAAAAGAGGTGGTCACCTCGGCGTCCGCTACCTCACTATCCAGTGCGTCTGCTATCTCCTGAAGCGTCGCTGATCTCTCGCCGTTTTCCGTGATCATGAAGACTGCTTCAAGATAATCTTCGAACGTGGAAGAAAGCATGCTACAATCTCTTTTACTTCCAGGCAGTTTATCTTTGCGGGGAGGTGTGACATCAACACCCATATAGTTTCACGGTCGATCGATTGATCATGGAGGGAGAGGTCACAAACAGGGACGTCGCTGAGAGACTCGCGCTCATGGACCGGTTGCTCGAGGTCGCGGGAGAAGATCGCCACCGGGCCGCGGCGTATGCCCGGGCGGCGCGCCAGATCGAGCGCCTCCCCCTCACAGTCGCCGGGCTTGATGAGGAAGCGCTCACCCGTATCCCGGGTATCGGGGTCAGGATTGCCGGGCAGATCCGCGAGATCGTGGAGAGGGGATCGTTTCAGGAACTCGATGAACTCCAGGCCACCGTCCCGGGATCGGTCGTTGAGCTCCTCGATATCCCCGGGGTGGGGCCGCGGACCCTGCACGTCCTCTGGAAGGAGCTCGGCATCCTGACGATCGATGACCTCGAAGCGGCTGTGCGCGGGCGCCGGCTCCGGGGAACCAGGGGGTTTGGTGCAAAGCGGGAGGAAGCGATAGGAAAGGCGATCCGGCGCTACCGCGAGAGGGAGGATGTGATGAGTCGTTCGGAGGCGGATGCCCTGCTCAAGCGTGTGGCGGCACACCTCCCCGGCGTTGAATGGGTGGTCGCCGGGGGTTACCGGCGGGGGGCGGCCACCATTGATGAGGTCGAGGTCGTCGCCATCGGGAGCGGGGAAGATATCTCGCTTCACGGTGACCGGGTGAAGGTCAGGTTCACCGGCACGGAGCGGTTCGGTACAGCGCTCCTCTGTGCCACCGGTTCAGCCGGGTTCCTGGCCCGGCTCGGGGAGGAGGCGGGTGCGCAGGGTTACCGGCTGGAGCCGGGCGGTCTTGTTGACCTGAGGAGCGGTCGCATTCAGACGTTTGAGAGCGAGGAGGATATCTTTGAGTTCCTCGGCATGGAAGCGATCCCGCCAGAGCTTCGCGAGGACCGGGGCGAGGTCGAGCTCGCCTTCCGCCACGCTCTCCCCGAACTCGTCGAGATCTCCGACCTGCGGGGAGACTTTCATTCCCACACGACCGCGAGCGACGGCCACCAGTCGCTTGAGGATGTGGCGGCGGTTGGAGATGCCATGGGGTATGAGTATATCGCGATCACCGACCACTCATCAAGGGTGAGCGTGGAAGCCCTTGCGCGGCAACGGGCCGGGATCGAGCGGGTCAACCGCCGGCATACCTGCCAGCTCCTCGCCGGGAGCGAGGTGGATATCAGGAGCGACGGCAGCCTCGGCTACCCGGATAGGGTGCTTGCTGATCTCGATCTCGTGATCGCTTCGGTCCATTCGGGGCTTGACCAGGATGAGGATATCCTGACCCGGCGGGTGCTCGGCGCGATGGAGAACGAGCATGTAGATATCATCGGCCACCCCACCGGCCGGCTCATCGGCAGAAGGCCGCCGTATGCGATCGACCTCGACCGGGTGATCGAGCATGCTGCCGTGACCGGAACCGCGCTTGAGATCAATGCATCGCCGCACCGACTGGATCTTGAGGATATTTATATCTGGCGCGCAAAAAAGAGAGGAGTGAAACTGGCTGCAGGGACCGATGCCCACCGGGTAGCTGAGTTTTCGAATATCCGCTATGGCATCATGATGGCGCGCCGGGGCTGGTGCACCCCGGACGATCTGGTAAATACCCTTACCCTCTCTGAGCTGCTGGAGTGGCTGTCGTGATCTACCGGTTTTATGAGAAGCGTCTCCTGAAGAACCTCCATACACTCCCGGGACAGATCTGCTTCATGATCACCGAGAAGGATATGCTCGATGCCCCGGACAACCTCTATACTGCCGCCGAATGGTGCCGCGACCTCGGGATCGGGAGCGTCATGTTCCACATCAGCACCGACGATCCCGCAAGGCTTGAGCGTTGCCTCCCGCAGATCCGGAAGATCTCATCGATAGGNCGCCTGACCCTGCATTACCGGGACGATAAAGAGGTCAGCGGAGCGGGTATGGAGGTGACGGTTGCGATCGGGAAGAGCGGNCGGGAGGAGATCGCNGACTGCGTGAGGCGGATGGCAGAGNANGGGGTGGATCCGGCATCGGTCGATGAGAGTCTGCTTGAGTCGTACCTCACGTTCAAGTACGAGCCTGATCTGGTCATCAAGACCGGCGGGGATCACCTAACGGATTTCCTCATCTGGCAGTCGGTCTACTCCGAACTCTTCTTCCTCGACGTGAACTGGGCGCTCCTGCGGAAGGTTGATTTCTTAAGAGCGCTCAGGGATTTTCAGTCACGGGCAAGGCGTTTTGGGAAGTGACCGGTCGCGGAGATCCCGTCAGGCTGTGCGCTCTTTGAGGTGCATGCGCTGGTCGTAGACGCGCATCGCCCGCAGGAGGTCGATCTTTCGGAACGCCGGCCAGTAGGGAGCGCAGAAGTAGACCGCTGACTCGTGGCCGTTCGCGAGCCAGGGGAGGAAGTTCGACGTCCGGCAGTCGTTGCCGGTGCGGATGATCAGGTCGACGGGGGGGATGGGCGCCCCCCGGTTGAGGTGGCTCTCGACGGTCTCAGGATCGATCACCCCCGGCGCTATGAGGCCGGCCTTCACCTCATCGAGGATCGACCTGGCGGCATGCACGATCTCGTTTCTGCCTCCGTAGGCTAGCGCGACATTGATGAAGTAGTTACTGTAGTGGAGCGTCGCCTTCTCTGCCGCCTCGATCGTCGCGAGGAGGTTATCGGGGAGGAGAGAGCGATCCCCGATCATCTGCACCCGGATACGGTTCCTGTGCACCCGTTCGTCGGTCATGATGGCGAGAAACTTCTCCTGAAAGAGGGCGAAGAGGGATGCCAGTTCCTCCTCATTCCGCCGGAAGTTCTCGGTCGAGAAGGTGTAGAGCGTTATGTGGCGCACACCGAGTTCGCACGCCCAGTCGAGGACCTGTTCTGTGGTGTCTGCGCCGAGCTGGTGTCCGGCCGCCGTATCGAGCCCCTGGTCCCGGGCAAACCGGCGGTTCCCGTCCTGGATCACCGCGACATGCCGGGGGATATGTTTCACCTGCCAGAGGAGGTAGCGCGCGTAAATGCGTTCGATCGCGGATCGGAGCATTAGAGAGGTGTCACCTCCACCACCATGCCGCCGTTTGGGTAGCGCTCGACGACGTACTTCCGGCCCGCTGCCCGGTCAGCGTTCTCGGCGAGCACCCACCACGCCATCTCGATCCGGCCTTCACGGACCTCGTAGTCATCCTCATCAAGGTCGTCCAGGAACCCATCGAGGGAGCCTGCGGGTTCGAGGACACCATAGACAACAGTCCCATCATCCGTCACCTCCTCAAACGGACGGGCAGTATTGGCAGCGATCCGTCTTAACCGTTCCCGCAGCTGGACCGAGTCCTTGAAGACCGATGAACAGAAGTGAATCTTCGGATCAGCGGGTAGTTCCTCCGCCCACTCGCGGGCGCCGCGGACGGCGTTATGCAGTCCGTCCTCGGGTTCGAGCCCGCGTTCGCGCATGGCGGCGGCGCAGGTCTCGCCCCACTCAAGTTCGTTTATGTTCAGGAAGTCGAGGAGCGGCAGGGCAGCAGCGAGGGCGCCGATCCCGGGGAGTGACGGAACCTCGATGCCGATCGAAAAGCCCATCCGGCGGGCGAGGGCGGCGGATCTCGCGTAGTCGGTATCGAGGATATCCGCCCAGGACTCGTGGGGTGGGTGGAGCCGGATCTCATCGACCAGCCCCTGCAGGCGCCTGAGCATGGCCTCATCCGGTGCAAGGCCGGTGTAGAGGTGGATGTGGTGGTCGGGGCCGAAGTGATCCTTGAGGAGTGTGCAGTACTCGACCACACGGTCGAGGACGAGGAGGGGTTCGCCGCCGGTGACCCCGGTGCCGAGAGCGCTCATGGCCTCAGCCTCCCTTATGATATCGGCGGGCGTCGTGACCTCCCGGTCATTTGCAAACACGACGTCCCGGCCCTTCCTCTCTCTTGAGAGCGGGCAGTACCAGCAGGTCCGCCGGCACCTGCCGGTCACGAAGAGGACCATCTTTGCTCCCTCGTGGCAGAGGATGCACCCCCGGGAGAGAGTCTTTTCGGTCGGGGATGGACCTGAGTTCTCTGGCATATTCTGTTCTATATGGGTGGCCGGAGGTGAAAAGGTTTAATGGTGGATGTGGGGGAGCCGGGGAGGGGGCGGCCGGGGCACAGGGTCTCCTGATGAGCGTCGATTTCTGGTTTTCCGGGCGGAACAATGGTACCGGGCGACAATAGTTAGATATAGACCCTGCGCAGAAAATTACCCTTGTGTATGCCTCCCCGCCCGCGCGATGACGCCCTCTCGGAGGTCGTCGGTTTTGTCCTGATCCTCGGCGTGATCGTTGTAGCACTCTCGCTCTACCAGGTCTACGGGGTGCCGGCAGTGGGAAGGGAGAACGAGATCGCGCATATGAACCACGTGAAGAACCGGTTCGTGGATTATAAGATTGCTCTGGATTCGCTGTGGGTGAATGACCGGAGCGGTGTTCTCCTCTCAATGGCCTTCGACCTCGGGACAGGGGCGCCGGCGACCGGCGGGAGAGCGTTTGCGCTTCCGATCCTCACGCCGGCGGGCTCGGGGGGGATGGTAACGGTGGAGGAGGGAGGGGCGGTTCTTAATGTCACTGCGCAGGAGGGCGAAGAGATCCACACCCTCATAGAGGATCTTCCCCTCGGGAGACTCATCTACCAGTCTTCAAACCACTACTGGGTGGACCAGGAATGGATCTACCAGGGGGGCGCGATATTCCTCTCCCAGGGGGAAGGGATGGCGGTGCGGGTCGGGCCGTCGATTGCAGTGGCGAAGAAGGGAAATAATACAGATCTCACCGTAGCTCCGATCCGGCTCGAGGGCTCGGATATGATCGCCGGGTCAGGGCCGGTGCGGATCGAGACCCGGATGCGGCAGGGCACTTCATCTCCTCGTGAGCCCTATGACTGGGTGAATTTAACCATCAAGAGCGATGATGAGCCGACAGTCTGGATCTGGAAGAGGGCGTTTGATGAGGTTCGCGAGAGGGCAAAGGATGATTGGGGTATTGATTCACTACACGCTCCTGAATTGAGCGACGATCGTAAAAGAGTCACGCTCACAGTCAAGCCACCGGGTAATGACAACGGCAAGGTGTACCTCACCAGACACTCCTCGAACTACACGGTGACACTTCACGGCGCGGCGTCCCTGGTGGAGTGAGCAATATGGGCCGGCATCGCGGTGAGGAGGGCGTCTCCGAGGTGGTTGCGACCATCCTCCTCATCGGCGTGACCGTCCTCCTTGTGGCGATCGTGGCGGCCATCTTCTTCTCCGGCCCGCAGCCGGGCGAGATCCCGCATGCAAGCATCGTCGCGAAGAATGAGAGCGGAAAATTCGCTCTTGCGCACGAAGGCGGCGACCCCCTGAGGGTGGGGGAGTACCGGATATACGTTGATACCGGGAATGGGCTTGTCGATGAGACTGCGAACTTTACCTGGCTGGGTGGCGACATTTGGCAGGTTGGTGGGAGCATCAGGTATACCGGCACCTGGACATCATCGGAGAGGGTGGTCGTGACCGTGATATCAGGGGGGGTCGAGACGATCCTCACCGAGGTTAGGCTCGGAGGAGGGAGGGTGTTTGACCCGGATCCAATGGAACCAGAGGTGCCGGAGAAGCCGGTGGAGCCGGATGAGTTCATCGATTTCGTCATCAATGAGAGTGTCTTCGTCTATGGCACCACTCTCAGCATAGGGCAGGGGACGGGACAGGGAAGTGCGACTGTAATAGGCCCGGGAGCAACGGTTGTTATTACCGGGGGGTTGAAGGCAAAGGATATTGGAGGTGGAGGTGCTGGCATCGCCGTATCGAATATCTACATTGATGGTGATGTTAACATCAGTAGTGGGAGTGCCGGCCTCGGATCGGCGGATGAGCCCGGTGCTATATATATTAATGGAAATCTGACGCTCCTTGGAGGGAGCAGACATATCTACGGCAAAGTATATGTTAACGGCGACTTTGATCTGGGGGGCGTCATCATACACAACAAGACATATGTTAATGGAGATGTTACGCTCCGAAGGGATACAATCAGTTTTTTGGGCGATGCACATATTTATTGCACCGGCAATGTTAATCTGCTTTCAGGTGTTGACTCCAGCACACTTGATCACTGCACTGATCAGACACCCTTCCCGGGATTCACCATGCTGGATCTGCAGGTACCCCCCACAAAGCCCGACAGCTGGTACATGGAGAGGGATTATGTCTCAAGTGGAGACCTAACAAGCAACAGGAAGATATTTGCTGACAGCTATACCTCATCTGGCTCTGCAAACAATGTCATCATTATAGCAAGTGACGGCGACATATCGATCACAGGGGGAGGGAACAAAGTAACCGGCGTCTTCTTCGCACCTAGAGGGAGGGTGACCTTCAGCGGCGATTCCCTCGAGGGAGTTGTCATAGCCCGCGACGGACTCTATGTTACCGGTGGTGGAACAAAAGTCACCTTCAAAAACATTGAAGAATACATCACCAACCCCGAGGACTACCCATTCTGAGTCAGGAAGAAAACCGGACCCGACCACCACGGACTCCGGCAGCGCCGGCGACCCACCCGAACGAGGGCAATCCGGGACTCTGATCGCCGGCGTTCCCCGGCGTCCCTGGATACCGGCGGAGTCCGGGCTCACCCCGGCTCCTGAGGAGAGCCGGGCGCGCACGAGGCTACCTGCCCGCACGATAGCAGTTCCTTTCACCACCATCCGGTTGGCTCTCCCTGTTTACACCCAGTTTTCCAGAATATAACTCGTTTATCGCAGGATTTGCCGCGTGGGGCATAGATGATTGAGGCAATAGATAGATATAACCCCTGCACAGAAAGTTACCCCTGAGCATGTCTCTCCGACTGCGTGATGATGCCCTCTCAGAGGTCGTCGGTTTTAGGCGGATTTCCGACGAGGTAGCCGCTGCACTCTCGCCGTACCCGGTCCACAGCGCCTCAGCAGCGAAGAGGGAGGGAGAGATCGCATGCGGGAGGCCGGTGAAGAGCGGGCTCATGGATCATAAAATTGCTCTCGAGTCAATCCTGTTGAATGAGAAGGGTGGGACTCCCCTCCTGGCGGGCTTGAGGTGGTGGTCTCGTTGAGGAGCAACAGATCGAATCTGACTATCACGCATCATGGTGAAGAAGGCATCTCCTCGGTGATCTCGACCATCCTCATGATCTGTTTGGTTGTAATCATTGTGGTGATCATGGTAACACTCATCCTCTCCGAACCCCTGCCGGATGAGACCCCATATGCAGCAATCTTTGCGAGGAACGAGAGCGGTAACTTCACCCTTGCCCACATGGCCGGCGACCCCCTGAAGGAAGGAGCGTACCGGATCTATGTCGATACCATACATGGGCTTGTCGATGAGACTGCGAACTTTACCGGGCTGGATAATGGTATCTGGTCAGCTGGCGAGACCCTCACCTATAATGGTACGGAGAGATTGGAGAGGGTGGTTATAACCGCGATATCAGGGGGAACCGAGGTGATCCTCGCTGAGATGGGCTCTAAAGGAGGATCAGGGGTAATAACACCGACAGAGACAACAACACCGACAACAACACCAACAACAACACCAACAGAGACCGAAACACCAACGGATCCTCCTGATGTGAACTTCACCGCGAATCCAACCGAGGGTAATGCGCCCCTTGCGGTACAGTTCACTGATCTGAGCACCGGCAACGTGACCGCATGGACCTGGGACTTCGGAGATGGGAACACATCAACCGACCGGAACCCGAGCTATATCTACGAGAGCCCCGGAAACTACACCATCAGCCTTACCGCAACCAACACCGGCGGGAGCAATACTGAAACCAAGATCGATTACATCCAGGTTACGGAGAAGCCTTTCATCGATTACGTCGTCGAGGATAACGTCTTTGTCTATGGCACCACTCTCAGCATAGGGCAGGGGACGGGACAGGGAAGTGCGACTGTAATAGGCCCGGGAGCAACAGTTGTTATTACCGGGGGACTGGAGAGCAAGGATATTGGAGGCGGAGGCATTGGTATCGCCGTCTCGAATATCTACATTGACGGCGATGTTAACATCAGTAGTGGGAGTGCCGGCCTCGGATCGGCGGATGAGCCCGGTGCTATATATATCAACGGAGATCTGACGCTCCTTGGCGGGGGAAGGGTCATATATGGCAATGTATATGTTGCCGGTGATTGTCATCTAAAAGGCGTGACGCTTCATGGAAATGCCTCTATCGATGGAGATCTCACTCTGGGCGAAGATAACAACTTTGAAAATAGCGTATATATTAACTACACCGGCGAGTTCAGCCACCCCAGCATGAACCAGGCGACTCTGGATAAGTTTGCCTCCCAGACAACTGTTCCGGGATTCACCATGCTGGATCTGGAGATACCTCCCGTAAAATCCAGTGGGTGGTACACTGAGAAAGGGTACGCCCCAAGCGAGCTGCCCCTGACAGATGGCGTGAAGATATTCGCCTCTAGTTACTCCTCCACATCCTGGATAGACCCTGCAAGCAACGTCATCATTATCGCATATGCTGGCGACATTACGATCACAGCAGGAGGAATCGAAGTGACCGGCATCTTCTTCGCTCCCAACGGGAAGGTGACATTCGACGGTAAATCCCTCGAGGGAGTCGTCATAGCCCGCGACGGACTCTATGTTACCGGTGGTGGAACAAAAGTCACCTTCAAAAACATTGAAGAATACATCACCGACCCCGAGGACTACCCGTTCTGAGTCAGGAAAGAAAACCGAACCCGATCACTATGAACTCCGACGCCGCCGCCGACATCATCGCTGTCATAGCCCTCATTGCCGTCTTCGTAACGGGGGCGGCGATCGTCAGTGTGGCACTCCTCTCCACCCTGCCTGGCGATGCAGCGCCCGCAATGATCGCCCGCAACGCGACGGATGGCAGGAAACTCTATATCTACCACGAAGGCGGCGACCCACTTGAGCGGGGGCACTTTGAGATCCTGGTTGACGGTGTCAGGCAGACGGGGAATGTCGCACTCATCAATGCTTCAGGGTACGAATCCAGAGACTGGACATCATGGAAGGCCGGAGAGGCCCTTAACCTCACCGACGTCATCAGAGGCCTCCCCGAGGACGCCTACATCCAGATCGCCGGAGAGGGCGTGGGCCGTGCCGGCAGCGACTGGCTCCTCCATGAGATCGGAAGGGGGACACCTGTGACAACAACACCAACACCAACGCCAACGGACCCCCCCGATGTGGACTTCACCGCAAATATTACCGAAGGGAATGCTCCCCTGACAGTCCAGTTCACCGGCCTCTCCGCCAGCAACCCGGACGGGTGGCACTGGGACTTCGGTGACGGGAATGATTCGTACGACCAGAGCCCCATTCATACCTACGAGAGCCCCGGCAACTACACCGTCAGCCTTACCGCAACCAATACCGGCGGGAGCAATACTGAAACTAAGACAAATTTCATCCGGGTTACGGAGGAGGCCTTCATCGATTTCATCATTGAGGAGAACGTTTTCGTCTATGGAAACGCCCTCGCGCTCAGCGGGGATAACGTCGACGGTCCGGAGGCAACGATCATCATAACAGGAGATCTAAACACGGCGAATACCAACCTCGGGGCATCCATCAATGTCTCGTACATCTACATCGACGGCGATGTTAACATCAATAGCGGGAGCGCCAGCCTTGGATCATCAACTAATCCCGGTCGCATATGTATCAACGGAAACCTGAAGATAGGTACAGGCAACAGAAGCATTTACGGCGAGGTATATGTTAACGGCAACTGCGATCTAGAAGGGGTCTGGCTACACGGAAATATGTCCGTCAACGGAGATCTCACACTAAGGAGAGAAGACACCGGTCTTGAGGACTATGCACGCATCTATTATACAGGCGCGCTCACCTCGTTTAACAACGTTAATGATAGCACACTTGAAAAATGCATCAAGCAGGAAACCGTTCAGGGATTCACTATGCCAGAACAGGAGATACCCCTCACAAAGCCCGACAGCTGGTACATGGAGAGGGATTATGTCTCAAGTGGAAACCTGACAAGCAACATGAAGATATTTGCTGACAGCTATACCTCATCTGGCTCTGCAACCAATGTCGTCATTATAGCAAGCGACGGTGACATATCGATCACAGGATGGGGGAACAAAGTAACCGGCGTCTTCTTCGCCCCCAATGGGAAGGTGACCTTCAGCGGCGATTCCCTTGAAGGAGTCGTCATAGCTCGCGACGGGTTCCATGTCACCAGCTATGGATCAACAGTCACCTTCAAAAACATTGAAGAATACATCACCGACCCCGAGAACTACCCGTTCTGAGCCAGAGCGCCCCCCCGCCGGCCATGATCGCCGGAGATCACGACCCGGTAAAAGATCGGGCAGTCTGCCGAAACCTCTCAAAGATCAGGGACGGCATAGCGTCGGATCATGCCGGGGCGCCTCCGGGGGATCGATGAGGCGGGTGCGGCCGGTGAGGAGTTCCTGCATCATGGCCTGCTTGATCTGATTCGCTTTGTCGCGGCGGCGCTCAAGGGCGGTGATCTCGGCGTCCATGTCGGAGAGGACGCCGGCGATGGCGCGTTGTTCATCAATGGTAGGAGGGCAAGTTATCTCGATTAGTTTCACATCTTGGCTGCTAATTGCCGGGTAATTTGATCCTGAAAGCATCTTCTCAATCTGTTTGTTTACAAGAGAGCCAAAAAGATGCGAGAATAGGAAGCCCGAATCAGCCAAACCATGTTTTACCCGGAGGACGGAAAACCCAGTTGAACATATAGCATTCTTGATTTGCTCCCGATAATGCAAATGTGCCATCAAATTCGGACGTACTGTTGACATTAGCACATCGCCATATCTTAAGACCCTTCTCGCTCTCGAAGGAGCGGTACCAAACACCTCTTCAGAGTACCCAATCAAGCGGCCGGCATCAACCTGTTCAAGTGATACATAATTAAATGAATAAGCAGGGTCTGTGCTGTTCGAAAGATTTTCAGGGTCAATATCTGCTATCTCACTGAACTGTTTTACTCCCCACTCTCCTTCAAACCCCGACAGCCTCTTCTTCCCTGTGAGGAGCTGCTGCATGGCGGCCTGCTTGATGGCCCACTTCTTCTCGATCAGTGCATCCAGCGCCCCGATGAGCCCGTCGGCATCGGAAAGGGCAGTGGCAATGGCGCGTTGTTCGGAGAGGGGTGGGAGAACTGTATGCATCTCCTTCAGAATCTGCGTGTTTAATGAGGCCATAGTTTGACCTACAGCAAAGCTGTGAATTCTCTGTTTGAAAGGTTCAGAGTGGAAGTGATAACTGAGGTAAGGAGGATGAGTAGTATGATCTGATACCCTCACTCTTAGGAGCCGCCCAGAGAATAACCACCCATCTTCGGCCTCGCTAACAAGAGAATTTCGATCTACGGATCCGACACGACTAAAAACTATATCACCTTGCCGTAAAGTGTAACTTCTCAAACGTAACCAGTCAGAATCAGAAACTAAAGGTAAATTGTCATGAACAACGCCACGCTCGCTCAGGTGTTCTACAGTGATGATGGGTGTGCCATCTTCAACATAATCGCGTTGATGCAGTGAAGAACCGAAGGGGCCTGTTTTAACATCTGCAATTTTAGAGAGAATCTCGATCTCCCATTCCTCCGGCACCACCCCGACCTCCGTCCGCTTATACCCCGGCGGTACTTCCTCCGCCACGCCCTGCCCTTCAGTCATCCCCTATCCCCTCCCGGCACGGCACTTCTGCGGGTTTGCACTCGCCCCTTCACGGCGACAAACTGGCCGGAAAAATCGTCCGAACCATCTCTCATCACCACTTCACCCCCATACATCTCAGACCCCACGAGTTCATCGACCACCACCCGGTCCGCGGCGAAGTAGCAGTCAACGACCGGCTGGCCCCTGTACTGCGAGGCATCCATATCACCCCAGAGCTCAATCACAACCGCTCCAGAGTTCAGATCTCTTGATCGTCATTGGATCCTCGTTATGCAGGATTGCCGGATTTTACCGCAACCAGAGTTAGATTCAATTCGAACCGCAGGGTTGTTAATCTTTTTGCAGGCGCCGGCGGGCGAGGCAGTCGAATGGGAAGAGGCGCTCCCACCACCGCATCGCGTATCCATCCAATCCCCGGGCGACCGAAACACCTGGCCAGCCTACCGGTAGGGGTTTGAGACCGTGATCCCGGGGACGCGCCGGAGGTGTGCATCTTCCGTGATGATCGTCTCGATTCCGTATTCGATCATCGTTGCGACGAGGAGGGCGTCCCAGAAGTGAATGTGGTGGCGGTTCCGGATATCGTGGGCCGAGAGGATGGTTTTGCTACCGTAGCCGACGACGTTCCAGCCGTCAAACTCCTGGATACTCGTGATGAAACGTTTTACATCCTCTGTCGGCATCGGGTTTTCGACTTTCTCAGTCACGACCACCGAAAACTCCGCGAGGTTCTGCACCGAGACCGAGTAGCACTTCTCCGAACGCAAACATGCGCTGACAAGATCCATTGAGATGCGCCGCTTCTCGGGTGCGTCCGCATCAAAGAGATACACAAGGACATTTGTGTCAATCAGCGGCGGGTTGCCGGTCATAGAGATCCCTCCTTGACGTATACTTCCGTGCCCCGAAGTGGTACGCCTTCCCGATCAACTCTAGAGCGTCCCGCACAACCTCCTCCTGCGTCTTTGTCCGGATCCAGAGATCCAGCGCCTCGGTTGCCGCCTCGCCGAGGGCTCCCTTCCGCTTCCCGAGAATCTCCTCGACCAACCTCCGGAACTCCTGCTCAATCCGATCATCGATGCTCAGCGTGATCGTGCCCATAGATATACGTATATCAATAATATATTTAAATATATGTGAGATGTAAGTATATCTCCGGGCCAGCAGAAAGATGCCGGCATCCACTGGCTGCCTCGCCGGCAAGAGATAGCCGTACCCGGCATCAACCACAAACCCCCCGGGCTCAGAAGAACAAAGCCCGACCGATCAGGAGCATTCATAACGTTCCAGATCCCCACCCCCTGGTAAGATGATAGAAGAGCCAGATAACTTCACGAGACTCACCTGGGGCGACCTCGAAGAATGGGCGGGCGCAAAGACGCTCTCCCGGGGCCGGCGCTACCAGCAGGAGGGGCGGGTGCGGGATCTCGCATGCCTCCCCGGTGGAGACCTGATCGCGTGGGTTGCCGGCACCGAGAGGTACGCGACCACCGTCACCACGGACGGCGAGTCCATCGAGTCCTGGTGTACCTGCCCCGTGGGAGAATCATGCAAACACGCCGTCGCCGTCGTGCTTGAGTACATCGAGTCGGTGAAGAACAGTCTCCCCATCCCGGCCGCGACCGAGAGCGACCCGAGACTACGGTTGATCGACTCGGATTTCAGTATCGTCTCATCCCCTGACCCCTCCTTACACATCTACCTCGAAGAATTGACAAAAGACGAACTGATCGACCTCATCGAGACCCTGGCCCGGCTCGACCCCCGCGCCCGATCAATGATCGACGACCAGCGTTCCTTCGCGACAGCAGACACAACCCCCCTCGTCGAGGAACTGCTCGCCGAGATCGACTCCATAACCGGTGAAGAGACGTGGTTTGAGCACCTGAGCCACGGCATCCCCGACTACTCCCGCGTCATACTGAAGATGAACGCTCTCCTATCGAAAGGGTGCTTTGATGAGATCACAGAGATCGGAGAAGTCCTCCTGCGAAAGGGAACACAGCAGATAGAGATGGTCGATGATGAGGGCGAGACCATCGACCAGATCACAGCGTGCATGGATATTGTCTTTGCAGCCCTCGCTGCATCAAATCGACCCGCCCACGAGAAGATCCTCTACGCGATCGAGGCCGAACTCGATGACGAGTATGGCATCTGCGAGGGGGCGGGGATGGTGCTCGCAGGAGACCACCCGCGGGAGGAGTGGAGCATCGCCGCGGATCGGCTGCTGCGGCAACTGGTTGACATGACCGATGGATTCACCTCAAAGTATCAGCGGAGGTGCCTCGTGGATATGGCCGTCATGGCGCTCGATAAGGCCGGCCGGCGCGATGAGGCGATGGATCTCCAGATAAAAGAGGCGGTGAGGACAGGGGGCTACATGGAGGTTGTCACCCGCCTGCTCAACGAAGGGCGCCAAGATGAGGCGATAGGGTGGATCCTGAAGGGTATCGCGGCTACAGAGGTGAACGACCCCTGCATCGCCGGGAGACTCCGGGACACCCTGACCAAGATCCGGGAGAAGGAGGGGGACTGGCCGACCGTGGCCGCCATCCGCGCCGATGCATTCTTCCGTGATCCGACGTACCAGACTTTCATAGCCCTGGAAAAGGCGTCACGCCGTGCCGGCGTCCGGGACGAGGTCAGGGATGTTGCGATGCACTACCTGATCACCGGGAAGAGACCGCCGGCAGGAGAGGGCGTGATCCCCGGGGTGCTCCCCGATACAGGTATAAAAGTCCGATCACGGCCCAGGGAGATCGCCGCCCCGGCCACCGGGATCCTCATCGAGATCGCCATCGCGGAGGAGAGACCTGATGAAGTCCTCCTCTGGTACGATCATTGGGAAGAAGACGGAGTAACCCGCTACCTGAAACATAACCTGGATGACCGGATCGCCGATGCAGTCGCCGGCGCGTACCCGGCGCGGGCGTTCGCCATCTGGAAGGAGAAAGCGGAGAGACTCATCAATGAAGTCCGCCCGCAGTCGTATGAAGCGTCTCTATATTACCTCAGAAAACTCCAATCACATATGCCGCCCCGGGAGTGGGAAGAGTATCGCGATGAACTACGGCACACGCACGCAAGAAAGCGGCGATTCCTTGAGGTGCTCGACCGCGTCGAGGACCGGCGGATCATAAAAGATATCTGAAGAAGAGTCTCAGCCCGGCGACCGCATCGTGACCCCGAGCCCCCCTGCCGCAGGTGAGGGGGACCGGAGTCGGCGCGACCCTTTGCTCCGGAGACTACCTCTGCGGGGGAAGGCCCCTACAAAACACCCGCGCTCTCATCGACGGCGGTGGCATCCGCGAGCAGATCGCTCCCCCAGAGCCCTCCCTCATCCACCAGTTCCGTGTAGTCATCGAACCAGTAGGCCTCCGGGTTACTCCGGTAGACCATGAACCGCCCGATATCGTTCGGATCGGCCGCCTGGTTGTACTTGAAGAACGTGAAACCTCCCGTCATCCCCACCACCTCGATCTTCCCGGTGGTATGCGACATAACGAACCGCGCCTGCTTCGAGAGCCCCGAACAGGTTGCCCGTGCCCGCTCAAATATCCGGTATGACTCCTCCACCGGCACAGCAAACGGCCGGTTCCCGGTCGTGGGCCGGCACTGGAATACGTAGTAGGGATTGATACCGATGAACGAGAGGCGCCCGAGAAGCCTCGATAGGACCGCCGGGTCATCGTTGATCCCCCGGATCAGGGGCGTCTGGTTCATGATAACCGCCCCCGCATCCTGCAGGAGCGCCACCCCCTGGCACGCAACGCGGGTCAGCTCCCGGGGATGGCTGAACTGAGCCATGATATAGATACTCTTCTCGCCGAGGCTGTACTCCCTGATCGCGTCGAGCAGATCGGGATCGTTGATGATCCGGTAGGGGTTATACGCCGGCATCTTCGTCCCTATCCGGATGATCCGGACGTGCTCGATCTCGCGGAGTCGGGCGAGGATCTCCCGCAGGCGCGGAGTACCGAGGATCAGGGGATCGCCGCCGGTGAGCAGGACGTTTGTGATCTCCGGATGATCACCGATGTAGGCAAGCGCCCCCGATATATCCTTGTTCACCTCGCGGGCATCATCGATGAAGAGGCGCTTGCGGAAACAGTACCGGCAGAACCCACCGCATTGATCGCTCACCAGCAGCAGAGCCGTCTCCCGGTACTTATGTTGCAGTCCCGGCGCCGGGGTATAGAGGTGCTCCGATGAGGGATCCAGCCGCCCCCAGGGTTCAAGTTCTTCAGGGGTCGGTACAATCAGCCTCCGGATAGGGTCTTTCGGGTCGTCCCAGTCTATCAGTGAGAGATAATAATCGTTTGACCGGAACGCAAAGATATCCGTTACCTGCGCGAGACGGGCACGCTCCTCCGGGCTGATCCCGGCGACTTTATCGAGTGATGATATATATGTCGGAACCATGATATTTCCTCCACAGACACTCTCTGCTACACGGGGTACAGTAAGAAGCTGCCGGGAACAGGCCGCATGAGAGCAATCAATCGAAGATAGGTTGACCAGGCTATACGCGAGGGAACATGAGAGTCTCCACGCTCTCCTACAGGAAACCGTTGCCCGACATGCACCCTGGAGTGTCGGGTTACGCTCTATCAGAAAAAGGCCCTGAGGATATATAAAATTTATGACCTTTCCATACAAAACAGCGAAGAAATTCTCTATCCGTCGAAAGAACCGACGTACATAGATCTATTTCTTCTTCCGGGCCATGGAGAGGATATCCACCATATACCTCCCCTCCTTCTCCAGCCCGACAACGACCTCTTCAGATTTAGCCAGTTTCTCGATATTCAGTTCATACGAGCCGGGAGCGAGGATACGGATGCTCTCGATACGCTCAAAGACCTCGATCTCCCTCTTCCCTCTCTCATCGCGGATCTCAAGCACATCCTCCCCGGTATCCCGGGCGATCTCCTCGATCGACTTTTCTTTCAGCACATCGTCATGCCGCTCAGCCTCACGAATGTAGAGAAACTTCTTCCCATCGCAGCTCGGGCATCCTTTCAGTATCACCGTCGATCCATCTTCAAACTCCCTGCCGCATTGCGTACATTTGTGAGGCATCAATAATCACCCGATACTCCATTCACCTGGAAGAGACCCATGCGCTGATGAGATCCCTCTCTTTCTTGATCGTCTTGAGCTGATTGGCCGGCCCGATCACGGTCAACCGTGTCTCCGAGCGCTTCCCGCCAAAAAGTCTCGAAAAAAACCCATCCGGGACATCCTTGACAGGATACGTCTCCATCTCGATACCCGAGAACCCATCCGGCGTGATCTCCCGCATCGTGATCTCGATGAGCTTACTCTGCTCGTCAGGCGCAAGACCCTTCTCAAGGACAACGATGTTCCCCTCCATAACATCATCGAGGATCAGCCGGATCTTCTCCATCGACGTGAGCCGGTCAAGGCGCTCTGCCGAAATAAGGTCTATCTGTACACCCCGTATCATCTCTATCACCCGAAGTAAGCCGTCATTTTCTCATACAGCTCATCCATGTTGGTTCCCTCCAGGCTCGATATGGCAATCACAGGGTGCTGGGGAAACGCGCTCTTGATCCGCGACGGAGAGGCGTCGGGGAGATCGTTCTTGTTGCCGACTATCAGGATCGGGAGTTTCCGGCTCTCGATGATCCCCACCATCATGATATTCACCTGCTGGAACGGATCCTGCGTGGAATCGAGCATATAGATGACCCCATCGATATCCTCACGGAGCCAGTGCATCGCCTCGGCCACCCCTTCCGTCGCCTCCCGCGCACGCCGGACCGCCTCCTCCTTCTCAAACCCATACTCGATGAACTCGTTATAGTCGATCTTGGTCGTTACACCCGGCGTATCGACGATATCAAACGTTAACGTGTTGCCATTCTGGCCGGTGATGGTGACATCCTGCTTGCGCCGCACACGGCGCGTCTCATGTGGCACCTCGCTGACCGGGCCAACCGCATCTCCGGTCCAATCCCGCACGATCCTGTTTGCGAGCGTCGTCTTGCCCGCATTGGGCGGCCCATAAATCCCGATCCGGCAGGTCCGCTTCTTAAAGAGCGTCTTCAGGAACTGCGAGATCTTCTGTTTTGTACGAACTAAGAACTCCATCTCTCTGGCACCCTCTGATAGACTATTTTCTTCTATTCCCAGGTATGGTATAGAACTCTTAAATAAATATAATTATATGTTTCATCGGGCAGATTATCCCTCTTTTTGGGGTAAACAACGATCCGAAGCGTGAGAATTCTTTTATACTGTCAAAACCTAGATACAGTTAGACAAGGATGAACGGCTCTTATAACGACCGGATCAGGAGAATCCCATGATGAACAATAACAATAGCATCCACTTCGAGACACGCGTTCCAGTCAGGGAGGTCATGCGGAGCCATCCAACGACTATCGATGTGGGAGAGACTGTCGCTCGTGCGGCGCAGACGATGTGCCGCGATGAGGTCGGCAGCTGTATTGTGCTCCAGAACAACCTGCCCCTCGGGATCGTCACNGAGGAGGACATCAACTGCAAGGTTGTGGCAAAAGACTTAAAACCGAGCAGTGTNCGTGTCAGCGAGATCATGAGNACCCCGCTGATCACGATCGGGGTCGACAGNATGGTCGGCGATGCATCGGCAATGATGGTGAANCACCGCGTCCGCAGGCTTCCTGTTGTCGATAACCAGCTGGTCATCGGTATCGTGACGGTCAGGGATATCCTCACCGTCGCGGCCGAGATGAACGAACTGCTGGCCGACCTCATCGAGATCAACCGCGAGGAAGAGTACGCCATGGGCGTCTGCGATCGGTGCGGAAACATCTCTGATAACCTCGCGCGGGTCGACAACCTTATGCTCTGCCCCGACTGCCGGGAGGAGGAACAGTTGTTATGAAAGTGGCCTCAAACCTGATGGTGAAGATTCCCGTCATGCGCTACAACGACCACATCACAAAGGCACGTAGCGTCCTTCGTGACGACGTCTTCCGTGAGCTCTATGTCGTGGATGAGAAAAGCCGCCTTATGGGCTATCTCGACATCTCAGACGTTCTACGAGTGATGGATACCAAATCAAACGTCACCATCAAGGGTTTTGTCAGGGAGGCAGCCCGGGTTTCCCCCGGAACTTCCCTCACAGAGGTCACTCGCGCCATAATGGGCGCCTATACCAACAGCGCGGCAATCGTCGACGAAGACAATGTATTCCAGGGCGGGGTGCTCTTCTCCGAACTCTTCCCGATCCTGATATCGCGCCGCACCATCTCCGGCAGGGTTGAGGATGTCATGTCGCGCGAACCCGTCACCTGTGCGCCGGAGGATCCCATACACAAGATCTATAGCCTGATCATCGCAAGCGGCTTTATCGCGTTTCCGGTGGTGCAGAAAGATGAGGTGGTCATCGGCATCATATCCCGCCGTGACCTCCTGCGTGCCGGCAGCGTCCGCACATCGGTGAAGAACCAGGCGGATACCACCGTAGACCGGGTGATGACGACACCTGTCATCAGTGTTGCGCCCGGCGACCAGATAGCCACGGCGGCAAGGTTGATGGTCGACCACGACATTAGCATACTCCCCGTTATCGATGAGAACAAACGGATCGTCGGTGTCATCGACCGTCATGACGTCTCAAGCTGCCTGGCCCCGTGAGAAGACCAGTACCAGAGGAGGGATACCATGCAACCAAATAATTCTGAGAAGAAACCAGCGGATAGACTCCTGAAGATGCCAGGCAAACTCAACCGAGGACCGGTCGACTTTAAGACACGGATCGCCGATCACGAAGGCGAGATAATGGCGATCGCCACAAGAGACGTCATCACGGCACAGCAGACAACCACGATCATCCAGGCGGTCGGGATCATGACCCGGGAGGGGTTTCGCCGGTTGCCTATCGTCGATGCCGGAACCCACCGCCTCCGGGGGATCGTGACCGCAAGCGATATCATCAACTTCATGGGCGGCGGCGAGAAGTTCAATCTCGTGCAGGTGAAGCATAACGGTAACTTCCTCGCCGCCATCAACGAGGGGTTGCGCGAGATCATGACGCCGCAACCGGCGACCATGCCCGTCACCGGGAGCATCGATGACGCGGTCAGTATCATCATCACCCGGCGCATCGGCGGGATACCGATCGTCGATGCCGAAGCAAACCTGAGAGGTATCGTGACCGAGCGCGACGTGATGAAGGTGCTCACCACCGAGAACTCGAGGCGCCGGGTGGAGGATGTTATGAAGACGTCGGTGCGTGTCACAAGCCCCGACACCCCGATCGGCAAGGTCTGCGAAGAGATGGTGAAGTGCAGGTTCAGGCGTCTCCCTGTCGTCGTGGACGATGTCCTCTGCGGCATCGTTACCGCGACGGATATCATGAATTATCTCGGCAAGGGCAAGGTATTTGAGCAGTTGACAACCGGAGACTCGGCCGAAGTGATGGGAGCGCCGGTGCGCTCGCTCCTCTCTGGAGAGCTCCATACAACCACACCGGACCGGAACATCCACGATATCGCCGTCGCGATGGTCCAGAAGGGTGTAGGGGCGTTCCCCGTCATCGAGGACTCGCACCTTGTCGGACTTGTTACTGAATTTGATCTTGTGAAGGCATTTGCAGAGGAGTGAAGAAACCACATGCGTGCTGTTGATGTGATGTCTTCCCCGGTGTATGTTATTGCACCGACCGATAATGTCGCTTATGCGCGGAACCTGATGCTCAGGCACCGCGTCTCAAGGCTCCTCGTCATGGAGGGAAGTGAGCTCCAGGGGATCCTGACCAAGAAGGATATCGCTTACCGGCTCAGGCAATCGGAACCAATGTGGCGGCGGCGCCCCATCGACCGGATCCCCGTAAGCATCCTTATGACAGAAGATCTTATCACCGTGGCACCGGAGGCCAGCGTCCACGATATCGCGGCCATAATGCTTGACCGTGACATATCGGGACTGCCCGTGGTCGAGAACGGCACGGTGGCCGGCATCGTTACCAAACTCGATATCATGCGCTCAGCCCATGTCCGCGGCCTCTCCGCCCGGGTCGATGAGATCATGGAGGAGGCAGTCACGATCAGCCGCTATCACTCGCTGGACTACGTTATCAACACAATACGAGGAAAGAGCGATAAACTTATCGTCGTTAACGACAATGGTAGCCTTGCCGGCATAATTACAGAGAGTAACCTCGCGTTTTACGAGTACCTGGATGAGCGGAAGAACCTGCCCAGAAAAGACGTTACTCACCTCAGGAAAGAGGAGCCGGCAGGGCAGAAACGCTTCAGGTACGTCGTCGAGGTATCGGCAGTTGCAGAGGATATCATGAGTCGCCCGGTCATCACCGTCCCCCCCGATGCATCCCTGCAGGATGCGGTCGGACTGATGCTCAAGCATCAGATCAACAGCCTCGTGGTTGTGGAAGACGGAGATATCCGTGGTCTGCTCAAGAGAGATGATATCATAAAGGTAGTGGCAAGATGAGCGACAAGTTTCAGTTACGGGTCAGGGACGTGATGGCAAAGCCCATCACCATCGCAAAGTCTGCTTTTGTCAGCGAAGCTCTCGATAAAATGCTCGATGAGGGTGTCGACCCGCTTATCGTGACCAACAACGGCACGGTAATCGGCACGACATCCCGTGCGGCTATCGCCGAGACGCTCGGGAGCCGAAAAACCCAGGCTATGAAGGCCACATCCATCCATGTTGCAAACACGGTCGAGGAGAATTTTACATCCGCATACCCGGACCAGAACATCGATATTCTGGTGCCGCTGCTCCAGCGCTACAAGTTGATCGTGGTCTTTGACCCCGATCACCGCCTCATCGGGCAGGTGACGGCCGGCGAGCTCCTGCGTGTGCTCCGGCCTCCAGGGACCCTCCTGGATGTCATGGAGCAGGCGCACACCATCCAGGTCGAGGAGCGGGCCGTCCACCTCCGGCGGAGGATGCTCGATGGCGATATCAACCGGTTCATCGTCGAAGAGGGCGACACCGTCCTCGGCATCGTCACGGAGACCGATGTCGCAAAGGCGTTGTATGCGTTCAAGGATATCGTGGAGGGAACCCGCCAGGAGTTCCGGATCAGAAACCTCCTCGTGCGTGACATCATGAGCACGCCCCTGATCAGTGTGGACGCGGATACAGACGTCTCGGATGTTATCGACCTTATGCTCAAGAAGAACATAAGCTCTGTCCCGGTCGCAAAGAACGGCAGGATCACAGGGATCGTTACCAGAAACTCACTCATCCAGGCCCTCTGAAGGGGCCGAAGACCACCTTTTTTTCGATTTCCGGCCACGCTGGAACGCTGCTATCATCAGCAGTGCGGTGCAAGAATTATGAGGTTCCCGGGGTAAGTACTGATCATAGACCGCATGATCATACTCCACAGTTTCTGGACAGATGGGGAGATGGGAGCGTTTCACGTCTGGGGAGAGGACGCTACCCTGCCCCGGAAGGCACCGGCGCGGCGGGGCAGGAAGCCGAAGAGGCCGCCGACACTCCCTCATCCGTTTGCAGCAGACCATGCCGCGCTCACCGCAGCGCTCGGGGAGTCGGATGGTGAGCCCGGAGCAGCCGCCATCCTGCTCCCGACGGCCGGTTCAGACCCACTCCCTTCCCCGGAGTGCGACCCGGGATCTGCCATCCCTGACCCGGCGGACTGTTCTTCTTACCTCGTCCCCACGATCAGCATCTCCATACCGATCGCCCATCTCGCAGACCTTCCGGCGGGAACCCGGTACGGCAACACACACCGGTTCTGGGCGCAGGTGGCACGGTTTGCCCTGGGGCTTGTGGTGCGGCAGTCGTTTGTGCCGGGTCCACGCGGCTGGGAGGCCCTGATACGCGGGGAGGACCGTGATCGCCTGATCCAGCTCATCGGAGCGCTCCCGCCGGCCTGCCGCTTCTGGGCTGCCGGTGGAGGAGGGAGACTGCCAGATCCGGAGGCGCTTGTAACCTCGTTTATCAACCATACAGTCCACGAGATCGTCACCGGCGCCCTTGAGGATCAACCGCTCCTGCCAAAACCACGGGGCCGGCCGAGGAAGAAGATCCCGCCCGGCGAACAGTGGGTGGAGATCCTCTCGGGCCGCCGGGACGAGTTCACCGGCGACGCGCCTGAGATCGCCCGGTTCTCCGCCGAACTCGACGACTGGCTCTCACCGAAGATCGATCTCGGTCCTCTCCGCGCCTGCTTCCGCCTCGAAGAACCGGAAGAGGAGGAGAGTGATGAGTGGCGCCTCTCGTTCCACCTTCAGGCCACCGACGACCCGGGGATCGTCATACCGGCCGCCGATGTCTGGGACCGGCGCGGAGAAGCCCGCACGAGTCTCAGAGAGCGGTTCGAAGATCCCCAGGACCGGCTCCTCATCGATCTGGAGCGCGCCTCCCGCATCTACCCCGCGCTCCAGCCAGGCCTCAAGTCCCGGCGTCCGGCGGCGGTAGGCCTCAATACAACACAGGCCTACGAATTTCTCAACGAATGGGCTTCGCGCCTCATCGACATGGGATTTGGCGTCATCCTCCCAGCATGGTGGAAGGCCTCCGCTTCCCGGCCCGCTCTCCACCTCAGCGTGAAGCCCGTCGGGGAGGGGGGAGGACTCGGTCTGGAAACCCTCATATCGTACGACTGGAAGGTTGCCCTTGGAGACCGGATGCTCTCGCCCGAGGAGTTTGAGGAACTCTCGAGCCTGAAGGTTCCCCTGGTGCGGATGCACGGACAATGGCAGGCGATCGATAGAGGCGAGATCGAGAAGGCACTGAGCGCATTCAGGAAGAAGTATGCGAAAGACACCATAACGACCGGCGAACTCCTCAGGGTCATCGCGGGGGCGGACCCCGATAGCCCGGTCGTGAGCGGTATCACGGCGGACGGGTGGATCGGGGAGTTCCTCGACCGGCTGGCGGAGGGAGGGACGATCGAGCCCGTGCCGCAGCCGGAGGCGTTCGTCGGCACCCTCAGACCCTACCAGCAGCGCGGCCTCTCGTGGCTCTCGTTCCTTGCGCGTAACGGATGCGGCGCCTGCCTCGCGGACGACATGGGGCTTGGAAAGACGATCCAGGTGATCGCCTACCTCCTTGCTGAGGAGGAGCGAGGGTGCACGGCGGCGCCGGCACTCCTCGTCTGCCCCACATCGATCGTCGGGAACTGGCGGCGTGAGTTCGAGAGGTTCTCGCCGAACCTTGCCGTCACCGTCCACCACGGTAGCAACCGGGCCACAGACGACGCATTCGCCGCACAGGTCGGCAGATCCGACGTCATCATAACCACCTACCAGGTGGCGGTCCGCGATAGAGACCTCCTGGAATCCATCGACTGGAACTCAATCATACTTGACGAGGCCCAGAACATCAAGAACCCCTCGACAAAACAGGCGCAGGCGGTCCGGGCGCTACGGGCACCGCGCCGGATCGCCCTGACCGGGACGCCGGTGGAGAACCGACTGACCGAGCTCTGGTCGATCATGGAGTTCCTCAACCCCGGTTACCTCGGATCGTTTGAATCGTTCCAGTCCGGGTTTGCCATCCCGATCGAGCGATACCGCGACCCGAGAGCGACCGATAACCTCAGGGAGATGATCAGGCCGTTCGTTCTCCGCCGCATGAAGACCGACCGCTCGATCATAAGCGACCTCCCGGAGAAGATGGAGATGAAGGTCTACTGCAACCTCACGACCGAGCAGGCGACGCTCTATGAGGCGGTCGTGCAGGAGATGCTTGAGCGCGCTGAGGAGGCAGAAGGTATCCAGCGCCGGGGAATTGTTCTCGGCGGGCTTACCCGCTTGAAGCAGATCTGCGACCACCCGGCGCTCTTCCTGCACGACAGCGCGGCCTTCGACGGGAGGTCAGGGAAGATCGAACGCCTTGATGAGATGCTTGAGGTAATCCTGGATGCGGGTGAGCGGGCGCTTATATTCACGCAGTTTGCGGAGTTTGGAGGGCTCCTTGAGGATTACCTCCGCGAGAGGTTCGGCACCGCTGTCCTCTACCTGCACGGCAGGACGCCCCGGGCAAAACGTGATGCCATGGTGCAGCAGTTCCAGCAACCGGGAGGACCGCCCCTCTTCATCCTCTCGCTGAAGGCCGGGGGCACGGGACTGAACCTGACGGCGGCAAACCACGTCTTCCACCTGGATCGGTGGTGGAACCCGGCCGTCGAGAACCAGGCGACTGACCGGGCCTTCCGGATCGGGCAGACGCGCGACGTCCAGGTGCGCCTCATGATCTCATCCGGAACGCTTGAAGAACAGATAGATACGTTGATCGAGGAGAAGATGGCGCTTGCAGATCAGGTCGTCGGGAAAGGGGAGGACTGGATAGGGTCGCTCTCCACCGACCAGCTCCGCGAACTCCTGACCCTGCGCCGGGACGCGGTGGAGGGCTGAAGTATGGGATCATGGTACTACTTCCCCCCGTCCACCCCGAGGCCGGTGAAGGATGGAGTTAAGGCGCGGAGCAAACGAGGAGCGATCGGCGAGCAATGGTGGTCAAAGCGGTTCATCCAGGTGCTCGAAGAATCAGGGAGCACATCGCGACTTCAGCGTGGAAAGCGGTATGCGAGGAAGGGACAGGTGATCGGTATAGAGATCCGGGAAGGAGAGGTGCACGCGGACGTGCAGGGATCCGCCGCGAGACCTTACCATGTCACCATCCGCCTCAAGCCCTTCAACGATGCCACATGGGAGAAGATCTTTGACCTGATGGCCGGGCAGGCGATATTTGCGGCGCAGCTCCTCTCGGGCGTTGTGCCGCACGAGATCGAGGAAGTCTTCACAGAGGCGGGGGTCTCCCTCTTTCCCGTATCGGATAAAGAGATCAGGACCGACTGCACCTGCCCCGACTGGGGAAACCCCTGCAAGCATATCGCGGCGGTCTACTACCTCCTCGCGGAGCAGTTCGATGAGGACCCCTTCCTCATATTCGCCCTCCGGGGGCGTGGGAAGGAAGAGGTGATGGAGGCGCTCAGGGAACGGAGGACAGCGGCGGTGGAACCGGCAGCGCCAGAGGAAGAGGTCAGCCCCTGCGCCGATCGCTTCTGGGAGGGGGACGATACCCTCGCCGGGTTTGGCATCAGCATCACGGGGAGCGCCTCAGGAAAGGGAGAGGCACTCAGGATGCTCGGCGATGCACCGTTCCAGGTCCGGGGGGAGAGTCTCTCTACGATCCTCGCGCCGGTCTATCCTGCGGCAGAGAGGTACGCGCGGAGACTCGCCGGCATCCCGGATAGACCCGAAGAGGGCGCGAAGTGAGGCGGCAGGCCGCCCCGGCACCAATCATTATGGCTCCAGAGCAAGAAACGGATACCGGGATATTTCCATGAAACCAACGCAGCCAGTGAAACCGAACAGGGATGTAACGGCACTCCTTGAGTCCATGAGCAGGACAGGCTTTCAGGGGAGAAAACTCGGGGAGTCGCTCGGCGTCTGGACCAGGATGATCCGGGATCCGGACTGCACGATATTCATGGGTCTGTCGGGTGCGATGGTCCCGGCGGGTATGCAGAACGTGCTCATCGAACTCGTCAGGCATCGCTACATCGACGTCCTCGTATCAACAGGTGCAAACATCTTCCACGACACCTGCGAGCACCTCGGCGTGCGGCACTACATCGGCCACCACCACGCCGACGATGAAGCGCTCTTTGAGGAGGGGATCGACCGTATATATGACGTCTTTGCGTATGAGGAGGAGTTCCGGAGTGTTGATGCCGAGATCGCCCGATTCGCTGATGAGATCGCGCCGTTCCGTGGCTCTTCCCGGGAGTTCGTCCGGCGCCTCGGAGACTGGCTCCGCGAAGAGAAGCCGGAAGGACGCTCGCTCACCGCCACATGCGCCGAGTACAACGTCCCGGTCTTCATCCCCGCTCTCGGTGACTCCTCCATCGGCATAGGCCTCGTCATGGCACGCCGGCGCGGGATCGATGTCGATATCGACCAGCTCGCCGATACCGATGAGATCACGCGCATGGTCGAGGAGTCACAGAAGACCGGCGTCATCTACGTCGGCGGGGGTGTGCCGAAGAACTTCATCCAGCAGACCCAGGTCATCGCCTCGATCCACGAGCAGCACCTCGGCGGGCATGCTTACGCCATCCAGTACACCACCGACGCCCCACACTGGGGCGGACTCTCGGGATGCACGTTTGAGGAGGCGATCAGCTGGGGCAAGGAGGCGCCGGAGTCTCCGCGTGTCCAGTGCTTCTGCGATGCCACGATAGCGCTCCCGATCGTCACGTCGGCGCTCATCGGGAGCGGTGTCAGGCGAGGCGAGTGAACCGGTGCGGGCGCCACGACCCCGTCGGAGTGCGTGATCCGCAGGCAGGGACGAACCCGGGGCGCACCGCCCGACACCACAACCCTTATTAGTGTATCTCACAAAAATTAGTAAGCACAAGTCATAGAATACTGTGTCTGGAGCAGCACCCCGTGGTGTTGCGAGTATCGAAAGATGCGAAATTCTATGTTGAGGTAGCCAAGCCTGGTATGGCGCAGGTTTGCTAAACCTGTGTCCTTCGGGACTCGAGGGTTCAAATCCCTCCCTCAGCG
>JGI24710J26742_10000449_pt1 | contig 38066 bp, 32 predicted proteins | sample BioPla2DNA2_FD_26742 | JGI IMG/M metagenome (IMG submission 26742)
TATGAATTATTACCAAAGATGAGTGAAATTCATTGTTGTCTTTCCCAACACGAGCAAAAGCAAGGAAATCAAACAGACATCAATCCTACGACCTCCACGCAAGTAGATGTTTTCCGCAATGGACATCTCGGGAATTTGCACCATTTCCTGGTATACGGTACTGATACCCATGCGGTGGGCATGATCCGGCGATTGAAAGCGGATTTCCTCTCCCTCATAGATGATGGTACCGGACGACGGCGTTTCCGCGCCCGACAATATTTTGATGAGAGTGGATTTGCCCGCACCGTTTTCACCGCATATACAAAGGATTTCTCCACGCTTGAGCGTGACGCTGACATCATTTAGCGCCTCAACTTTTCCGAAGTTTCTAGAAAGGCCTCTAATATCTAATATGACGTCATTTTCCATGCAATACCTCTCGGTTTTATCTGTTTTTTACGTACATTATATAGCGCTCAATGCTCTCAATCGCATTAGCAAGGATCGGTCGTTAAAACGACCCTTCGTGCATACAGGTATAAAGCGCCTGCATATTGCCCTTGTTTATGGCATATCTCACTAAGGAGCGATGATAGTCCGACTCATCTTCATCCGGAAGTGTCCACTCGATTTGTTTGTCCGGGTTTCTTTGGAGAAGATTAAAATGCTTCTTGCCTAGAAGATAAGTCGTTATAAATCCCGTTATGAACGCATCTCCCGCGGCCGTCGAATCGACAATCCGAACATCTTGACCAAAGGCTTTCGTAAGATAAAGCTCCCTACCATCATAAATCATTGCGCCTCTTTTTCCCATGGTGCAAATGACCATCTCGCAACGCCCCGTTCCGACGAGGCGGCGCACGTACGCTTCCAGCTCCTCTAGAGGCCGTTCACGCCCCGAAAATAGAATATACGTCGAAAATTCGGCCACCTCGACAAGCTTCTCTTCCGTCCACTTGTCGGAGTAATCATACAGAATAGGAATCTGAATGGCGTTGATCTTGTGAAGTTCAGGGATCATGCAGCCGTAACAGGCCGTATGAACTAAATCTGCCGTACGGATATAATCAAGGATCTCTTCATCTAAGATGAGAGGATCAGTCCGCACGACACCCAAATCGTTAATGTCGGTAATTGTCCGATCGCCGTTGTTCAACTCAATGCGGCACTTGCCCGTTTCACCCTCTTTAGTTTGGATATAGCGTGTGTCAACATTTTTGTCGTTTAGAGCCGCTCGAACAAGATCGCCTTCCTCATCGTTGCCGACAACGCCCATGAAAGAAGAACGATAACCGAGATATTGGGAAAAGATAGCGACATTGACGCTATTGCCACCGGGAAAACGTTGACCCAGCGTCACATTAATGTCAACGACATTGTCGCCCATTCCGATAATGTGTAACATCAATATCGCCTATCCTGTTCCTTTATCTATCTGCGCTTTTCCGTCGAGGTCGAATCTGTGACAACTACGGCTCTAAATCCGTACTACTTACCTTACAAAACAACAGATTAATAATCAAACTGCCTGTAATAGCGACGCGTAGTCAGCGGATGATTGCGCTCATGCTCCAGATGGCGGCTTAAACGCTCAAGCAAAGAGTAAATAATCATTGGGGACAGAAGTTTCCTGTCCTTGAAATCGTCGAACGGCAGATCCACGGTTTCGGTGTCAAAAACAGTAACGTGTTCAGTAATATGTTTAGCAAAACGGAGGAGACGATCGGTAAGAGGTCTTGCCTCGTCATCGCCTTGGAGGACGAGCATGACGGTATCGTCCTCGACCAACTCCAACGTGCCGTGGAAGAATTCCGCGGAATGAATCGATTTCGTGCGGATCCATTGCATCTCTTCCAAAATGCACATCGCGTAGTCGTAGGCTTCACCCCACATCATGCCGGCGCCGGCGACCATTATCCAAGTTTCGTCTTTGTAGGCTTTCGCAAATTTCTCAGCTGTCGCATCGTACTGCTCTTTGCCCTTGATCAAGTATGGCGTGATCGACTCGAGCTTCTCCATCCATGCATCATAATCGGCGAGCAGACCCTCGCGATAGCAAAGGCGCGCCAACAACATGTACATGAAGAGATAAATGGCCTCGCCTAAGTGATCATCTTCAGCGTAACTTTGGACAATGTAATCGGCATGCTCGTAGATCGGCGTATCCGGATTGGAAACATAGACGAACGTGCGCGCGCCGTGATCCTGACAGAACTTGGCCGCCTGTAAAATTTCCTTCGTTGTCCCGCTTCGAGTTGAGAAGATACACACTGAATCTTTGTTAAAACGTCTATTTTTCCTCGTCATGAATTCCGAGGCGATTTCAACGTGAGATTCTATGTCTGTTTCAGAATCAAGCCAATACTTAATCGGCAATGCGTGGGCAAAGGTTCCTCCCGTGCCGATAAAAAACAAATTTGAATAGCCGGCGTCAAAGATTTCATCGACTGCCTTCTCAATGCCTCCACGCATCCCAAGCGCATCACCGACCATTTTTTCAAATCGTGGAACGTTAAAATTTAACATTAAAGCCTCCTTTATTCTGCATTGTTATAGAACTTTCTAGTACAATGTAGCACATTTTAATACCACAGGTCAAATTCACGGTAAATATCTTGCAAAAAGAATCGTTTTTTGTTCCTATTTCCCTTCAATGCATCTTCTTTTATCCGGATTTACATAGTAATGAGTGACCCCTTTTGAATAAGAAAACATGTATTTAATTTATATGATAGGATGATGTTCAGAGAATGTTCTATTGCTTTTATATCCTATATAAAGTATTGGAGGTGTTAGTTTGTCTGTAAAAGATGAAAAAAATAATGTGCTGAATGATCTTTCACCTATTCCTCTATATATGCAGTTGAAAAAAGATATCAGTGAAAAGATTATGAATGGAACGTTGCCTTACGGATCCAAGTTGCCAAGTGAAATTGAGATTGCCCATCAATACGGTATTAGCAGAAATACGGTGCGCACATCGCTTTGCAAACTGGCAGACGAGGGTTTTCTAGTGCGAAAACAGGGTAAGGGTACTTTTGTCCGTCATCGCATTGTGTCCGAAAACATCTCTACAAACATCAGCTTTACGGAAGCGTGTGAAGCAAATGACATCGTGCCTGACCACCGCCTCTTGACGTTCGCGTTGCAGCCGGCGAACGAGCAAGATATACAAGAGCTAAAACTTAAGCCCGGTGATAAGGTCATTTTTATTGAGCGTGTTTTGCTCGGAGATAATGTGCCGGTAATCCTTGACCGCATGTTTCTTCACCCGAAATATGTTTCGCTGATGAATGAAGATCTTGAAGGCGTCTCGCTTTACAGCACGCTGTCAAGGCTGTTCGGTATAACCATGCATCGATCGCATAAAACAATTCAACTCGGATTTGCGGATGAACGCGAAGCCCTGTACCTTCAGATTAAGAGAGGCGACCCCGTTTTGCTCATGACGGAAACGATTTTTGATGAAAACGGTGATCCGATCCATCACACAAAGCAGACGATCTTAGGCGACCGATACAAATACAAAGTTTATTAAGGCCCGTTGGCCTGCCGCTAATCATAAGACCGCGTTTGCATGTAGTCTCTGTATGGCTTGACGAGCGCTTTCCAGGTGTCATCCGAAATCAGATCGAGATAATAATCGCAATCAAGTACAAGTTCAGCTGTCTGAAAACGCAGCATTACTTCCCGATTGACGCGGGAAACGTAAAGATCCTCCGGGATGTCCAGCGAAGCGCCATCGTGGAGCGTAAACTCGTTGGTGAGCGCGTCATACTTGCCGTAGTCGGTGATCCAGCTTTTTCCTAAAAGACAAACGAGTCCTTCCGCGTCAGAGAAGATATCGCGACCGGAAAGGAGACGCGATTCATAGGGGACACCCATATAATTGTAAATCGTCGGAAGAATATCCAAACTGCAACAATATTTGTCGACCTGTTCGGGCTCAATACCTTCATGATAAAAAAGCAGAACGCTCTTGTAGACATCAAACGTTTCATCGAGGGAATGGCCTGCAATTTCTTCATATGTGCTGTGGCGGATTCCGTAGGGGTGATGATCCGGATTCAGCACGATAAGCGTCCGATCCATGATGCCGGCCTCTTGAAGCCGCTCAATAAGTGTTTGCATTGCCAGCTCGACTTCATAGTTGCACGCTAAATAGGCACGGGCCTCGTTAGAAATATCCCCGGGATATACATTCCAGTGTCGTTCTGACATTGCGTTGCCGAACTGAGAGTACGGCATATGTCCGCTGACGGTTAGATAGTAGACGTGAAACGGCTCTTTGTCGATAAATTCCGGCGTCGTTTTCTCGATCATTTCGTTATCGGATTTCGGCCAAAGCGGCTCCAGATCAAGACCGTTCCCGATCCCCCGGTAGGTATAACCCAAATTCGGATGCGACACGTCGCGCTCATAATATGTCCACGTATGGTCATGCCATGCATAGGTGTTGTAGCCGAGGCGTTTAAAGAAATTTCCAGGCGCGTAAGACATGTCATTGCCGGCAGACTGTACGAGCGACCAAACGCCCTGTTTCGGGATCATTCCGCAAAGTCCGGCGTACTCGCCGTCTAACGTCGATACCGACCACATCGGATTGTAATAGTTTGTGAATTGAATGCCTTCTTTGTACATTTTGTAAAGCGTCGGCGTCAGCACAGGATCGATACAGTAAGGCGAGAAGCTTTCCGCCGAGATAAAGATCAGGTTAAACCCTTTCCCCCGCCCCGTATGATCGTTCATGTACGTCGGGGCTGTTTTCGAGAAGGCATCATCGAGATACCTCGCTTGGTCTTCCCTCGTCGCAGGCTGCAACAGGCGATCATCCGGAAACGTGTAACCCTCCAAACGCTTCTCAAAATCAATTGGCCAGACCTGCGGGTCATACATTGGCTGTTGCGACGGATTCGTTGCCGGGTCTGTTGGCTGAGTGACCGATGTGTCATTGACTGTCGGCAGCGTCATTTCTATATCTTCATCCGTTCGTACCAAAGTATCGTCCGGAAGGACGGGCGGCGACAGAAAGCGTCGAATGTCGATTTCGATCGCTGTCATAACGCCAAACTGATGCGAACCTAGCAACAGTTCATTGTGGTGGAAATAGTTTTGCCAAGGGCTGTTATAAGAACGGTTAAACGCCATGGATACAATCGAAAGGCCGAAGAGCAATACACTGCATCCGAGACCGGTCAGAGCCTTTTTCCAGCCGGAGACGTTTTGAAATTCCTCAATTGGCCGACGCTTATACAGATATATGAAAAATAAGATCGATGGCAAAAGCAGAAATAGGATGGTCGGTATGTTCATCGCTATTTTCAGAAAAATATCTCCGATAAACTCAGCGACCTGTCCGCTGCGCTCAAGAGAGTAGACGATAAAGAACGTTCTGAAAAACTTGTAATAAACGAGTTGCGCTGAATAGATGATCGAAAAAGAGACAATGGCGATGCTATAAAGAACTCTCGCAACCTTTGGAGGAAAGAAGCTGACGACGGATACAATCCCGGCGGAGCGAGCAAGTGCAAAAAAGGCAGCGTGCAGCAAACCGATGTTAAATAACGGACGGAGAATCGTCAGACGAAAAACGATTTCGCAGATCATCTGAGCTCCGAAAAGAATGAGCGTTAACAAAAAGGCGCTCTTAATCGGGGGAGAATCGAAAGCATCGAGAAAACGACGCATACGCGTTTTAGGAGAATTTTCAGCCATATTATCTAGACGACTTTTTACCGTCACGCCATGCGACATCGGCGGGAACTTTTGCTTCAACCATTTGTACGCTATCGTCGCTTAAAACCCAATCTTCGCGGAAGGCGCCCACGGCTTTGTGTTCGGCATCGCTGTGTCCCTTTAAGCCGAAAGATCTGAAATCATCAACACTGGAACGATCGTACATGATGTTCTCGACGACATACATCAGGTATAGTGTCGCCTGCTCTTGTTGACCTGGCGATACGGCAGATTTGTACGGTGTCACCGACATACACGTACCATTGATCTTGATTTTTACCAGAATTGCGACAAAATTGTCGGAGCGGTCATTTTCATGGTAGCCGTAATACACTCGGGTCACACCGTGTGTCTCCTCATAGTTCCACACGCTTAACGGTTCACCGGCACTCGCGTCCTCGTTCCAGTAATTCTGCTTAAGACGAAGCGCGATATCATCTTCCATCTCTGCTTCAATCGTCTTAAATAACGGCATAAGATCGATGCCGTCGAGATTGCGAGGATAATCTTTAAGGCCAACGACTTCAAACGTTTTAGTCATCGGGGAGAGCTTTACGCCATTCTCGGCAAACCATGTCTCGTCGATCTCGCACCGAACCGTCACGCGATCGCCGTTAGAAAGCTGATCGTCCGGCTCCGCTGTGAATTGAAGCGGAGGCTGTGCTGCCGTTTTCTGATCTACCCAATCTGCCGGAAGACGCGTCGTATCGAACGAAATCGTACCGTTGTCCGAGACACCGTTAAACATCAATACAAGGTTTTCAAAAGGATTGACCGTCTTAGGCTCAGGGAGACCCTCTACCGTAAAATTAAGAGTTGTTTCTGCGGCAATCCTGCCTGCCGATGTCAACGCTCGGTTGTCTGGAATCACGTGAAGGATGACGGTATCGCCGTTTGAAAGCTTCGTGGACGGGCTTAAGAAATCAAACGCAAAATCGTCTTTAAAATGTTGAATTTCACCAGAAAGCGCCACTTCCGCCTCGCCGACGCCGTTATAGCCTTTGAACGTTAATTTCACCGAATCTTCTACATGAATCCTCGCTGCTTCGGAAAGATTCCGAACGGTGTAAACAAACGATGTATTTTTGAAACGAATGCCTGCCGCTTTAGCGAGCGCTTCGTCAAAGGATGCGCGAATTTCTACGGTATCGCCATTCCTAAGCGTAGTAGTCGTTTTGGCCGTATACGACAACGTCGCGAGCGCCGCCTCATACATGAACGCGCGTTTGAGCCCTTTTTCATCACCGTCTTTCAGCGCATCCATTTTTTCACGCACCATGGCCTGCGTGCGCTCTCGATTCGTTTTAAGTTCGAGCGTGCCATAGCCGTTGGCGCCGCTCACATGAATGGACGCCAGCTCCCGCACATCGATTGAACTCCCGGCACAACCGAACGCCACCGTCATCAAGGACGCGATGAGAACAATAACGGAAATAACGATGATACTCTTGCGTTGCATGCTTTTTTACCTCGAAAAGCGTTTGTTTTGCGCATGTCAATTTCGTGTCCGTCTAGTTTACATTATTTTTGCATTCTTTTCAGCATTTTCAAGATACACTGGTAAACTAGTGATGTATGAAGTGACTTTTCGGCAGCCGCGAGCCTTGTTGCATTGACGGCTCGAAAATTGCAGGACTATGCCGCATTGTCGATCCGAAACGGAATACTGCTAAACAATATCGCATTGTCGATAAGGAACCGGAAACTGTCGGACTATACCACATTCTCGATCCGGAAACGAAAATCACCGGATCATGCCGCATTGTCGATAAGGAATCCGTATTCCTGTATCGAATCGGCCGACGAATCTGCAAGAATGTCCTTAACGACTTGAATTTATCACTGGAATGTATCTCGGAGAAAAGAGCGCATGATCACTTGGACAGAAGAACAGGACTATATTATCCGCTATGATCGACCGGCGAATCTGCTCGTCTCTGCTGCCGCCGGATCAGGCAAGACGGCTGTCCTAACGGAACGTATCGTTCAGCGCGCACTGGCAAAGAAAATCCGTCTTCCCCATATCCTCGTCATGACGTTCACCGAACTGGCAGCCAAACAAATGAAACAGCGCATCGCGGCGCGCTTTCGCGAAGTCAGAAAAGAGGACGCGGACACATTGCTTCAGGAACTTCCGCTCGCTCAAATCTCGACCGTGCACGCTTTTTGTAATCAGGTGCTTTCTGCTCATCTTGACCGCTTTGCAGGAAAAGACGGAAATCCGCTCTTAGAACCGGGCTATCGCATCGCCGACGAATCCTTGTCAAAAACACTGCTTGACCAGTCTCTCGACAGCGTCATATCGTCATTGAACATCGGCCTTGATGCAATGTTGAGAAAAACCGATCCGCAGCTTTCCGGTGAAAGTGTTCCGAGCGGTTTGCCGGATGAAGAGGAATCGCCGGCGCCTTTTATCCTCACCGGGGAAGAACGCACGCATGACGAGTGGTATAGAGATTACCGCGCGCTCTCGCTCGCCTTCGCGCCGCGCCTTACCGACGTCCCGTTTCGTAAAGCCATCGTTTCTATGCTCAATCATCTGCACAATCTCCCTCATTACGAGAATCTGGCCGCCAAAGCGGTGGAGCAACTCTTTACCGTGGCGGAAGCCTTCCCTTCGGATGCCGTCTCCTCTTTTTGGTGGGAGCGCTTTGAAAAAGCTTACGACACAGCCAAAAGGGCGCTTGAAGACCTGCGTCAAACCGGTGTTTACGCTTCATTTAAAAATCCGGAAAGCAACCCGATCCGTCAGCTTAAGACCGTCACCCTCACGATGGAAAAAGTGATCGGCCAACTTGCCGGTCCCCATGTCCGCACAGCAGCGCGCTGGGATGCCATTGTACGTGCAGGTCAATCGATCGATGAGCTGAAGTTCCCCTCCTATATGGGAAGATCCGCGAACGAAAGCATTCAGGAGCGCAACCGCTATCTCGACCGCTTCTGGCAAGACGTGCTCCCGCTCGCGGGACTGATCTCTGACCGCACGCCGAGAACAAAGCGCTTGGAGCCTTATTTGGAAGGATTCCCTCCCGTTTTCACGATGTCAACAAGTGAGCTTAGGCGCGACCTCATCGCTTCTGCTCGCGTGGCGGCACGATTCATTGAGGTTGTGCTTTTAGTTGATGCCGATTACAAAAAACGGCGCTTCAGCGACAACGTTATTCTCTTTAGCGACATTGAACACGGTGCGCTCGCGCTCCTTGAAAACGAGGACATCGGCGCCTACTACAGGAATCACTTCGACGAGGTCTATGTCGACGAATACCAAGACACGAGCAGCATCCAAGACGCCATTATAAAGGCAGTCAGGCGTGACAATGTCTTCATGGTCGGTGACGTCAAGCAAAGCATCTACCGATTCCGCTACGCGAATCCGAAGCTTTTCGCAGCGCTGGCAGACGCGTCGGTACTCATCTCCCCCTATCAGGATATGCCGGATAAGGAGGCAGACGAGAGAACATCGGCTCAGAAAGCTCCCCTGAAAACCGTTTCGGATAATGCTTTACAGAAAGCTTTTCAGGATACGCCTACGCGGGAGTCTATACAGGATACGCTAACATCTGCGGATAACGCCGACTCCATGCCAACAACACCAAGCTCTGCAGCAGGATATCTGGCGCTCCTTAGCCGAAATTTCCGCAGCCGCCCCGGTATCTTGGAGTTCGTCAATGATTTTTTCAGCGCATTTCTGACACGCGAATCGGGCGATATCGAATATGACGAAACGCAGGCTATGACACCGGTTCGCCCGGTGTCGGAAAGCGATTTGCCGCCTGTTGTTCTCTCCGTCGCCTGCATGACGGACGAAAGCGCGGAAGACGACGATGACACGTCGGATGCGTCTCATTTGTCGCAAACGGAGCGCGAAGCCGTAATGGCGGCTGATATCATCCAAAATCTGCTCGCCAACGGCGCAGCGCCGGAATCCATCGCGCTGCTTTTGCCGACGAATGACAACTGCCGCGTATATGGTGACGTCCTGAAGGCATACCATATTCCTATCGTTACCCGTACCGGACCTGTATTCCCGGATAATCCGGTAACTCGTCAAGTTGAAGCCCTGCTGGCTCTTCTCGACAATCCATTGCAGGATATTCCGCTGATCAACACACTGCTTGGACCTTTTGTTCTTGAATCCTTCTCAGAAGAAGAGCTTGTGGCACTCGCTGGCACAGCAGCACCTGATCAGAGCGACTTGTCGGGCGATTCGGATGATTCTGAGCCTTACCGAGGAGAATCGCATCCAAGTGAGACGGCGAAGATGGCACGAAATGCTACATCTAACCAGGGCGATTTGCCCGACGACACAGAATCCGGCATTTCACGTTCAACAAAGAAAGATATGCTGATTGATGCAGTATTTCATCTTGAATCCTTGGACAAGCCAACCAAGACATTCGCTCTCAAAGCGGAGCAGGAGAAAGAGCGTTCTTTCCATCGCCGCTTTCAGGCAGTTGCAGAAGGAAATCCTGCCGTCTGCCAAACGCTTGATACGGCCCTTTATCAAAAAGTCAGACGCTTTTCGAAGACAATTGAGCGCTGGCGCTTGCTGGCGCAAGAGCTTCCCGCATGTGAGCTTGTCGATGTTATTTTCTCTGAAACCGATTATGAAGCGTTTGTGGCCACTCTCCCGCAAAGTGAACATTACTCCGCCGATCTTGACATGCTAAAAGAGCTATTAGAGGGTGATCCCGGCGCTCCTTTGCCGGATCTTCGAGAGGCGCTAAACAGGGTTCGTGAGGCACGTGAGCAAGCTCGCACGATTCCTTCTTCGGAAAGCGCGCTTCTTCCCGGTGCGGTACACGTGCTCACACGCCACAGCAGCAAAGGATTGCAGTGGGATCACGTGATCTTGGGCGGTCTTTTTCGCCCAAATGAACGACGGGATTCCAGCGAAATTATTACCTTCTCCGAACAACAAGGTCTCTCTTCGTGTACGATCGCGGACGGCGGTCTTGCCGTGTACAACAACCCGCTTCATGAGCGTGCCGTCTCTATGCATACCCGTGACGCACAAGCGGAATCTTGGCGTCTGCTCTATGTCTCCATGACGCGAGCAAAGGAGCGCCTTTTCCTGTTATTCCCAGCGAAGAAAACAGTGGGTGATATCGGGCGCGTTAATAGACTCATCGAACGCGTCTACGCTGATACGCAAACAATGACGGATGACTTGCGAAAACAAAGGAGCGCCTTTTCGACCGAGCTTGCGTCTGCCACGAATTCCGATGCGGAGCTGATCCTCGGCGTCCTGGCTTTGCGCGAACCGTTTATCTTGGATGCCATGATCAATTCTGAAGGAATACAAGATAATATGGACGAACAAGAGGATAACACCCCATCATGCGTGATCACAGATGAAATCCAATCACGTATAAGCACAGATGACACTCAAACACGTATGAGCATAGCTGACGCTCAAATACGAACGAGCACAGATGACGTCCAACCGGGTGATGCCGCAAAAATCAGTCTGAACGACGACGAGCTGAGACGAAAAACTGTTGAGGAATTCTCTTTTGAGCACGCTACGGCCTATGTTGAGCGCTGGATCGACATCTATAAAAGGGTAGAGGAACGTTCATCTTCTCCGATGGACGTACGGCTAGATGAAAATACACCTCCTGATATTATGTGCGGCGATGACACATTGTTTGAATCTGAAAAAGCTTACCAAAAACTCCTTCTGGCAACGATTCCTCGTAAAGACGCCGCGAACACCCCCGCTAAAATATCTGTCACCGAGCTCAAGCGACTGCGCGAAGAAGCGACCCTGATCGCTACTGAAGGCGAATTTGCCGACGCGCCCGTTCCCATTTACACAGGTTCGTTTGAGGGCGATCGTGAAGGAGCTCCTGTGCCTAATATCACGGATCCATTCGTGCACGATCTTGAAGGGAGTTCCGTGCCTATTGCCACAAGTTCGTTTGAGGGCGATCGTGAAGGAGCTCATGTGCCTAGTGTCGTGAGTTCCTTCGAACGCGATCACGTGGGGGAACCCGCGCCTTTTAGCACCAGTTTTCCCGAGTACCGTCGCGATAGGAAAGGCGCGCATGACATCGCGTTGACGATGCGTCGTCGTGAGGATGAAGATCCTGTTCAAGGGGTCGTTTTAGGTACCGTCTTGCATACTGTCTTTCAATTTTTAGACATTGAGTCGCTTCGAAATGCATCCGAAGAAGAGGGCGTTGCGCTTTACCACAAACAACTGGATGATCTTCGTGATCGAGATGTGCTCGATTCTGCAGAACATGCCGCGGCGATTCCCTTTTCCAAGGCGGCCCTCCTTTGGACAAAGAGCGACCTTGCAGGCAGGCTGCTTTCAGTTGCGAGGACGACCGGTAAGGTGTATCGTGAAATGCCTTTCACGCTTGCTGTTCCTTCGAAAACGCTCATGTCGAGCTGGGCGGAAGACGAAATGACGCTTGTGCAAGGCATGATTGACCTCTGGTTCGTCGAAGAAAACGGTGACGCGATTCTGATCGATTTTAAATCGGATCGTCTTCCCGCTCATGACGAAGAAATATTCTTCAAGAAGCGCTACGGTTTTCAACTTCAAACATACGCCGAGGCCATTGAGCGCGCGACGGGACGAACCGTTCGCGAGCGTATCCTCTGGCTCATACGCGCAGGCCGCGGATTAATTTTTTAAAACTCACAGAATCAAAATGTGTTGTTTACAGGAACGGAAACACATTATTCTTAAGACAAGCAGGCGAATAATTCCAAGGTATTCCGCCTAGATGGTAAAGAGACATTTATTTGACAAAAAAGACTGGAACGCAGACAATACCGTTGGAGGCAGATGGGTTCTGGTGTGCCCTGCGGTCTTCAAAACCGATATGGGGAGTTAGGAGCTTCCCGGGTGAGTTCGATTCTCACATGCCTCCGCCAATGTAAATCCCGCTGTATCGACACACGGCCAGATGTTGAGTGTAGTTTCACGGCTGGATTTTAGTGTCAGCACATGCCTAGACGCTGAGTATCGGCGCACGGATAGGCGCTGAGTGTATAGGCATACGGCAAGACGCTGAGTCTAGATACCCTGCCGGACACTGAGTCTAGGCACACGTCAAGACACTGTTATAAGCATACGGCAAGACGCTGAAAGGAGAAGCGGCTCTCATGTCGCACACGCCATGAAAAGACGAACAGGCACAACCTCCCGCGGTATTCGCACACCCATCATAAGAGGCGGAGATCCGCTGATCGAAATCGCCGTTGACAGCGTGTTGCTCGCAGCAGAAGAAGAAGGTTTTGAGCTGCATGATCGCGATGTCGTAGCCATCACGGAGTCTGTGGTAGCACGAGCTGAATCAAACTACGCAACCTGCGACGACATCGCGGAAGATACGCGCAGGCTTTTCCCTGAAGGGGAAATCGGCCTCGTTTTCCCGATTCTGAGCCGCAATCGATTCTCACTCAATCTCAAGGGAATCGCGCGCGGAGCGAACCATGTTGTCCTTCAACTTGCCTACCCGACCGATGAAGTCGGCAATGCTCTCATGGACATCGATCGCATGGATGAAGCGGGCATTGACCCCTTGACCTGCTGTCTTACAAAAGAGGAATACCGCGAGCGTTTCGGCACGTATCGTCATCATTTTACCGGCGTGGATTACGTCAAGTATTACCACGATATCATCACCGAGGAAGGCTGTACGACAGAGATCATCCTCGCCAATCAACCCACAGCGGTATTGGAATACACGCCTTATGTATTGGTATGCGACATTCACACGCGTGAACGCACAAAAAAACTGCTTAAACGCGCCGGCGCGAAACGTGTACTCGGGCTGGAAGATCTCCTCGCTCAACCCTCAGATAAACACGGTTACAACGAACTTTACGGACTCTTAGGAAGCAACAAAGCCGACGAAGAACGCGTTAAACTCTTTCCTCGCGCAGGAAAAGAGCTCGTTGACGCTATTTCCGCAGAATTTTTGAAGCGCACCGGCAAACGCATCGAAGTCATGATTTACGGCGACGGCGCTTTCAAAGATCCTGTATGCAAAATTTGGGAACTTGCCGACCCTGTTGTATCGTCGGCATTTACCGACGGACTTACCGGCACGCCCAGCGAACTGAAGCTCAAATATCTCGCGGACAATCAGTTCGCCGACCTTACAGGCGCCGAACTTGAAACGGCGATCAAAGCAGCGATTCGCGATAAAGACACAGAGGCGTCATCGTGTGAAGAAAAAGAGGGCACCACACCCCGTCGAATCACCGACCTTCTCGGATCACTCGCCGATCTTACATCCGGCAGCGGCGACAAAGGCACGCCGGTCGTCCTCATCCAAGGTTATTTTGACACTCTCGCCGACTGATGGCGTATCGCCGGCAATTTTAGAAGGAGACAGTTTTCATGTCTGAAAAAACAAGAAAGAAGACGCATTCTCTAATGCCGCGCGGCAAAAATGAAACCATCACGGTGCTCATTCGAGGCGGAGGCGATCTCTCGTCTGCCGTCATCCATCGTCTCTGGAACGCAGGTATGCGTGTAATCGTCTGCGATCTTGAAATGCCTTCCTGTGTTCGGCGCACAGTCTCCTTTTGCAACAGCATCTACGAAAAAGAGTGGACGATTGAAGGTGTGACATCACGCTATATCGACGGAATCGACGCCATCGAAGAAACTCTTGCCGAAGGTATCATTCCGGTGCTCACTGTTCCCGATCACGTCGTGTTAAAGGCCGTTCATCCGGATGTTTTCATTGACGCGACGATCAGCAAGAAAAAGCCGAATTACGACCTAAGCTGGGCGCCGCTTGTAATCGGACTCGGGCCGGAAATCACCGCCGGCGAAGACGCGGATCTTGTCGTTGAGACACAGCGCGGTCATTACCTAGGTACTCTCATTCAGAAAGGAAAAGCGCTTCCGAATACGGGAATCCCCGGCAACATCACAGGCCACACGTATGACCGCGTCCTTCGCGCGCCGTGTGAGGGTGAAGTCGTTTGTTTACGCCGGATTGGAGATCAGGTAAACGAAGGAGAGCCCGTGTTGACGGTATCGGGACAACCTGTCAGAGCCCCGATCGACGGCATCGTTCGCGGTTTGATCGCTCACGGTTTTCACGCTCGTAAAGGCCTAAAGGTCGGTGACATTGATCCGCGAGGCTTTGAAGACCACTGTTACACCATCAGCGACAAAGGCCGTACGATATCCGGCGCCGTTCTTGAAGCAATCGTCAACTTTTTTGTTTCCGAAGGATCGCTTCGCTTCATAAAAAACGGCTGTGACCATGCCTGACAGGCAGCTCCAACAACGATCGGAAACTTCCTCTTACCGTGAAATCTCCTTTGAGGCATATACGGCTTCCCTCATTGCGCACGTAGATGAGAACAAGGCCTCGCCCTTTGTCATCAGCGCTATCGGCGGCGGCGGAAAAACGACGACACTTCTAGATCTTTATCTTCAGCATGACAACGAACGCTCGGTAATATTGACATCAACGACTGCCATGTTTGCGCCGACATATTGCCAAGCGGATTTTACTCGTGTTGCCGGAGACCGCTCAATGCCCGACACATTGAAGAGGGTCACGCTTGGCAATCCGCCTGCATTCTCCGGTGTCTGGTTTCAACATCCCTTTGAAAATGTAGAAGGCAAATACAAGGGTATCGACAAAGAAGTCTTCGATGCTCATGTTCGCACGTTGCGCATGTCAAACGATCCGATTCTGTCGACTAACAAAATGACGACTTGCGTATCCGATCGTGTTCCGCTTTTTCTTTGCGAAGCGGACGGATCAAAACAGAAACCCTTCAAGGCGCATGCCGCCCACGAACCGGTGATCCCGGAAACATCCGATCTCACCCTGATCTTGTTCGGACTTTCCGGAATAGGAAAGAAATGTACGGAGGACGTCGTCCATCGTTCATCGCTCTTTGCCGATGTTGTCGGCATCAGCGAAGGGGATAACATCACGTTTGACCATCTTGTAAAACTGTTAAGAAGCGGAATGCTCTTCAAAGGCATTCCTCCCACAAGCCGCGTTTCGGTCATCTTCCACCAGACAGATGTTTTGCCGGAGGATATGCGTTCTAAAAATCAGCTTCTCGCGTGCGCAGAAGCGACTCTCGATGTGCCGAGGATCGACGCCGTCTTTTTTAGAGGGAAAGATCCAAATCAGGATCAACAACTTACAACCTACATGGGTTTAGCACATAAACATCCGGCGCTGCCTCTTTTTTCAACGGTTCTGCTGGCGGCAGGCACCTCTTCCCGCATGCCGGGACAAAACAAACTTCTGCTTCCATTAGGCGGTGAACCGGTCATTGTCCAAACGCTTCGGCGCATCTTCGCGGGTCCATGCCGTGACATTGTCATCGTGACAGGCCACGATTCGGACGCGATCCGTGAAGTGATTGATCCTATTATTGAGAAAGATACCCCTCCCGATACACGCGTCATCGCAGTCCATAATAAGCGCTATTTGGAAGGTCAGGGCACGTCGGTTGCTCGCGGTATTACCTTCCTTGGCGAAGCAAGCATCGCAGGCTTTTGTGTGCCGGGTGATCAACCGTTGATCTCACCGGGCGCCATGCGCACGCTCGCGGAAAAAGCGACTTGTAACACGATTCTCGTTCCATGCCGTGAGGACGGTTCCCGTGCATCGCCTGTTCTTTTCGGGAAAAAATATTATGACGAACTTGCAGCGTTAGAGGGCGATGTCGGGGGACGGCAAGTCATGTGGAAACATCCTGAAATACTGCAACTCATCTTAACCGGCGGATGTGATCTTTTTTATGAAGATGTCGATACAAAAGATAGCTACGAGCGCTTGGTTAATGCTCGGAGTATCTAAACACTATTATTTTATCCGGCGAATATTTCAATAATAAAGCTCGCGTATTTTTTTATACGAGAGCTTTTACGAGTACTTAAATAGACCCTTCTACATGAAAGACGATCTTCGCCTAATAATTAGAATGCTGAAGATTAGCGTTTGATGTCAATCTGACAGACTTCCATCGCTTTAAGAGCGTTCTCGTGACTTTCTGGTGTTACGCCCGCGCAACAGGTCGCATCGACGAGGATGGGTACTTCAGGAAGATATGCTTTAATCAGAAGAGCGTTAGAAATAACGCAGATATCCGTGCAGAGCCCAACGAGTGTTATCGATGTGATCGGCGTCTCATTGTGTGCGTTCATGAGAACGTCTACAAGTTCCTTTGCACCAAAGGTATCTTTCTCGATGGTGACGTCATTTTCCGAATCAAGCTGATCGATAATATCCCATCCGTGTGTCCCGCGGATGCAGTGTTCAACAGGAAGAAGGCGCCCTTCCTGCGTCTCTAAATATTGATCATCGTGTGTATCTTGAGTAAAAATGACGCGGCCTTCGAATTGGCGGACTTTTTCCGCGACACGCGGTACAATGGCCTGCGCTTCAGGCGTTCCGAGAGCGCCGTCTACGAAATCATTTTGCATATCCACGACGATGAGAAGATCGTTTTTCATGTCGCGCCTCCCTTCGTCTATCATGTCGAAATTCCGAACGTTTATTTATCAATAATCAAATATTCGCCAGGTCGCACCATGTCCAAATACTGTCGTGCGATGTGTTCGACATAGGCATCGGTGTCTGCCATCTCATTGAGATTTTTGAGCCTTTCATATTCGCTGGCAAGTTCGTCGCGCTCTTTTTCAAGCCGACGTCTTTCTTTTGAAAGAACCGCAAATTCGTTCTGCTGTTTCAAGAACGCAGAAAAGCAAAGCGCCAAAATAATAATGGCACATATGCCGACAAAAAAACGAAGCAAGAACATTGAGGTGCTCTGCCGCTGTTTCATTTTGCGATTTTGGGCTTGCCGTAGATGCATTATGTGTACCTGTCGACCTGACGTCCTATTGTGGTGATTACCATGATAGTACAGCATTACCGCTTTTGCAAACAAATTGCCCTCTGTTCCGCCTGAGGATCTGTTTCATTTGAATGACAAATCTAATAAAACAGGGGATCGTATTCCACAGGAGATCAGCTTTCTAAAGGAAGCACCTCGAAAAGTGACGAAGCCTCCTCTTTTCTCACATGCTCTCGGAGCTCTAAAATTCGAACGCGTGTCCGTTGCTGGCCGAAACCAATATCAAGAACATCTCCAATTTTAACTTCGGTGCCGGGCTTTGCTTGTCTGCCGTTGACATCAATACGTCCGGCTGCCGCCATATCGCGGGCGACCGTTCGACGCTTCACAATACGCGATACTTTCAAAAATTTATCCAGTCTCATCGCTTTTTACATTTCCTTTCGTGATTAGCTCATTCGTTTTGCCTGATTCCAAAGGACATCCATCTCTTCAAGTGTCATGGATTCCAACTTGCGTCCTTCGGATAACGCGAGCCGCTCGACCTCGGAAAATCGTCTTATGAATTTTTCCGAGGACATTGTCAGCGCCGTTTCCGGATCAATGTCGGAGAGGCGAAGCGCGTTTACTACGGCAAAGAGAAGATCTCCCGCTTCTTCCACAGCCTTTCGCTTCGCAGAATAAGCGAGTTGATCGAATGATGATTGACCGTCCGATGAACGACTGTTGGTGAAATGCTTGTCCGCGGATTGACTGTTCGCGGACTGGCCTTTTTGACTGTTCGCGGACTGGCATTTGACGAAATTATCAGAAACAGTCGTTGAAGCAGTCGTTTCGGTGTCCACTAGTCCTGTCGTATCGATATTTCGATAGACAGCCAACGCGTCGCAAAACTCGCCATATTCTTCTTTTATTTTGTCGAGTGCGCCTGAAGCGTCCGGCCAATCAAAACCAACGCGCGCCGCTCTTTTTTGCAGTTTCAATGCCCGTGTCAGTGCCGGAAGCCCTCGCGACACGGCTTCCAAGGAAGCGCTTACACTGTCGAGACCTTTCTCCCGATCCTTATTTTTATTCCAAATCGTCAACACCTCTTCCGGAGTCTTCGCCTGATCATCACCGAACAGGTGTGAGTGTCGTGAAATCAATTTGCGACAAATACCTGAAACGACATCATCAAAGTCAAAAAGGTTTTTGTCTTCGGCCATGCTTGTGTGAAAAACGACCTGCATGAGGACATCGCCAAGCTCTTCACAGAGATCTTCCATGTTGCCGCTCGTAATCGCGTCGACTGCCTCATACGCTTCCTCAAGCATATTTCCAGCAATACTTTCATGCGTCTGTTCCCGATCCCACGGACAACCTTCGTCACTGCGAAGAAAGCGCATAATTTGCAAAAGCTCTTCAATCGTATATCGCGCGTTCACCGAGAACGCACCAGCAAAACCGATATGTGAAAGCGCGCTGCGAAATATTTCGCGGTCACGGTCAAAAGTCAGAAGTTCACAGGCTTCTTCCGGCGTCATCCATTCCGCGTTGGACACTTCCTCCAGCTGAGGTGAGAGCACACCGCCTACATAATCGCCGATAAAAAAGCGAACCGTTTTCTTTACTCCCGGTCTCGGCGAATACGTGGATTCTTCTACAAAATCAGAAAGGATTGTAATCTCAATCCCGGTCTCTTCAAAAACTTCTCGAATGGCAGTTTCCTTGTCCGTCTCACAGATTTCAATATGTCCTTTGGGGAAAGACCAATGTCTTGCAGAATGGCGCACCATCAATACCTGCAAAACGCCTCCATGGAGGCGAAACACGATCGCACCGCAGGAACGTTCAATTCTCGGATCCGACATCATCATTATTCGGTCTTTATATCCTTTCCTTAAACTTCTTAACCTCGTGTCATTCTACCATGCACAATAAAACACAACACACGAGCGACAATAGAATACGAATTATTAGTTTGGATATTGTCATACGCCATAAAAAGTAATAAAATGTAATCATTCTCTTAGATGAAAGGAGTATAGCATGGGCAAGTTTGTAGTTAAAAAGACGGATGCGGGGTACTCGTTTAATCTTGTAGCAGGTAATAACGAGATCATTGCCACATCAGAGGTTTATACCAGCGAAGGCGCGTGCCTCAAGGGTATTCAGAGTGTTTCCAAGAATGCTCCCATCGCAAATTTCGAAGACCAGACCGGTGACTCTGTCGAGACAGCTGTTAACCCCAAATTTGAAATGTTCATCGACAAGGCAGGCGAGTTTCGTTTCCGGCTAAAAGCCAGAAATGGCGAAATTATTGCCGCTTCTGAGGGTTACAAAGCTAAGGCCGGTTGTCTCAACGGTATTGAAAGTGTCAGGAAAAACGCAGTAGAAGCAGAGATTGAAAAGACTTATTGAGTGTAGAAAACCGACATTCAGTGCAAAAGGATCGATTAAGAAGTTATTTTGATAAATATTGTTCAACAGGACATTGAAAGTGGCTGAGGGTTTAGCACTCTCAGCCACTTTTAATGCATTGCTGAACACCGGCAATCATTTGAACGCCTATCCTTCATCCTTCTTTTTACTAAGTTCGGTTTTTGCTATGTTCGGTGTAGTGTAGAATGATAGCGGCTTTAAAGTCCTCTATGGATCCTATAGTCTTCTAGAGATATAGAAACTTTATTACGCTGTATGATACAGGATGGTATGACCTGCGATGTACAAACATTTTTTCAAAAGACTGATCGATATTATCTTTAGTGCGATCGCCATTGTTTTGCTTGCTATCCCGATGTGTATTATCGCGTGCGTGATCAAAAAAGAAGACCCCGGTCCGGCTTTGTTCAAGCAACAACGCGTCGGTCAATACAAACGCCTTTTTTCAATATATAAATTCCGGAGCATGCGCCTTGACACACCTAAAGATGTGCCGACACATCTTTTAGAGGACCCTGATCAATACCTCCTGAAAAGCGGACGCTTTCTTCGAAAATCGTCGTTGGATGAACTGCCGCAGCTTTTCAATATTATTAAAGGAGACATGAGTATCATCGGCCCGAGGCCGGCGCTCTGGAATCAAGATGACCTCGTCCGTGAGCGTGATCGGTACGGCGTGAACGATGTGCTTCCGGGGCTGACCGGATGGGCGCAGATACACGGCCGAGATGAACTTGAGATTCCGGTTAAAGCAAAACTGGACGGCGAATATGTCGCCAGTCTTTCTTTTGCCATGGACGTCCGCTGCTTTTTCCTCACTATTAAAAGCGTCTTCAAAGGATCCGGCGTCGTTGAAGGCGGCACCGGCACCCTCGAAAAAGAACGCAAAAATACCAATTGATATCAGGCGCCGTATGCATCCTATTGATATCAGGCGCCGTGTGCATCCTAGAAGGTGCAGCTTAAAAGTCTATCGTGGCGATTCGACATGAAGTGAATACCGTTTTGCCCTAGCAGGTGTAACTTAGGAAATCTTTTTTGCCTTGTCTTAGTAAAGAGATCAACTCGCTTATGCCATAGCGACCCTTATATTCCTCACGATTTCGCAAGAGATAGTACACAATAAGCAGCGGATAAGCCTTGCCCAAAAGCGCGTAGTAAAGTGCTCCTTTGCTGCGAAAATAGTGCTCATTGTAATCTTCAAACCATGTAGACGGCTGCTGGTCGATGACGCCGAGAGATCGATTGACGGCGATCACATGCATACCGCTCCGGACGCAATCCATGACAAAAAGCGAATCTTCACCCGCGGCGAAAGGCGCTCCGCCGCCAAACAACAATGAAAAGAAGACGTTGGCTTTGAGAAGCGAAGATCGGCGCACCGCGACCCGACAAGCGCCGTAACGCAATGACTTGTACCACCGGACTCGGATACATTCCCGTTGATTCGGCTTGCGAAGAAAACGCGGATCATTCCGACGTTCCATTTCAAAGAGAATCATATCGGCTTCAGGATACTGATCGAACGTTTGCTCCACTATGGAAACATAATCGTCGTGATACCGAACGTCCTGATCGGCAAAAAGCAGGATCTCGCCCGTGGCGTTAAGGATCCCCATGTTGCGGTTGCGACCGACGCCTCGCTGTGATGAATGATAATACGTGACCCGATGACCGTAAGAGGACATTTGATGTATCCCGTCTTTGCCGCACTGATTGCATATCAAGGCCTCGCTTCGAAGATTCATCGCTTCCGGCAACTGCTCGTCATATTGATCGATTGCCGCCACAAGCACTTCAACGCGCCCTTGGTTCTTCTCTTGACCCGGTGTTGCTTTTGACACGAAAACACAGTCCTCCATCAAACTGATCTCAGAATACCACGCAGCCCGCTGAACCGCCAAGACGCCATGCTTTTTAAGTGAAAAGAGCACGGATAAACGCGATATGATAAAATCACAGAAAATCCGACAATAGCAAGTCTTTTGACGAAAAGACCGTTGCTTACGGCAGGATATCAAGGATGATGGTGCAGTCTAAACAGGCGGGTTTTTCTCCCGTCGGACATTTTCAAGACATCACCGTGGATCAAGACCGGTTTTCGATTCGCGATTACCTCTTGATGCACGTGTTGCTTGCTTTCGGTCTCGGGATGCTTTACGGGAGTATCGCCGTCGCCGCCATCTGCCTTCTTTCGTCGCTTTTCCTTCTCCTTTTCTACCGATCGAATGGGCACCGCATGGACGCGCTCATACTGGCTTCTTTCATCGCGATGGCTGCTGTTGTGCTGATCTATGCCGGCAACGTCGAAATGTACAATAACAGCTATTATCTAGGCGGCTCCGACGACATGCATTTCGAAAAAAGCGCCCGCTACGTGATCGAATGCAACATGTACACTATTTCCGATATCAACGCGGGAATGGCTTTCGACACAAGCGACTACAAGGGCTTTCTGATAATACTTGCTTGGCTGATGCGCTTCTGCGATCTTTTCGGAGGGTACCATACCATCTGTTTTCGCGTTATCAACGTTCACCTGTGGTTAGCGGCGGCACTGATGATCTCCGATCATTACCGAAAACGCTTTCCGCAAAATGAGCGCACAAGCTGCCGCATTTTCCTGCTGACCGCCCTATTTCCGAACGCCTTATATATCTCAGGTCATGCCTTTCGCGATACTATCGGAATTTTTCTCATCGTATTCATGTACGTTAAATGGGATCTCTTTTTCAAGAAATCGTGCACTTGGCCAAATCGCCTTATAATTGCCCTTTACACGTTGCCGACACTCTACATCGGATACTGGGTCAGGAACTTCAACTTCTTCATCATCCTCGCCATCATGGCGCTTTCCTTCGTTTTCATGGAAGTAGAGAACAAAAAACGACATTATCTCATCAGTCTTCTTCTCGTTCTAGCGGTGTTGCCGATCCTAATGACCCGATTCGATTTGTTGTACATGTTGAAGCGGTTTTACACGCGCTATTCGGACAAATTATTGGCGGGAAACCCCGGCGTATCGCAAGTTATTTTTTCAGTGCCTCCTCTGCCCTTCGGGATCTTTCTTAGGATTGCTTTCGGCCTGATCGTGCCAACGCCGATCTGGCTTTTCTCACCATTTCTACGATCTTTCTCGGTCAATGCCCTCATTGATGCCGTTGTCAGCTTCGGAACCATCATTCAGCTCTACGGATTGCCTTACGCCCTATTAAGTATCCGCTCTATGAAGAAAATGGCGCTGACCTTCTTGTTCTCTCTGCTGATCATCGTGATCACGACGTTCACATTCCGTCATTTCATCACGATCTACCCGTTCATGATTCCTCTGATTCTTCATGGGGCCGCAATACTGCCGTATGAAAAGCGCCGGCCGATTTTTATAGCGCAGACGATCTTCATTGGATTTCTGCTGATCGTTTACGCTCTTGGGCGCTAAAAATGCTTATTGCACAGGATTAGATCACTTTAAAATAGTCGTCATCTGCGCTAAAATCTAAAGGGGCGATCTTGTAAATCTTCTTTGTCGATTTGTAATGTAAAATTAATTTGACAAGGGAGATGCATACCTCATACTTATTCTTGTTACACCAACATTCTGGAATTGACACAATGCCGGAGAGGTTTAATGGAAGCAACTAAAGAGAAAACTAAAGTCTGGATATTTCACCCGGAATCTTCTGACGAATCTTTGGAAGGAAACCAGAGACCTGCTCGGCTTGCAAAACATTTAAACAGAAGAAACTACAAAACTACTGTCTTCTCTTCTTCAAAATTCCGTTATGCAAAAGAAAATTTGATCAAAGACAATTCAACATTCCTATATCGCGATGGCGAAGTTCCTTTTTACTACATTAAATCCAGATCGTATAAGAAGAATGACATCAACAGGATACTTAATTGGATCAATTATTATTTTAATGTAAAGAAAACAGCTAGAGAGATTATTAAGAAAGAAGGAAAGCCGGATCTCATCATCGGTTCATCACCGCATCCTTTAGCTATGCTTGCCGCCGTTCAATTAGGAAAGAAATACAAAATACCTGTCATAAACGAGGTCAGAGATTTTTGGCCTGAAGTCATTTTCTTGGGCGGAAGAATCAAAGAGAGCAGCTTGATCGGAAGAATCATGCTGGCAGGTGAACGATATATCTATGACAACTCGAACTCGTTAATATTCTTAAAAGAAGGAGATTTTCAATATATCGTAGATAAAAAATGGGACATCGACAACGGCGGATCGATAAACCTAGACCATTGTTATTACATCAACAACGGTGTCGATGTTGATGAGTTTGAAAACAATGTAAGAACGTATCAGTTTGAGGACGAAGATCTTCACGGCGATCAATTTAGAGCTGTCTACGTAGGTGCTCTCGGAAGAGTAAATGATCTTGATAAATTGTTAGACGCGGCAAAACTAATTGAAGATGAGAATATCCTTTTCTTGATCTATGGGAGCGGCGACCAAGAAAATCGTTTAAAAGACAGGTTAAAGGATGAAAATATCACGAACGTAAAATTCAAGGGGTATGTCGAAGGCAAATACATCCCCTACGTTTTAAGCAAGGCTTCTGTTAATTTGCTGATCTATACTCAAACTCAATATAACTGGTCTAGAGGAAACAGCTCCAACAAATTGTTTGAGTATATGGCCTCAGGAAAGCCGATCATATCGACGGTTAAGATGGGTTATTCGATCATCGACAAGTATAACTGCGGCATTGAGCTGGAAGGACAAAATCCGGAAGAGCTGGTCGACGCTATTAAACACTTCTATCATATGAGCGATGAAGAATTGAAATCTATAAAGGCCAATTGTAAAAATGGAGTTAAAGATTTCGATTGCAAATATTTGAGTTCAAAACTCGCTCAAGTCATCGATAAAACCATCGAAGAATATCATCGTTAATGAGTGAAAATCGCGCGGATAGGAAGCTGACTTCCAGTTGTAAGCGATAAAACAACGCACGTTGGAATCTGACTTTCTGTTCTCGTCGAAAAAATCATTTTTAATGGGAAGTTGCCTTCCCGTTCTAGAGCTTTCTCTTTCTAGAACCTTACCGTTCTAGAGTCTTCCTTTTCTAGAGCCTTCCCGTTCTAGAGCCTTCACATTCTAGAGAGCAGGCTTGTTACCGTTTAGCTTCCAACTTGAGAAAACGGGCAGCGCTATACCCACTCGAAGTTTCTTTTCCGGTGCCTATTTCAAAATGATATTTGCCGATTCCGAATGATATTTGCCGATTCCGATTTCGATTCCTGCGTAAAAACCGCCTTTATAGCGCATGGAGACTCTGTTTCTTTCACCTTCTACCGCGAACGCCTGTCTGTTGATGGCGGTAGGAGCATAGAGCAACACATCGATACCGTCTATAAACCACTGAGGGTGATCAACTTCATGTGGGTTGCAGGGCCACATTAGAAGTGCAACCTTACGGTACAATCTATTAACTAAATTAAAACATTTTGTGAGATTATAGATTTGAAAGAATAAAGGAGGTGTTTCCTTATGGCACATATCAGAATGAAATTATATTCGAATTGTTTACGCCGATATACGAACGTGACGATCCTGATTCCTACTCCGACGGAAAGCGATTACCCGCCGGAACAATTGGATACCTTTGACGAACCCAAATTCTTCCAAGAACAACCCTCTTATCGAGTGTTGTATTTATTGCACGGCACTCACGGAGACGATACGGATTGGTCTTACTATTCAAATGTTGAGCGAGATATTATTGGATCCAATTTAATGGTTGTTTGTCCTGATGGCGGCAATTCGTTCTGGACTGATATGGAAGACGGTCCGCTTCAAGAGACATTCCTGACTCAAGAGTTGCGTGAGTACATTAACCGCCTCTTTCCCACGTTGCCGGAGCGAGAAAATACTTTTTTGGCCGGTCTTTCAATGGGCGGATTTGCCACGTTAAACATCGCCATGAAATATCCTGAAATATATGGCAAGGTAGCCTCTTTTTCTGCGGGAATTATTCCGGATGATCTTGATACCATAACGACAAGGACGTACCCTTGGAGACTGTTTCTATCTGACGACAAGAAAGTGGAGGGTTCAAAAGTCGATGGTATCATGAGCATGAAAACGGCTCTCCGACAAAAATTAACGCTTCCGGAGATCTATCTTACGATCGGCACAGATGATTACTTATACGAAAATGTGCAACGCACCAAAAATGTATTCGATGAACACCATGTCTCGTATGAGTATTATGAGTGTGAGGGCGAACACAACTTTGAATTTTGGAGTTCCCAAATAGGACCCGTTATGCAGTGGATGCTTGGTAAGTAGCGATATAAAAATTGAATCTACGGCAGTTAATACTTCAGCGCTAAGAAAGTGTTTAAGATGTATTATAAATGCTACAGCAGTAAGGAACGACGGTATCAATGGCAAGAATAACCTTAAAAGATGTAGCAAAAGCAGCAGGAGTCTCAGAGACAACGGTGTCACTCGTTCTGAACAAAAAGAATCATCGCATTAGCGATGAAACAGTGTTACGCGTTGAAAAAACAGCCAAAGAATTGAATTACACGCCAAACCGAATCGCGCGGAGTTTGGCGACGAAAACATCGGCTGTTATCGCCTTAATATTTCCGGATATCGTTAACCCCTACTTTCCCAGTTTGGCCAAAAGAATTACCCAGGAAGCTCTCTCGCATGACTATGGCACCATGCTGATCAATTATGACTGCAAATACGATAAGGAACCGCTCTCAATATTGCAAAGCGGCGCCGTGGACGGTGCCCTGCTTGTCACGCGAGATTATGGACTATTTGAATCGCAGGTCCCCGCCATCAAGAATATCCCGGTCGTCCTGCTCGAACCGAGCAACAATATGCGTCCGAACAGCTCCGTCATCTCAAGCGATTTTTATGCCGGCGCCTTCGAGGCGACCTCATGGTTGCTGTCGAACGGTCATTCATCGATCGCCTGCCTCACCGGACCGCAAGATATACTCGTTGCGAAGTTGCGACTAGATGGTATGCTCGATGCCATGAAGTGTTTCGGTCTGAAGATGCCTTCAAAAAATATTATTCCATCCGAGTTCTCCATGGAAGCCGGCTACAGCGCCGCTGATGTCGTGAAAAAACTGAAAGTAACGGCTGTCGTCTGTAATAGCGATTTTGCTGCCTTTGGCCTGATCAAAGGATTGAACGAAAAAGGTATACGTGTGCCTGAAGATGTCTCCATTTTCGGGTACGACGATCTCACTATGGGCGCCTTCACCACACCGTCTTTATCCACCGTCGGTTTGCACACGGATTCCGTTTCGACCTTGGCCACTCGGCATCTCATTGATTTAATTACCGATCCGGAAACGGAACCGTTGCAAACGTTTTTACAGCCTAAAGTTATTTTGCGCGGCTCTACAAGCAAACGTATTTTTAAGAATTAAAGGCCTGTAGCTTCGGTCTAACATTCCACTCTTTTAACGCCTCATCAATATCTCGCCTATAAGGCATTGCGGGAGCGGTTCCAAAAGACTGAACCGACAATCCAGCGGCCACATTAGCAAATAATGCCGCGGTAAACACATCTTTGCCGGTATCTAAGCTGGCCGCAAAAGCGCCATTAAAAGCATCACCCGCTCCCGTTGTATCGACCACATGAACGGGCATGGCGGGGATCATACTGAATTTTTCTTTGTCATTCACATACACACCGAGTCTGCCTAGAGTAATCAGGACGTTTTGTACACCCTTGTCAAAGAAATAATTCGCGGCCAAATGACAGCCGTCAAGATCGGTGACTTCATACCCTGTCAATAACTTGGTTTCCGTTTCGTTCGGTGTAATGTAATTGATTTTTTTGTAAAGATCGTCACGAATAGGCTGAGCGGGCGCAGGATTTAAAATCACTTCTACTTGATTGGCATGCGCCACATCAATTGCTTTCTCAACAGCATCAATGTTCACTTCGAGCTGAGTCAAGAAAATACGTGACTTCGTTATCGCTTTTTTCGCGCGCAACAAGTCGTCTTCCGTAACACACGCACTTGCCCCGGGCACAACAAGAATCTGGTTCGCGCCGCTTTCTGAGACCATAATCAAAGCGATACCGGTCGGATTGTTTTGATCGATCAGCACGAGATCGGACATCAATGACTCTTGAGTGAACGATTCGATGGCGACCGGCGAGAACAAATCTTGTCCTATTTTCGTCATCAACTGAACATCGGCACCTGCGCGAGCGGCTGCGACTGCCTGATTTGCCCCTTTTCCGCCAGGTCCGATTTTGAAATAATCGCCTTTTATCGTCTCCCCTTCAACAGGTAGCCACGACGCTTTCGCTGTTAGATCGACGACAAAACTCCCCAAAATGAATACAGATCGTTTCATAATTAAATGCCTCTTCAAGAATGAATTACCGGACTTTTCAGGCCTTGACGACACCAATATATCACGTTAAAATGATGCGGTAAAGCGCTTTATCAGCGCGTGTCCAACCGTATTCATAATTGGAAGGAGTCTAAAAATGGCCTTTCAAACTGGAGCTCCAACCATTCATAACATGGCAGCTCCCGACGACGTTGCAGAAACGATTCTTTTGCCGGGAGATCCGCTGCGTGCGAAGTACATCGCTGAGCACTATCTGGAAGACGTTCATTGTTACAATACTGTGAGAAATATGCTTGGTTTCACGGGCTTTTATAAAGGCAAGAAAATCAGCGTACAAGGCTCCGGTATGGGCATGCCCTCTATGGCTATTTATGCCTATGAATTAGTGCATTTTTACAACTGCCGGAACCTTATCCGTATCGGCACATGCGGCACCATTTCAGAGGATCTGAACATCAACGACGTGGTCATCGGCATGGGCGCTTGCCACGATTCAAATCTCGACGAGCAGTACGAATTGCCCGGAAAATACGCGCCTATTTGCAGCTTTTATCTGTTGGAAAAATTCGTCAATAAAGCCCGCGAGCTGAAAATCCCTGTTCATGTCGGCAACATTGCCTCCGGCAGCGCCTTTTATTCTGAGAAGAGAACGAATGTAGGCAGCTGGGCAAAAATGAACGTCTTGGCAGGAGAGATGGAGGCCGCCGCGCTTTACATGATCGCGGCTCGGGCAAAGGTAAACGCGCTGTGTCTCCTTACTGTTACGGATTCGCGCCGTACCGGAGAAATGGCGACATCAGAGCAACGCGAAACCGGTACAAATCAAATGATCAAACTGGCCTTAGAAGCATCATTAACGCTTTAACTATGTCCCGGGCAAAATTGACACGACTCATTATAAAAAATGCGCGACTATTGCTTCCTGATTTTACCTTATCCGGGTTGCACACCGTCGTTGTTTCCGGCGGTCATGTAAGTGACATTTTTGCCGCAGAGAATGCTTCGACTCTGACTAAAGACGAGAAGATCAATTCTGCCGATCTTCTTGATCTTAAAGGAAACCTTTTAATCCCCGGATTTACGGACCGTCATACGCATGTCGCGCAACAAATGTTGCACGGCCGCACGAGTGAGCAGTATCCCATGGTTTGGAGACGTATCCTTGTTCCTTTCGAGTCGGCTCTCACTCCAGAAGATATGCGTGTCAGTGCTTCTTTAGCCATCGCCGAAATGCTTTCAGCGGGCATTACTCATTTTGCCGATGCGGGCGGCCCTCACATGGATCAAGTCGCCTCTGTAGTGGAGTCGTCCGGGATCAGGGCGACGCTTTCTATGTCAGCCATGGATATAAGCGATGGGTTTAATAAAAAGCTTAGTCACAAAACAGACGAACTGCTCGATCTGCAAGATCATTTCTTTGCGACATTTGATGGCGCTGCCGACGGACGCATCAAGGTTTATTTCGCGCTCAGACAACTTATGAACTGCAGTCAAGAGCTCGTTCGACAAACAGGTTTATTGGCCAAAGAAAGAAAAACCGGCGTTCACATGCATCTATGTGAGCACCGCGAAGAAGTAAGGTATTGCCTAGAGCATTATCAAGAACGGCCTGTACCGTTTCTGCAAAAGCAAGGTGTATTGAATGAATATTTGTTGGCAGCTCACGGGGTGTTGTTGACAGCGGAAGATATCAGGATGCTGGCGGAAGCAAAAACAACTGTCGTCCACTGTCCGACTTCTAATTTGCATAGTCACGGCATTCCTAACGTTGTCGCGGAATTAGAGCACGGAGTTCGACTCGGACTGGGATGCGACGGAGCATCTTCCACGATGCACGACTTGTTCAATCAGGCGCGCATTCTCCAAAGCGTGATCATGGTTGATCAAGGACTTCCTGTTTTTGATCCGTTTGCCTTACGAGCTGACGTGCTTTTGCATCTATTCGGCCGTTCCTCGGACGATATTTTAGAACAGGGCAGACCTGACAAGTCGATCCAATCAGGCGACACCGCGGATCTTATTGTTATTGACTTGTCCTCGACTCGCTTCTGGCCTTCCGATCGAATGGCGCACCATCTCGTGACGTCGGCCACAGGACAAGACGTGATCCATGCGATTGTCGACGGACGAGTCGTCATGAAAAATAGAGAAGTCCTCTTTATCGATGTTGAAAAAACGAAGCATGAGGCAGAACAGAGATTGCCGGCGATTCTTGCACGCGCTGAGTATGCGTAAAAAAGGAGGTCACCTGTGGGCGTTGAATTGCTGAGAGTAGATTCAATAACGAAGGTTTTTGACGGCGGTATTATCGCGAATCAGGATATTTCACTGACTATTTTACAAGGTGAAATTCACGGCATCGTCGGCGAAAACGGCGCGGGAAAATCGACCTTGATGAAGATTCTCTACGGGATGGAGAATCCGACAAGCGGCGCTATTTATTTAGAAAATGAGCGTCTTGAATTGCGTACGAGTCGCGATGCCATCGAAAAAGGCATCGGAATGGTGCATCAGCACTTTATGCTGATCGAAGAGCTTTCCGGCTGGGAAAACTTTCGCTTAGGACTTGAGGGGAAACCCTTTCTTATCCATAGACAAGACGATCTGAACGAATTGCGTGAGGCCGATAAAAAGTACCAGTTGAACGTCGATGGAAGTCTGCTTGTGCGCGACATGAGCGTGGGTATGAAGCAAAAGCTGGAAATCCTTAAAATCCTGCACCGAGGTGTTAAGCTCCTTATTCTTGACGAACCGACAGCAGTGCTGACGCCGCAGGAAACGGATGAGCTGTTCGCGCGTCTAAGCGATTTGAAGAAGCAAGGCGTCACGATTGTCTTTATCTCACACAAATTGAATGAAATTCGCCAGATTTGCGACCGAATCACCATCTTGCGCGACGGTCGGAACATGGGCACATACCCGGTCGGAGGCCTTAGCAACGAGAAAATATCGGAGCTTATGGTCGGTCGGGAAGTCAGTCAGACAATAGATAAACCTTTCCAAGAACCGGGTGATGTCGTAATCCATGCCGAAAATTTGAAACAAGCCGACGTTCACGGCGTCGAAAAGTTGGTAAACGTCGATATTACCTTGCGCGCCGGTGAAATACTCGGCATTGCAGGCGTCGATGGAAACGGGCAGAACGAATTGTTTAACGTACTCACCGGGCAAGCGAAAGATTATGTCGGCCAGATCTTTTTTGAAGGGGACGACGTCCATCATATATCGATCAATCAGTTGAACAAATTGGGGCTATCTAAGGTACCTGCCGATCGCATGAAAGACGGTGTCTGTAAAGAGCTGACGATTTGGGAAAATTTGTTTTCACCCAGAATCAAGAACTTTACCAGCAAGTTCGGCGCACTAAAACAGAAAAAGATCGACGAAGAAGCGCGTAAACTCATCAATGATTTTCAGATCAAAGCGAATGCCCCCTCACAAAGAGTGCAAACACTGTCGGGGGGAAACATTCAAAAAGTTGTCGTTGCCCGCGAATTCAGTACTGATGTGCATGCGCTGATCTTGAATGAGCCGACTCGCGGCATCGATGTTGGAGCTATCTCATTCATCCATCAGCGGATTCTGGAGATGCGGGAAAAGGGAAGTGCGATTTTGCTGATAAGTTCCGATTTGGGCGAGCTTCTCAGCTTGAGCGATCGCATCATTGTCATGTACAAAGGCGAGGTAGTGGCTAGGTTTAACCACCAAGAGTCACCTGTGACTGAACAGGAGCTTGGACTTTACATGCTTGGTCTGAAGAAGATGGAGTCAATGGAATCATGAACAAGAAAGAAATGAGTGTAAATATTCCGCCACGGCGCTCCATAATTATGGAAAACTTTAGCATTGTGCGCATTGCCATTGCTTTAGCACTCGCGTTATCGATCGTTTTTATCATCATCTACTTCGTTGCCGATGATCCGTGGTTAGCGATCAATCGCTTAGTGGCTGGTCCTTTCCAGAGCTGGCGCAGTTTCTTCAGCGTGATCGAGAGAGCTATGCCGATTATCTTTACCGGTCTCGCCATGAATATCGTTTTGCAGAGCGGTGTTTTTAACATTGGTCAAGACGGCGCATTTTATATGGGTGCCGTGCTGGCAAGCGTCGTCGCTTTGAAACTTCCTACGATCGTAGGCGTTACGCAATTTGTTGCCATTTTTGTCTCCGCTATGGCAGGCGGCATCATATCCATGTTGCCTGTTCTGCTGTATCGCTATACGAAGGTCAATCCCATCGTTTCGGCGATCATGTTCAACTCAATCTTTTATTACGGGGGCGCGTACATCGTCAGCACATTCCTGTTGGAACGAAGCGGTACTTGGGGGAGCCACGCTTTCCCCAAAGAAGCGAAACTTGGTCTGATGATCCCGAAAAGCAAGATGCACTGGGGAGCCCTTATCCTGTTAATCGTTTATCTGGGCGTTGTTTATCTTATGAGAAAAACGGCGTTGGGCATGAAAATTCGCACCGTCGGTCTCAACCCTACCTTTGCCACGAACGTAGGTTTGAATTCAGGATTGATCATACTGGGAGCGCAGTTTTTAGGCGGAAGTATCGCCGGCATGGGAGGCGCCATTGAAATGCTCGGCATGTATCAGCGCTTTTTATGGCAAGGTCCCGTCAACTACGTTTGGGACGGTTTAATGGTTCACATGCTTGCCAACGGCAATCCTGCGTTTATTCCGGTGACGGCGATTTTTATCGCGTTTTTGCGTATCGGTTCGGAAATCATGTCGCGTTCAACCAACATACCGCCTGAAGTCGTCGCTTTCTTGCAAGGTATCGTCATTGTGTTGGTCGCTTCAAGCAAGTTCCTCTACGGTTTCAAAGCAAAATACGATCGAAAAATCTCTCTGGCCCAAGTACGGTCTGACTCGGAAGGAGAATTCGCATGAACTTCATATTATCTGCAGATTTTTGGTTCTCTGTCCTAGCCGGAACGACGCCGGTGATGCTGGCTACACTAGCCGCGAACATCGTTTCACAATCAGGCATGTTCAATTTAGGTATTGAAGGAACGATGCTTATGAGCGCGCTCATGGGCGTGCTTGTGAGCGCGTTCACACAAAGCCTGTTTCTTGGCATGTTAGCCGGACTCCTTTCAGGCATCATATTGTCCTTTGCCTTGGGCTACTTCACCCTTTATCTTGAAGCGCCCATGAACTCCGTCGGCGTTGCCATCAACTTGTTCTCTGCGGGAGTAACCGTCTTTGTTCTCACCTTAATCACAGGCAGCAAGGTAACAAGCAGTTCGCTGACAAGCCTCACCTTTCCTGCCGTCCACATCCCCCTAATCCGTGATATACCGTTTCTCGGTCGCGTCTTGTCCGGACATAACCTTATTACGTACTTAGGCTGGATATTTGCCGTAGGGCTTTCCTTTTTGCTGTATCGCACAAGGCTCGGTCTCGATATCCGGGCGACAGGGAGAAACGCCGAGGCGGCTGCCTCCGTCGGCATCCAGACGAATCGCGTGCGCTTTAAAGCGCTGTTGTTGTGCGGCATTTTCTGCGGCTTTGGCGGCATGTATCTTTCGATGGGAGCTTTGAAGTCGTTTACCGCAAACATGGTTGCCGGTCGCGGCTTTCTTTCGCTGGCTATGGATACGTTAAGCAGCAGTCATCCGCTGCTTGGCTGGGGCGGTTCGCTGCTCTACGGATTCAGTGAAACGATCACCATATATCTGCAGCTTTACAGCGATGCGGACTTAAAGGTGATTTCCGCTTTCCCTTACATTTTTATAATCCTTGTGTTAGTCATCGCGCAGCTTGCTCGCAACCTGCTCGTTAGACGTAAGAAAAATATTCAATTAAAAGGGAGGTAAGAATGGCTGAATATTATGATGCTTGGTCAAACACAATCACAAAGAACGGGCTTAATGCCGATCTGGTGATTTCTGCCTTGCAAAAATGTATACGTCGTGCCGATGAAGATCTTGCCATGCGCTTTGCATATGAGCTCTATCTGACATCGCCGTTTCATGAAGCAAAGATGTGGCAGCGTTTACTTGTGATTTCGGTAGAAGATATCGGGTTTGGCAATCCTGAAGCTCCGATTTTAGTGCGTAATTTGTTTGAGCTTCATAAAGAGTTCGATTACCACGATGGCGATCGAACGATCTTTTTCTTGCAAGCCATCCGTTATCTGTGCCGCTGCAAGAAGGAGCGATCCACCGACAACATCAAGTGTATTATCATGCGCGAATCGGCGAAAGGCGAAGTGCCGGAAATACCCGACTATGCCATTGATATGCATACCATTGAGGGACGTGAAAAAGGAAGAGACTTTGCCCACTTCTTGAACGAAGCAAGCAAAGTGACACCGCTGGCAGACGATTACGATGATCAATATCGTCAAACTTTGTTGGCGATGTATGAAGAAGAAAAAACGAATAATTAAATGTCATTTCCAAACATGGAATGATCAACCGAAAGGAGAAAACAGATGAAAAAAAGAATTGCGATTATCCTATTGGTTCTTGCCGTTCTCGTCGCGAGCGTTGCTTGTGGCGGCAAGCCGGCACCGACACCGACGGAACCTAAGGATACAGCAGAAACACCCAAAACGGATGTTACCGATCCGCCGGCACCGCCTAGTGCTGAGAAAGCCGAAATCTACGTTCTGATTAAAAACCGGGGCGATCTGTCATTCTGGGATAGCATTGCCAGCGGCGGAGATCGGGCGGCAGTCGATTTCGCGGACAAAGCCAACGTCTACGTCATCGAGACCACAGCCGACGTGATGGCCAACCTCGATGCCATGTATGAAGCTGTTGACAAAGGCGCGAACCTGATCATCACGGCAGGAGACTACAAGGATAACGTGGCGCAACTTGCTACAGAGCACCCCGAAGTCGGTTTTGTCATGATCAGCGAAGACATGACGAAAGACGGCGACAACAACATCTACTGCATCGACTTCCGAGTGAGTGAGGCGGCCTTCCTTGGCGGCGTCGTCGCTGCTGACATCGCCTCGTCCGACAAAGACAACGTAGCCGCTACAAAGACAGTCGGATTCATCGGCGGTATGGACGAAGTCACCGTTATTCAGGAGTTCCTTTTGGGCTACATCCAGGGCGCCAAATTCTATGACCCTGAAACCAAGATCGTCACCAACTACGTTGGCGGCTGGAATGACCCGGATACAGCAAAGACACAGGCCGTCACCCAGTACAAGGATGCCGGGGTAGACGTCATCTTCGCGGCAGCCGGTGCTTCCGGTAACGGCGTGCACACCGCTGCGGCACAAGAAAACCGCTACGTTGTCGGCGTCGATACGAACCAAGCGCTCATGTACGAAAACGACCCCGAAATCAAAGCGACGTTCGTGACCTCCGTTCTCAAAGAGCTGGGGAACGGCATTTATGCGACGATCACTCGCTTCCTGAATGAAGGATTGCCTTACGGCGAGTACGAGATCCTTGGACTCGAAGAAGCGGCCGTCGCCATTGTCGAAGATGATCATCTGGCTTCACTGCTTTCCGAAAAGGGTAAGCAAAAACTCGAAGAAGCCAAAGCCGGCATCATCGCAGGCGATGTTGAAGTTGTCAGCGCAATCGGCAAGGATCAGACAGAAATCAAGGCCCTCATTGATGAGCTGAGCGAGTAAGCTTGAGAAAATGAATCCGAGAAGATAGAGCACTTCTTTTCTCAAACTGGAGAGGCCGTCTCAAAAAGAGGCGGCCTCTCCAGTTTATGGGCTAAGATGAGAGCATCCCAGAAACTCAAATGACAATCTGGCCAGCCAAGCCTTCCCTTCAATTCATGTACTCATAAGAGTACTTTGAGGCAAAGAAACAACACTCCCTATGTCAGTCAATCGCTAACAAGTAAATGTGTGAGCTAGTAGCGCTTTGCGCTGTCGAAAATGCTCAGAAAAAAACCTAGAATAAGAGCAATGATGATGACCCACATAGTAATGTCCTCCCCGTGCTTATAAAATAACACACTGATGCACTCAGGGATCACCCCCGCCACATGTCCGGATGCAAATAGTAGACGCCCACATAATATCCGGCGTTTTCTGGATCACAACGCTTGTCCGGATGCACACATTCGAAAAAGATGGCGCTTTTGGCACAACTTGTATCAACCCTGCATGTCCGGGAGCAGCTTTAATAACGTACAAAGAAATCGACCAAAGAGCGCTTGAAGAATAATCCTGTATTCTGTTTAGCTAATCTTGGATTTTATATCCCGCTCAACTCTTGCTTTTTTCTTTAGAGCGTTTATCGTTAATGATCTTCATGTGTTCTTCTGTGATGAGTTCGACGTTGTTCTCTCTTGCCCAGTCAACACAGCCCTTTAATACGAGGGATAAAAACACGCGCGGTACACCCAGCACGGTCATGAGCGCTTCGTCGGTGAATTTGATCTTATCGTCGGCGCGGTCAGCGGCGTAACGAACGGAAGCAAGCGATGCTTGCCGCATTTGCAATAGTTCAGCTCGCATTCTCGCTTTTCTGTGGTACCAGAAATTCTTACTGTCGCGATATCCGTAATCAATGGGAAGCGGCGGGAAATCACTGGCTTTTACGCCGTTAATGATAGCGTCTCTATACTGTTTCTTCATTAAAATCTTATCGACACGAAGAATAAAGTGAGCTCCGAATTTGCTCGTAATGCCGTTGAAATCACGGTACGGCCCTTCATAGCCGTCGAGTTCGCCGGGCTGATCCTCATCCGCGCCGTTAAGCTCGCGCATCCACGTGCATTCAATCACCTGAAGCGCGTCGGTCAGCACTTGAGGTCTTATCTCACCCGTTTCTTCTTCAATAAAGCTCTTTTCCAGCCTGAATTTGCAGTTTGCCATTTTCTCAGCCGGTTTATCTCCCGGCCATGAAAGCTTGACCGCCTCTGTGAAAGTCTTCGGTTTATCGTCGATAAAGTTGATGGCACACTTTCCGTTGCGAAGGAGATTCTGCGCAGTATTCGATGAATTGCGGCAACAAAGAAGCATGGCGTAATAATCCTTGCCGGCTACGTAATACGGTTGCACCAAAGAATATGGCCCCAAGTTGGTCATACCGTCTTCGCAAAGCGTACTGACTATAACGGTCGGCATCGGGAAGAACAGCGAGGTTTGGTAGAAATTATCCACGATACGAAGATCTTCAAAACTACTCATGATAAATGGCTCCTTGTCTTAATCACTAACTAGTAATATATGTGCCCGGAAAGATCCCACTCGTAAATTTCAGGCAGCAGATCCTTACCGGCTTTTTCACAAGCTTCAATATGCTTTTCCTGTGTCTCATAGAGCTCTGAATGCGAGATCATCTCCATCGGAAGTATCCTGCCTGTTACGGCTTGATATCTCGCATTAAGCTCTTGAAATCTCTTTGACTTCAATTGCAATCATCGATATTTGAATCCGCACATGCTATATCCGCTTTGGATTTACTGAACTTTTTGACAGGATCATGTGCAATATTTGATTTCTTGATACTCTCGTTTTACACCAACTATGATACACTACGATTACTAGCAGAGTAGCAAACATGAGGAAGGAGGTACACGCCGTGGCTACTGTTTTCGATGTAGCAAATTTCTTTATCACCGCAGAAAACAAAAGAGAGCAAGGTTCAATGACAAACCTACGGTTAAATAAAATACTCTATTTCGCGCAAATAGTAAGCATTTTGGAGCATGGCAAGCCCTTGTTTCATGATGATTTTGAGGCGTGGAATCTTGGACCTGTTATTCCCTCTGTTTACCACAAATATAAAGCTTATGCTGACGCCCCAATAAAATCG
>JGI24710J26742_10000451_pt1 | contig 38003 bp, 39 predicted proteins | sample BioPla2DNA2_FD_26742 | JGI IMG/M metagenome (IMG submission 26742)
TTTTTTTTGATAAAATTGAAATTTAACAATTTTGATGCATTCAAGCTGATTAAACTTGATTTATGAAGATTTTAAAAGGATAATCCTTGAAAACAATTATTAATTTTAGATGATAGTTTATTGAACTATCTTGGATATTATTTAGATATAAATGTATTTTTCGTTTTACATTTCCAATTTATCGGTAGGCTAATTCCGGTTGCCGGTGAAAAACCATTTTTACTGTAAATATTAAATCAAATAATGGATTTTTGGAAAAAATAGCGACAATAAAGATATAGAAGAAGTTATAGGATAATTAAAGTTTTCTTTTTTAAAATTCTCATTTTTTTCGGTGAATCCCCATCAATTCCAAGTATGAACTTCTTTCAAAGCCACTTTCAATTCCTATTTTGGAATATGTGCTAAATATCTCTTTAAGCGCTTTTTTGGTGTCTTCACCTTCAAGTGTTTCTTTTTCGATCTCCACAAAATCACCTACTCCATGAACTTGATCAAGGGTTATAATTAATTCACCTAAAGTGTAAATAGTTCGGTTCTTACGAACCATTGCCACTGCACGGAAACTGAGATTTTCAAGAATTTCTGCCATATTTGACGGATCTTCTACTGCAACTTCAATTTCTTTCCTTGTTTTACTAATTTTATCCATTTTTGGTCCTTTGTATGTGATGTATGTTTCTTCAGAATTTTCACTTTTAGTTTTTCTTATTCTGAGAGCTTCATCAGTTTGCGCAAAATCTCTGTGAGGTGCATTAAAATACAGATCCTCCTGATATTCTTCTTTCACCCTTGAAGCACCAATTTCAATTACTTTTTCTTCAATATCATCAAGGTTTGTGGCATGAGCCTTCACTTCAACTTCTATCATAAAAACTCCTAAATCATTTTTTGAGGGGGTTACACAGATAAAACGGTTTTTTACCCGACTCGTCTTTCTATTGAATTTTTTATGTAAATTTGAGCATCAGATATTTGGGTTAAATAATTATCAACCATGTTTTCAATGAGTTCATATGATTTGATTTTAGTATTTCGCTTTTTTATTATTTCTTTCTTTTTTTTGATTCTTTTTTGAACTTTTCGAGCAGATAATTTACGACTTTCTTCTGGAGAGAGATTTAATTCATTTAAAATTTGTATATACTCTTTTCTAATACTTCGAATATCGGTTCGGATGTTATGTCTAATTTTTTTTAAAACGTTTTCCAACTCTTCCAACTCATTCATCGTTTCCATTGCCTTTTGAATGTTTGAAACATCGATTTCCATCCCGTCAATTTCCAGTTCATCCAATTGTTGTTGGTAAATTTTTGGACCAAACATGGTTTCACCTGTTGTTATGTCTTATTCATATTAACTCATGGTTATTAAATATTAATTGTGCATTATTGATGTATTATTAAATTGTTTTAAGTAAAAATAAATTTAATTACAATTTGATCTAGAAGATTAACAAATCATTAACTGCCTACATATTTTGTTAAGGGGTGCACTTTCCACCTCAGATTCGATCTTTTCATGGCGCCATCATGGAATGAATATCAGGAAACTAATATATATAGCAAAGAACAAAGTTAGGGAAAAGTTAGATAAATTAGTCTTTTTATAAAAAATTGGTAGTATAAAACTCACTATTTTTATGTCCAATTCACGGTCGTTTATATAGTATATATAAAGCCTTTTATAAAAGATATAAAGAGTACATGGTTAATTGGAAAACCATGGGAGGATATTAGATGACAAAAACTGAAATCAAAGTGGAGAACATAGTGACTTCCGCAACGATTGGGAAAGATTTAGACCTTCCACAAGTAGCCCCAGCATTGGAAGGTGTAGAATATAACCTTGAACAATTTCCAGGATTAGTTTACAAAATTAAAGAACCTAAAACAGCTGCACTTATCTTTGGATCGGGTAAACTTGTGTGCACCGGTGCAAAATCAATTGAAGACTCTAAAAGGGCTATCCATATTGCTGTGGATAAGATGCGCGCATTAGACCCTGAGATACCTCACGAATACGAAATGAAAGTCCAGAACATTGTAGCTTCTGCCAATCTTGAAAAAACTCTTAACTTAGAGGCAGTGGCATTGGATCTAGAAAACACTGAATACGAACCAGAACAATTTCCTGGTTTGGTTTATCGATTGGGTGAACCAAAAGTAGTACTATTGCTATTCGGATCTGGAAAAGTAGTATGTACTGGTGCAAAAACTATCGCAGACGCTCAACTTGGTGTTGAAAAAACTAAAGAAAGATTAGCTGAATTAGATTTATTATAATTCTATCTTTTTAAATATATTTGGTGATCTTTTGATTAAACTTATCGCATTTGATCTTGATAACGTCTTAATTGACGGTGAAGTCATAGACGAAATGGCTAAAGTAACAGGTGTAGAGGAAGAAATTTCCAAAATAACCAGCAAAGCCATGGAAGGAGACCTAGATTTTGAAACAGCCCTAAAAGAAAGGGTTGCACTCTTGAAAGGAGCATCAGTTGAAGAAATCAACAAGGTAATGATGGAAATCCCTCTGATGAAAGGGGCAAAAGAAAGTGTTAGCCAGTTAAAGAAGAGAGGATATAAAATAGCCACCATAACTGGTAGTTTTGATGTTATTGCCCAGCGCATGAAGGATGAACTGGATTTGGACTACACATATTCTAACTCACTTTCAGAAAAAGATGGTGTTCTAACCGGAAAAGTCACAGGGCCCCTTGTACGCGGATCCAAAAAAGATGTTCTTAACGAGATTATGGCATTAGAAAATATTTCAGCCGAAGAATGTGCTGCGGTTGGAGATGGTGCCAATGATATTTCAATGTTAGAAGAAGCAAACTTAGGAATTGCTTTCAATGCCAAACCCATACTAAAAGAAATGGCAGATGTAATCGTTGAGAAGAAAGATTTAAAAGAGTTACTGGAAATATTCGATGATCCAAATTCTTCAAAGGAAAAAGAACATGAANAGGAAGAAAGCTTCACCGATCTTTTGTCTAAGAAAAAGAACCTAGAAAAGACCCTTAAAGCGCTAACTGCTGAAAGAGACCAGTTAAATGATGAGGCCAAAAAATTACGCCAGATAAGGGATGATTTCAACGCTCAAATTAGGGGAAACTTGGACAATGCCCTCAAATATAGGGACGAACGTGACCAAGTAAACAAGGAAGTTAAAAAATATAAAAAACTTCGTGATGAAGCACATCAGGCATATAAGAAGATGGAATGGACGTCTGGAAGAAGGGAAGCTGTTCAAGTTGAAGACGAGATAAAACGTCTGGAAAAAACAATTGAAACCAGAGTATTAGATATTCGGAAAGAGAATGAACTTGTTAAAAAAGTCACAGACCTTCGTAAAAAACTTCAAGGTATGCAAGAAGATGAAGAAAGCAGGAGTGAAGCCTTGAAACTTAAAGAAGTTTCTGAAACTCACCATGCTAAAGTGGTGGAGTTGTCTGACCAGGCACAGGAGACTCATGAGAAAATGTTAGAGTACTTCCGCAAGATCGATGATATCCGTAGCCAGGCAGATGAAGCCCACCAAAACTATATCAAAACTAAAGAAAAAGCCAATAAGGTTCATGAAGAAGTTAAAGCCACATTTGGTAAGATTAGAAAAGCTAACAAGGGCATGGATCGGGTTAAAGCCAAAGAGCGAAGTATTGAAGACGAAATTGTGCGTAAGAAAAACTCTGAAGAAAAAGAAAAAGCAGAAGAAATTTACCGAAAATTCAGAGAAGGTAAAAAGGTTTCTACCGAAGAGTTAATGCTATTACAGAAACACAATATTGTTTAATGGCCAAAATTGGCCTATTCCTCCCTTTTTTATTTTTTCTTATTTATTTTGAAATCTTTAATTGGTGAATGAATGAACTCCGCTGATAATTCTTTTAAAGTTAATAACGATGTTAAAATAGCTGCACTTTTAGTGGCGACCATAGCCTCTTTTTTCACACCATTTATGGGAACATCAGTTAATATTGCGCTGCCTACCATAGGATTGGATTTTGGGGCAGATGCTATTGTTTTGAATTGGATTACCAATGGATTTCTTCTGGCAGCAGCCATCTTTGCAGTTCCATTCGGCCGATTGGCGGATATACATGGGATGAAAAAGATTTTCACTTATGGAATTATTATATTCACAGTGGCATCACTTTTTTGTGCATTAGCACCTTCACCATTCATTCTTATAGCTTCCAGGGTCATGCAGGGAATTGGGTCAGCAATGATCTTTGTCACTGGATTGGCCATAATCACCGCAGTGTATCCACCACAACACAGGGGAAAGGCCATAGGAATTAATGTTGCAGCAGTTTATGTTGGACTCTCTTTAGGGCCTGTGATTAGTGGACTAATGACCCAGTATTTTGGTTGGAGGAGTTTATTCTTATTTATGTTACCTTTTGGGTTCTTGGTGGTAGGCATTGTATTTTGGAAGCTCCATGATGAATGGGCTGCTTCCAGAGGAGAAAAATTCGACTTTATAGGTTCTGTAATTTACAGTCTCATGCTTTTTTTGGTAATGTACGGATTTTCAAGTCTGCCAAAAATTGATGGCTCGATTATGTTAATAATGGGAGTTATTGGCTTTTTAGCATTCATTAAATGGGAACTCCGCATTAAAAATCCTGTTTTCAATATCCGACTATTTAAAAATACCGCATTTACTTTTTCAAGTATGGCTGCTCTTATTAATTACAGCGCTACATTTGCAGTTTCTCTTTTGTTAAGTTATTATCTTCAGTACATTAAAGGATTCGAACCACATACTGCAGGATTAATACTAGTTTTCCAACCCATACTGATGGCTGTAACTGCCCCAGTTGCTGGCAGGATGTCAGATCGATTTGATGCTAGAATCATTGCCACTGCTGGGATGGCCACTGTTACCATTGCCCTGTTTACATTAACCTTCTTAAATGTAAACACACCCCTCACTGATATTATTATTGGATTGATGGTTTTAGGATTCGGATTTGGACTTTTTTCCTCACCTAACACCAATGTGATTATGGGTTCAGTGGAACGTAAATTCTATGGAGTGGCTTCAGCCACTGTGAGTACCATGAGACTCATAGGACAGACCATGAGCATTGGAATAGCCACTCTTGTCTTTGCATTATTCATTGGAAGGGTGCAGATAACTCCAAACCAGTACCCTGAATTGTTAAATAGTATACAGCTTTGCTTTGTGGTATTCACCATACTGTGCTTTGTAGGGGTCTTTGTATCATGGTACAGGGGAAATAATAAGGGTTAGCCAGAAAAAAATAGACAATAATATCAAATTTGTTGAAAAAGTCCATGAAAACTCATGATTCAATTATAAAAGAATTACCCTCTTCTTTTTCAATCCTTAGAATGTTATCTGCAGCATCTTCCAGATCTGTATCATGAGTAACAATTATCATTTGGGGTATTATGGACATTTTCTTGAGTAAATCAATCAATTCCTGCCGACGATAGGCATCAAGGTGAATAGTGGGTTCATCCAACATAATTAATTCCAAACTCCCTCCAGAAAGTACTTGGGTGATTCCTAACCTTAAAGCAAGTGCTACTGCGATTTTTTCACCACCACTTATCATATCTAGGCTGCTTTTACCAGTCGGTCCGTAAATAGTTACATCATAATCATCATCTAGTTTTATGTCACTGTATTCAAAATTAAATCTTTCAAATAAATCCCGAGTTTTTTCTTCAATTAATGGTCTGGAGATGTTTCTCAATTCTTTCTGAGCACCATCTTTGCCATAAATGTCTCTAATCAGACTTAAAAGCTTTAAAAAATCTTTAAGGTTTAATAACTCTTTTTCATATTTTTCATATGATCTAATCTTTCCTCCCAACTCTTCCACAGAAGCTGATAATTGTTTTATCTGACCTAAAAATGATTGTTTTTTTCCTTTAAGATCATTTAATTCTTCTTTTTTCAAGTTCCATTCATTTTCAACCTTTTTATGTGATTTTTTATTGTATTTCAACTCTTCAATTTTTTTGTTCAATTTATTTATTTCTGTGGTGGTTTTTTGGATGTCATTTTGATTTTCATCATTTTTCTGAAGTAACGCCTCTTTCTGGCTGACTTCCCCCAGCAAACGCTGGTATTTTTGATTCATTCCTTCAAGATATGCTATTTCTTCTGGGAGATTTTCCACACTATCTCCAGCAAGTTCCATCAGGGCACTTATTTCCTTTCTTAAGTCTCTAACAGATGTGTTTAGTTCATCTAAATTTGATGAATGTTTTTTAATATTTCCTAAAGATTCTATAGAGCCTTTTGCACCTATATATATCTCGTAATTTCCTTTTATTGAGTCTATTTGGGATTTTTTATGTTCAATGTCTTTTTCAATACCTTCTAGGAGAATTATATTTTCTTTAAGTTCCTCAAGGTTTGAATTAATTTTTTCCATCTCTTTATTATATTCTTCTACAGATTTTTGGTGTTCTTTTAGAACATCAAGATTTATTTTTTGAATTTTAGAATGTTGCACGTCCAAGTTTTCTTTTTCAGCTTTTATTTCTATTAATTTTTGCTTTAATTCGTTTGATCTTAAAAGATTAACTTCAATATCGGATTGATAATCATTTATTAATTCATTTCTTTTATCAGGAGTTATAGTTGATTTACAGATGGGGCAAAGATTTTTTACTTTTTTTAACTCTAGTATTGGTTTTTTAAGTTCTCGATTTTTTACTTGTATATTGGATAATTCTCTTTGCATTTTCTGGATAGTCTCTGTTGTTTCTTGAATTTTTATCTCCAATTTGGGTTTAAACTTTGATAAATATGTTTCAAATTCTTCAATGGAGTNAAAACTCTGATTTAATATTGAATTATATTTTTCGAGGATATTTTTTGTCTTTTCAGTGGATTGGTTGATTTTTGTTGTGGTTTCAGATTTTCTTGCTGAATATTGTTGAAAGAGTACTCTGCTTCCCTCAAATTGTTCCTTAGCATACTGTAAATCATGGATGGCACTGTTTAGAAGGGAATAATCATTGTAAAATTGTTCGTTGTCATTTAATATTTTTTTAAATTTTTCTATGTCATCTAAAATTTTTATCAATTTGTTTTTCTCTTTATTTACATTGATTAATTCTTTATTCTTCTCTTGTAAACTCTGTAAAACTTTTAATTTACTTAATTTTGGTTTTATTTTATTAATTTCTTCTTCTTTATTTTCTATTTCGTTTAATTGTGTATTTAAGTCATTTTTTGTTTTTTCAAGTTGTGAAAGGAAATGTTTTTGGGAATTTAAAAGGGTTGTACTTTTTTCATATTGGAAATACCTTTTATCAAGGATTTCTTTCTTCTCTTTAAGCATATTGGAATCAATAATTTTTTCTTCTATTTCATGGTTAAGTTTCTTGATTTTGGTGTTAAATTTGGTTTTTTGTTCTTTTTTAGAGCTTAATTCTTCCTTTAATTCATTAAAAGATTCTAATTTACCATCTAATCTTAATTTATTTTCATTATATTTATCTAATAAAATTTTCATATTTTTCCAAGCTTTTTCCAGAGAATCAATACCTAATAATCTTCCAATCATTTGTTTTTTTTCTGAAGATGTTTTTTCTATGAGATCCGCTATTTCTCCTTGGCGCACATACACTGCATTAAGGAACAGATCTCCATCCATCTCTAAAATATTTTGAATCTCTGTTGAAACTTGTTTATCACCGGAAACTAATGGTTGAAATCTACCTTGTTCTTGAATACTCATAATAGCTTTGGATGACGTTTTTGTGCGCTCTCTTAAAACTCGGTAGGTTCGGCCATTGGCATTAAACTGGATTTCAACTGACATCCTTTTTTTACCAATTGTGATCAGTTGGTCAATTCTTTTACTGGTGTGCTGTTTAAAAAGTGCGAAACTCACTGCTTCAAGGATGCTGGACTTACCCGCACCATTTCCCCCTATTATTAGAGAAATTCCTGTGCCAAATTCGATTTGAGTATTCTTATGGGATTTGAAGTTTTCCATATGGATTTTTTCAATGATCATATAACTCCTCATAAAAGTTTTGAGCCCTATTTTCGGCAGTTTTAAGATCACCATCGGAAAGTTCTTTCAAAAGACCTATTGCAAGTTCATTAATTTTTGTATTGTCAAAATCCTTTAGATTGTATTCAATCACACGTTTAATATCCAATACTTCATTTGATTTCTCAAAAATATGATNTTCACCGTTCATTGTAGTTGGTTTGTAATTAGATCTTATTGCAAGGCACAAATCTGATAAAGAACGATTTAAGGTTTCATAAACCTCAGAACGACTGAAATTTCCTCCTTCCACTGTTACCATGAGTATTGGTTTCTTATCAAGGGTATGAATATATTGATTAATTCGAAATAACTCTTCTTGGAGTTTAATGTAAGGTATTATTTCTTTTATGAATTTTCTGGGAAGTTCAAGGTCAATATTTTCAATTTCAGGCATTTCAGTACTAAGATCAACTAAATAAAATCCTTTACCTTTCTTTTTATATCCTTCAAGTTCATTTGAACGCCAAATTTCTGTGGAACCCGGGTATGCTAGTTTTCCCTCTCCAAAATCGTCGATCACTCTCTCATGAATATGGCCAAAAGCACAGTAATTAAAACTTTGAGGAACGTCACCAATTTTAATTTCATATTCATAAGGGATATAACGGTCAATACCTTGATGAAGAACTAAAATNCTTTTTTTATAGTTCAGTGATGATTTTGTTATGTTTTCAAGTCTTTCAATTAATTGTTTCGAATGATATTTAGATGCATAGGGTGCTCCGCCTATAAAAACATTTTTTTCTATGTAAAAAGGTTTTTTTGGACTTATAAGTTTCAAACCAAAATTTTTATATAAAGTTTGGGGGGGAAGAGCATTTTTACGCATGACAACATCATGATTCCCGGCTATGGCATAAATCGGAATGTTTGCCTCTTTTAATCTTAGAATACCTTTTTGTGCTGTTAATAATGCTCGGGTGGGCGGTCTTGAGTATTCAAATAGATCTCCGGAGTGAATAACAAAATCTGGTCTTTCATTAATAATCTCATCAATGGCTTGTTCAAATACTTGAAAAAAATCATTTTCCCGTTCAACAAGTCCATACTGACGATAACCCATATGAGTGTCTGCTAAATGGGCAAACTGCATTAATAATCTCCTCCAAGGTCTTCATACTCCTTTTTTTGTTGGTCTAAGGTTTTGATATAGTTTTCATGCGATTTTGACCATTCATCAACAATATTAAGGTCTCCTCCAGAAATTTTGCCCTTAAATTCATTGATTCTAACTAGGGTGGGTATTCTGGTCATTAAACCCAATAAAATGGCTTCACCTATATTCAGAGAAGGTAATTGTGTGATCAAATCATCACTTAAGCTTTCACTGGCACGTTGAACATGATTTTGGTCTGTTGGCTCCACTAGACGTAGAATTATCATATTGTTTGCTTGTGAAAGGGCATCAGAGTCTAATGATTTGGGACTTTGACTAACCAAACATAAGCCTACTGAAAACTTCCGTCCCTCTCGGGCTATTCTACTAATCCATATTTTTGACTCAGTTTTCCTGTTTTGGGGTGCGAGAATATGNGCTTCTTCTAGTACCAAAAAAATTGGAAATTCAAGCCCATCACCACTTCTCAAAAACTCTTTTCTGCTGCGTAAAACATTCCGAAGAATGTGACTAACAACAACATCAGATGCAAATTCATCCACAGAACCCAAATCTAGAATATTTGCTTTTCCAACTTCAAGATTATCAATGGCATCTTTTGCTTCTAAACTTAATATATTCCCGTATTTATCCTGCATATGGTCCAACTTGTTTAAAATATCTGCAATAGATTTTTTATCTGAAGAATAAGGGGACTTAGATTCGGGATCTTCTGCTTCTTTTAACCAACCTTCTAATTTACTCTGTATCACTGCAATAAAGTTTTTACCCATCGTAGAACCTTGAATAATACTTTTACGTGCCAATTTAAATGCTTTTAGGAAATATCTTTCCTGAACATAGGCATTGGAAGGGATGTTTGATAATTTTTTGATTTCAGAAAATGACAAGTAAAGGGGGTTGATTTGTGGTTTCAGAACTTTGACCCTATCTTTCCCGAAATCGGTGTTAACATATTCCGAGTGCATGTCAAATATCAAAACACTACCATTAACATTTAAAAGGCCATCTACAATAACCGAAACGGTATTTGATTTACCTGCACCAGTCATAGCCAGAACTGCCAAGTGTCTTGACACCATTTTGTTTATATCAACTTCTACAGTAACATCCTCTTGAGTTATGAGATTCCCAAGCTTCAAACCATACTTGCCTACATTGAATATTTTCTTCAATATCTTTGAATCAGCAACCATTATCTCGGTCCCTGGAGGCACTGGTGTTCGTGGAATACGAAGTTCGTCGTCGATATCACCCAATATCTTAACAGTCCCTTTAACGTAATGGTCATCACCTTCAATTGCTTTGATTTTTTCAATTGTAAGTGGGTCGTATATTTGATCATTAATGGAAACACTACCCCTTACCAGAGATTCGATCATTCCCAAAACATTTTTTCCATCATATTTCAGGGAAACATATTCTCCAACTCTAGGCATTTCTTTTGAGATGAAACTGACGCTAACCAAGGATGTTTCGCCAACACATCTTCCAATTACTTTACTCATTTAACATTTCCCTCCCACTCTTCTCTTGAAATCCAATTATATTAGAAAGGTTTTCCAGATCATTTTTACGTATAACAACATCATTATGGGCCTTTTTTAATAGTAAGGGATATCCTTCTGCACTGATCTTCTTGACCTGTTTCAACAGTTTTTTTATATCTTCCTCTGTTGCATGATACGGTAATTCAAACTTCAAAATGTTTTTATGATCTTCTAATCTAGCGTAAAAAATAGTAAATTCTAAACTCTTAAGAAAGTTATTTTTAACAGGAAAATCTCTTTTAACCTTTGAAACATCAGAATATCGGGGTTTGGAATATCCTTGTTTTTTACTGCACATATCAAATATAGCCATGTCTGGTATTTTTGAATTAAAATATTCCGTACTGGAAGATGTTTTGGAGATAGCCACTATTTTCCTATTTTCTTTCATCAATTTGCTGATAACCAAGATATTTTCTAAGTTTTCCAAGTATATCATTGCTTCAGTGCTGTCCTCAAATTCATTGGAAATTTTTTCATAAAATTTAGTAGATGTTATTTCCACATTAGAATTCTTTAATTCTTCTTCAAGGAGGGTTAAATATTTTCCTCTTATGTTTTCTTTAACTTGTTCTTTAACTTCTTTTTCAATGGGGAACGGTCGTATAAGGTTCCCTAAGATTGATCCATCGAATAGGAATAAGTCAACTTCGTGTTTATCAAACATTCTCAGGGCATTTTTTATTTCAAATATACCCATATAACTTCTCAAACGATCTTCCACGTATTTGTGATGGGCTATAATATCAATTTCAGAACTTTCAATCCGTTTAAGGCCATTATCTGTGTTCAATATGCATTCTGCGCCTATGGCATAGAATATAAATGGCAAAAACTTGCGTTTATTTATACTACCATCACCAGCAGCGATATTGGTATTTAAAGAGCTTTCCCCTATGTGATATTTAACCCAATCATGGGAAGCGTCTACTTCGAAATATCCCATTTGGTCTAATTTATGTTTTACAAGTTTTCTCTTTTTTAAAGCCTTTTCATAAAGTGAATCAAGCATGTGATCCTCCAAAATTAATGTAAATATTATTAAATAAGTTTTCAGGATAAATAAGCACTAGAAATCTTAACTAAATAATATATTTTAATCATCTTAATTTAAAACTTTATTTATTAATATGGCCAAGCTAAAACGTATAACTATGACAAATCTCACACATCTACAAAAAAGGGTTTTAAATGGCATTAAATTCTTTCAAACAGAATACCCTAATGGAGTTCCCTACAACATCCTTAAAATTGATATGGACCTTCCTGAAGAAGATATTGATCCAGTTTTAGTTTTTTTGGAAAAAGAAGATTACATTTCCCGACAAGATGGTATCCTTCTTATTAGAAAAGAACACGAAATCGATCAAAAAGTTGAAGAGGACGTAAATGTTGGTGATAGGGTAGAAAAAAGTGATAATGGGGATTTGGAAGTAAAAAATCAATTGTCGGACACTGAACAACAGTCCCTGGAAATAATCAGAAAACTAGTGGATGATGAGGGTTATCTTTCCCGTACTTTACTGGAAGGTAACCTCCTCTATGGTGAGTTGATGCTAAGCAGCATCAGAATGTATAATCTAATAACCTCACTGGAGAATAAACAAATTTTAAAGAAGATCCAACTCTCTGATGGGGAGTACTACAAGTTCACACCCTAAATAACTACCTCAAATTCCACAAAACTGCATTAATTATTAAGTCCCTAAGTTTAGGTCCAACTGTAAGGATTAAACTCGGATGGTGGGATATACATCACCTCAGCATAACCCTTCTTCAGGAGTTCTTGGTTCAAGTTGATACCATCCACATAAACCACAGCTAAGGTTCGATGGTATTTATCTCTATTTTTATAATCATCAATGTCCAAACCAACGGTTTTACCCAGACATCTCTTTTTTACAAAGTCTTTAGCAGATTTATATCCAGGTTCTCCCCTTTCTGGTGTGTTCACGCCAACAAAACGCACTCTTCCAACCCCTTCCACGTCTATAGTGTCTCCATCCACCACTTTGTAACATTTGCCACGAACCTCAATATTGGAACGATCACTATCTTTGCTATTGTTAACAGTTTCATTATTTGTTGTTGAGTTTTCAGGAACTTCAAGGGAATTGTTGGTATTGTTTAAGGGGTATAGTGAGTCATCAGACTGATCTAACTTTTTTTGGGCACAACCAGAAATCCCAAGGATTAAGATTAAAATTATTATAACTAAATATGGGAAACGCATTTTTATCATCTTGATTTTGTTGTGTTAATCATTCGGTTTGTTTAATAAAAGATTTTCCTTTGAATTATATGTATTAATTGTAATTTAAGTATTTAATCACTACACACGATGGGGTTAAATGCAATAAAATACAACAGATAAAAACATGATACTGGTAACTGGAGGGGCAGGATACATAGGTTCCCACGCCAATAAGGAACTAAACCTTGCGGAATATGAAACCGTGGTACTGGATAATATGAGCTACGGTCACGAAGATTTCTTAAAATGGGGAGAATATGAAAACGTAGATTTAGGTGATTTAAAATTATTAAGGAACGTTTTTTCAAAATACGAGATAGATGCAGTTATGCATTTTGCAGCATTCACCTACGTAGGGGAATCAGTGGAAGATCCCCAGAAATATTACCTCAACAACTTGCGAAACACACTTAACCTTCTCCAAGTCATGAATGAATTTGAAGTAAAGAAGTTGATCTTCTCTTCTACATGTGCTACTTATGGAAACCCACAAAAAATCCCGATCACCGAATCCCATCCTCAAAACCCTATAAATCCCTATGGTAAAGGGAAGTTTATGGTGGAAAAAATTTTAGAAGATTATAGCACTGCTTATGGTCTCCGATATGTTTCTCTACGTTATTTCAACGCTGCTGGGGCTGATCCCGAAGGTGATGTTGGAGAAAGACACAACCCAGAAACTCATTTGATACCCCTCATTTTAGATGCTGCATCTGGGAAAAGAGAAGATATAAAAATTTTCGGAACAGATTACCCAACTGCTGATGGCACTTGTATTAGAGATTATATACATGTGACCGATCTTGCTGCCGCCCATATAAAATCCCTTAAATATCTGGAAAGTGGCAAAATGAGTGAAATTTTCAATTTAGGAAATGGTAATGGATTTTCAGTTAAAGAAGTAATAGAAGAAGCCAGAAAAGTCACAGGTAGAACGATCAAAGCCACTGAAACAGAAAGACGGCCTGGTGATCCGCCCATCCTAGTTGGAAGTTCAGAAAAAGCACATAAAATCCTGAAATGGCAGCCAAAATATGGTGACTTAACTCAAATCATCAAAACTGCATGGGAATGGTATAAAAAAGATAACAAAATAGGGAAAAAGGATTTATAATATCCTTTTTTTATGGTGATTAAAGGGTCACAGTTATAGAAGCTGATCCATAAGAGTTAGATTGTGATCCTAAAATTTTGCCATCTCTTTTTATAGTAAGACTCATAGTCCCCGAGCTAGCATCATTTTTCCAAGTACTCACAGATAAAACACCAGATACACTACCTAAATTAACTGTTTGTTTTCCTTGACCGGATAATCCACGATACCCAAACGTACCACTTGCTGAACCACCCCAATTACCAGGATAATCTATTTCAAGAATGACATCATTTGGATTGTTGGAATTTGAATCTGATGCGTTAGAAGTGCTTGTATTTGCATCTGATGGGCTTGTATTAGAGTTATTATTTGTAGTACACCCTGCTAAAGCCACAATAATACAAAGAATTGCTACTATTAGCCCTATTTCAATTTTTTTCATCATTTTTACCCTCCTCCTCTCATATTAATAAATAATATTTTTTTCATGATATAATTATATGGTTATAATATTTAAAAATATTAATATCATGGAAAAAACCATCATTGAGGATTATAGTTAGTATAATCCTTTTAGGGGAAAATATTTACAATTATTTCATTTGGCAGTTATTTTGCATAATTTTTAAAAGAAAAAAGAAATTTTTAGGGAAACATTTATTTATTTTATTTAAGAATATTCTTTAAATACTCTTTTAGCTCGTCATTAACCTCAGGGTCTTGTAAAGCTATCTCAAGAGAGCTTTTAAGCCATTCTACATTGTTTCCTATGTCATACATTTTGCCGTCGAATACATAACCGTATACCTTGCCTAAACGNCGCATAGCATCGGTGAGTTGTATTTCCCCACCAACACCTGGAGGGATATTTTCAAGATGGTCAAATATCTCAGAATCCAGAACGTAACGTCCGGTAATGGCCAAATCAGATGGTGCATCCTCTGGCCGGGGTTTTTCCACCATGTCCTCAATTTTGTAAACAGCATCTTCAACTTGTTGCCCCTCAATAATTCCATAACGTTCAATTTTATCATGTGGAACCCTTTCTATTGCAATAGCGGATGCATCATATTTTTCATGAACATCCAAGAGTTGTTTGGTGCAAGGAGTTGAAGACTGAGTAATTGTATCTCCTAAAAGCACGGCAAATGGTTGTCCGTCGACGTGTTTTTCGGCACAGAGTATAGCATCTCCCAGTCCTTTCTGTTGCTTCTGTCTAACGTAATAAATATCTGCCATTTCAGATATAGCTTCTACTTCTACCAAGTAATCCATTTTTCCACAGTTACGGAGGGAATACTCCAGTTCAAAAGAACGGTCAAAATGATCTTCAATTGATCGTTTTCCCTTACCAGTTATAATCAATATATCATCGATTCCTGAGGCCACTGCCTCTTCAACCACGTATTGAATGGTTGGTTTGTTATAAACCGGTAACATTTCTTTTGGCTGAGCTTTGGTGGCAGGTAAAAATCGGGTTCCGAGGCCTGCAGCAGGTATAACAGCTTTCATTCTTTTCGCTCCAATATATGATTAACATGATTCAAAATATGTGAATTATTTATGAATCTATAAAAATTTTTTTTGACAATATGATTTTGATAAGTCTTTACTATCAAACTCAATCCATGGTAATGGTTAATAGGAGCGAGATATATAAAACTTTCCAAGACGAATTAAACGGTGTATTTATGATAGACGGCGTGAAACTAAAGAAACTTAAAGTCATCCCTGATGAGAGAGGATGGTTAATGGAAATTTTAAGGTGCGACGATGATATATTTCAGAAATTTGGCCAAGTTTACATGACCACAGCGTATCCGGGAGTAGTGAAAGCATGGCATCTGCATAAGAAGCAAACTGATAATTTTACATGCATCCGTGGTCTGATGAAGGTAGCCTTATATGATAGTAGGGAGGATTCTCCTACTTATGGGGAAATCAACGAGTTTTTCATTGGAGAAAAAAACCCAATGTTAATCAGTGTCCCCCCATATGTTTATCATGGTTTTAAAGCAGTTGGTGACGAAACTGCCTACTTTGTAAGTGTACCCACATTACCATTTAACTATGATGAGCCTGATGAGTTCCGTCTTGAACCAGATACTGATGAAATTCCATATGACTGGATACTGGATAAAAGTAAAAAACACGGATAGAACTTATAACTGGTGATTTTTGTGAGAATAATGATTACTGGAGGGGCGGGATTTATTGGATCCAACTTTGTACACTACTTGTATGAGAATAATGATTATGAATTAGTGATCCTGGACAAGTTAACCTATGCCGGGGACATGGAAAACATCAAAGAAGTCAGTGACAAAGTTGAATTTGTTAAAGGGGATATAGCTGATGATGAGATAGTTTTCAGTACTATGAAAGACTGTGACATGGTGGTAAATTTTGCTGCTGAAACCCATGTAGATAGATCCATACAGGATCCGGGCGTATTCGTGAAAACAGATGTCATAGGCACCTATAACCTCTTAGAAAATGTTCGCAAACACGATGTTGAACGTTACTTGCAAATATCTACTGATGAAGTTTATGGGAGTATAGAAGCGGGTTCATTCACAGAAAAAAGCAATCTTGATCCTTCAAGCCCGTATTCAGCTAGTAAAGCGGGTGGCGACCTCTTGGTAAGTGCTTACTGGAAGACTTACGATACTCCTGTTATTACAACCCGGAGTAGTAACAATTTTGGGCCTCGCCAGTATCCAGAAAAATTAATACCCTTATTCATTATGAATGCCATGCAAGACAAACCGTTGCCGGTTTATGGTGATGGTAAGAATGTCAGGGACTGGATATATGTTATGGATAACTGTAAAGGAATAGAAGTAGCTTTACTCAAAGGTGAACTGGGAGAAGTTTACAACATCGGCGGGGGTAACGAACGAAATAATCTGGAAATAACAAAACTAATACTGGAACTTCTTGGGAAACCAGAAAGCCTGATAACCTTTGTTGAAGACAGGTTAGGTCATGATAGGCGTTATTCTCTTGATTCGGCTAAAATTATGAAGCTAGGCTGGAAACCAGAAACTACTTTTGAGGATGCAATGCAGGAAACTGTAGAATGGTATAAAAAGAACTTTTCAAGGTTTAAATAACCTTTTTATCATTTTTTTATATTTAAATTCACTCAAAATCCACATTTAATTGTTTTAGAATTTTTAAAAAACTTTCATCATCAATTGAACTAATTTTAATAGTTTTCATCCGGCTTTTTTGTCCGGATATGATCTCCACTGGTCGATTAGTTAATTTTGAAAATTCAGTTATCAGTTCTTTATTTGCCTTTCCCTTAGTAGGAACTGACTTGATTTTAACTTCCAGAGTTTGCCTCCACTCATTATAACCGGTGATCTTGAATTTATCTGATTTAGGGGATACTTCTATCTTCACTGTTATCCCATCAGGACTGATCCGAACCGCATGCACTTTAAAAACATCCCAACCATTAATTTAAATGTATGTTTAAGTTGTTATTTGATTTATTTTAATCTATACTGAGATTTAAAATCTATTAGCTGTTTTTTCATCAACTAAGGATATTATTTACTATTTAAATCCCTTTTGTCATTAGAGGTAACCTTTAAATAGTGAAAGTGAGAGAAGATGGTATGCTTTACTCTCTTGTGTGAGAATCAGCACAGCAGGGGTGGTCGAGCGGTCAAAGGCGCTAGGTTGAGGGCCTAGTGGGTGAGTCCCTTCGCGGGTTCGAATCCCGTCCCCTGCACTCTTTTTCATTGATATATGCGATTAATTCCATTTTTAATCGAACATAATTAATCAACTATTATCTTAACAGTTAATTTTTTTCCTGATTTAAGATCATCCACGAGTTGTTGGTTTAAATCTACTGCAGCCTTATTTGCATTTATCATTAGGGTACGGTTGCATGTATAACTACTTTTACGACAAACCATGTCGGTGGGATGATCCAGTGTAAGTGAAGGGTGACCATATCCTGTGATCTCATCTTCTGAATTTTCTGTTTCCAATATAACTTTGATATGAGTTTTTTCATCACGAATAGCCTCCTTCATCTGAGAAGGCATGTCATTTAATGACACTTTTGAGGCCACTCCAACAATGCAATCTGCTGCAAGTCTTATTTCCTTCTCTTGGGTCACTTCAAATGTGCTGCGATGTTGAGATGTCACATTGGGATGTCCTTTGGCTTCGAAGCTAAATTTCATAATAATCAAGCTCTGTTTTGATGAATTAATCAGATAAAAAAAAATCTATAACTCAATGATTTTATTGATTAATTAAATAATGAATTAGTGTAATGTAATTAATATAGTTAGGATACTAAAATAGATAGAGTATTCTATATCTTCCAGGAGTTTTATCATGAATATAAGTTGTGTTGTAGATAATCGGGCCATTTTTGCTTCAGATTTTTATGCTGAGCATGGGCTTTCNTTATTTTTGGATGATGGGAATGAAAAAATTTTAATGGACACTGGAAAGACTCCCACAGTTTTCAAACATAACCTTAATCTGATGGGTTTAAGTTCTGTGGATAAGGTTGTGCTCAGTCACGGGCACTATGACCACACTGGTGGGATTCCAGCTCTTTTTAACACTGGAACCAAATTTTTCTTACATCCTGATGCGTTAACCCCTAAATATGCTGTATCGGATGAAAACTCACGTTACATTGGGTTTCCAAAATCAGCTGATCCTAATAAATCAGGCATAAAAATGGAGTTTATTACTGAAACCATCAAGATAGGAAGTAATCTGTGGATTTTCAACCACGTAGATAAGTATTGCGATTTTGAAACGATTCCAGGATATCTATCTATTAAAAAAAATGGCAAATATTTAAAAGATAATTTCATTGATGAATTGAATTTGGTTTTGAAAACAGATAAGGGATTGTTGGTTTTGTCTGGTTGCGCTCACCGTGGTATTGTGAACATATTATATTCTGCCATTGAATATTTTCAGGACGAGATATTTGGAGTTATTGGGGGGTCACACTTATTTGGCGCAACTTTGCAGCGAATAGAAAAGACTGTGGGTGAATTTAAAAAAATAGACCCTGGCCTTATAGCTTTAGGGCACTGCACTGGATTTGATGCATTATGTATATTTAATAAAGAATTTAACGATATATTCATCCCTCTGGAGTCTGGTCAGAAATTATGGGATTTGAATGATTAACTNAACTGGAGGGGGGTTTAAATATTCTTAAATTTTGATTAATTAATGGTAATAANTAGGGAATAATCATTTATATGAATTCTAAAAACATTCGAAAGGGAACTTACTGTCTTTTAATAAATCTCGAAGCTGATCTACCAATTAAAATTGGTAAAAAAGGAAAAATGAATTTTGATAAGGGATGCTATGTTTATGTTGGATCTGCCATGAACTCCCTAGATGGTAGGATCAGAAGACATTTAAGGAATAATAAGAAACTGCACTGGCATGTTGATTATCTTCTGGATAACCAAAAATCCTCGGTATTTGATGTATATTTATCAGACGATGGAGTTAAACATGAATGTGAACTGGCCAACTATATTGCATGTGCAGGAAAAGAAGTTCAAGGTTTCGGATGTTCGGATTGTAAATGTAATTCTCATCTTGTTTATTTTTCTAATATTGTTGATGCTGAATCTGCATGCTTAAATGCTTTTAAAAAAATGGGATTAGAATTAAAAATTTGGAGATTTAAGTGACTCATTTGAAAAATGAAGGTTAATTAAAAAGTTCTGAAGAACTCTTCAAATTTTTCCGCATCCATGGGTTCTGGAACCACGAATTCCTGGTTATTAGTGATTGTTTTCGAAATTTCAAAATATTTTTTGGCTTGTTCAGAGTCTGGGAATTTCTCTACAACGGTTTTAGCATCAATTTCGCTTTCCTGAACTAATTCACTCCGGGGAATCACTCCTATAACTTGACTTCCAATCCGCCGGGCAAATTCTCCAACAATCTCTGTTTCACGAGGAATGCCTCTACAGTTACAAATTATCCCGCCAAGATTACCATTAAGCTTTTTTATACCCTTAGAAATATTATTGGCAGCATATAGTGCCATGTATTCTCCGGAAGTCACGATGTAAACTTCATCAGCGAAATCTTCCCTTAAAGGTACTGCAAAACCTCCGCAGACCACATCTCCCAGCACATCATAAATTATAACTTCCGGTTCTTGTGAGAAGACTTCCAACTTTTCCAGTAGTTTCATGGCAACAATTACTCCTCTGCCTGCACATCCAACACCCGGTTCAGGACCACCACTTTCCACACACTTCACATTCCCATACCCAGGGAATAGAACATCTTCTTGAGTTATATCTCTTTTTTCTTTTAAAATGTCCAAGATAGTGGGNATCCTGCGCCCTACAAGGGTACGGGTGGTGTCTGCTTTAGGGTCACAGCCAATTACCAACACATCTTTATTTTTGGAGTAGGCTGCAGCCAAGTTGGAGACAATGGTGGATTTGCCAATACCTCCCTTACCATAAATGGCAATGTGTTTGGTTTTACTCATCCCCTCACCATGGCTCCAATAATATCTCCTCTGGTTATGATGCCCACCATTTTCCCAGCACTGTCAACTACGGGCAGTCGTTTTACATCATGAGTATCCATTAACTGCGCTGCATCAGATATATCGGAGTCTGGGTCGATGGTGACAACTTTTTTAGTCATTATTTCTCCAATTAGGAGTGATGCGGCTTTGTTCATGTCTTCNGCNATTTCATCTATCTCGTATTTCATTCGTACTGGTAATTCAATTAAATCAAGTGGGGCTGGTAAGATCAGGTTTATATGGGGGGAGTGAACTTCTATGAGTCGCATGATATCACCTTCACTGATGATTCCTGCGAGTTTTCCTTCTTTATCTACCACTGGCGCTCCACTGATCTTGTTTTCACGCAAACTTCCTGCAACATCAATAATCCGGTCATCTACATTGAATTTAATTATTTCTTTTTCCATAGCGTCCTGAATTTTCATTGTATCAACTCTCCACTATTAATTCGCTAACAATGGCCTTTTTATCATTTAATTTAAAAATTTCATGTAAAAGTTACCTCAGTAATTTTCACTAATTTTTTAAATCGGGTATTTTGAAATTTTTCATATCCTACTCTTTTTTAAGGGCGTATATAAATTCAATATCTATTTTTCAAATATTTTTATTACATCCAAATTTAGGAGTTTTCCTTTATTATTGTAATGGTAAGTTAGCCATTATTTTAGTTTTCTATATGGTCAAGTAGAACTAAAAATGACAAGTTAATAGTTTAAAATTCATTTACAAATAGTTTATAATACAAATTTTACCTTAATGAACTATTATACTAATCTATCAAACTTTTAATTCACGAACAATTGATTTAATGAATTAATAGGCAAAAAAAAGCATTGAAAAATTGTTAGGTGATTTTTTTTTAATTACAATGTTAATTTTTTATCAAAGTAATGTTTGTTGAAATTTTTTCACAGTAGGCAAATTTCATCGGCCCATTATCAGATTTTGAGAGTTTTACGTACCATAAATCATTATTTAACTATTGTTGAAGGTATTTTATAAATTTTAAGACTTAAAAATACTTTTTTTAGCTTTGATAAGTTGGTAGAAGAGGGATTGGTAAAACGTTCACTGGAAAAAGACTGGATAATAATTCTAAAAACTAGCTATATAGTGGGTTTTTGTTCATAAAAAGTCACGTGTTATAGTTGGAGAAAATATCTCGAAGATTTATCTTCACTAAGTTCAAAGGAGTTTGAAGACATTTTTAAGGCTATAAAAATAGTTCATCAAATTAAATCGATTTAAAGAAATTCAGCAAAATACGGTTATTAATTTGAGATTAATTGACAATTTGAACTGGAAATAGTGGAAATGACCATCACTTACATCATATCATACTTTTTGTGGGTGGTCTGGATAATTCCAGAATGTTCACTACCATCCAAGTAATCTGTAGCTTGATAAATACGCCAACTTTCGATGTGTATGGTCTATTGCTATTTGTATGTGATCAGTGATCACCAAGCATGGTGCTAATACTATCAGTAATGCTTTATGATTTCACAGTCACACGAGAATGTTTAGTTTTAAGATGGTATTGTTTGTAGTTTCTTCTAGTCTATTGTGGATGATCAAATAGCTTGTTGGAACTTTACCACTTCAAATGGAATTTGAAAAAATATCAGGAAAAATACAATAAACTTCTAAGTATAATATTTCTATCATTTTTAGCGTCTTTTCACACGACGATAAACCAGATCCCCAGGTCTGACTTTATTTTTAATTGAAATACCTATATTTTGTCCTTTCCTACCTTCAAACACATTTTCATGTTCTATTTGGATTGATTCAATTGTTTGGGTTATAGATCCGGTGCTGGGTCCTTGTACAACAATTTCATCCCCAACTGTCAAGTGATTCCATAGGCGTATTTCTGCTGCTTTAACTTTAGAATAATAATTAACCACTTCGCCAACATCTTTTTTTGATAAAGTAGCTTGGTTGTAGCTGCTAGTTTCAAATGGGGGTTTAAAATAAAAACCAGTGTCAAATCCACGATTATAAACCTTTTTTAATTCATCCATCCATTCATCATTAAATTTCCAATTATCACTTTTATAGGAGTCAATTGCTTGTCTGTAAACTCGAGTAACAGTAGCAACATAATCTGCTGGTCTGGCCCTTCCTTCAATCTTAAAAGAAGAAATTCCTGCTTCAATAAGCTTGGGAATGTGTTCAATCATACAAAGATCTCGGGGACTTAGAATATGGCCTTTGAATCCCCCATCACATCCTTTTAAAATATTATCTCCTTTTAAACTAAGCAAATCATCATCATTCTCATTGCTAATCAGTTTCCACTCCTTTCTGCAAGGTTGCAGACATTCTCCACAGTTAGCATTCTTCTGGTAGAGGTATGAGCTTAAAAAACATCTCCCGGAGATAGCCAGACACATGGCTCCGTGCACAAAAACCTCTACTTCCAAGGGACTTTTCCTGATTATTCTTTTTATTTCCTCTAGGGATAATTCACGGGAAAGTATAACTCGTTTAACACCCAAATCTGCCAGAACTTTCACGGATTCAGAATTAGATATATTTCCCTGAACACTGAAATGAACATCAATATCTTCATCCTGTGCAATGTTGAGAACCCCCAGATCCGATGCAATTATAGCATCGGCTCCTGCAGATACGATATCAGGTAAAATAGTATTGAGGTGTTCAATATCCCTATTATTCATCACCGTGTTGGTGCACACATAAAGACGAGCATTTTGACTGTGACAACGATCAGACGCTTCTTTGAGTTTTTTCATGGTGAAATTAGGTGCGTGTGATCGCATATTGTAATTTTCAACCCCTATATATACTGCATTAGCACCATTCTTCAATGCTGCCTCTAGTGCAGTAAAATCTCGGGCTGGAGCTAGTAATTCTACCATGAAATCACTTTTAATCCTTAGAAAATAGCATGATTAAACTTTTTATAAAATTAATCAGTTTAAACAATTCGAAATGGAAAAAAATTTGATTAACACTTGCAAGACTCATATTCATCAATATCACTGGGAAGTTGGGTTGGATACTCTCCGGTGATGCATCCAAGACATAATTCATTCTTCTTAATTCCAATACATTCCACTAGGGATTTTGTACTTAGATATCCTAGTGAGTCAACCCCTATGGTTTGTCTGATTTTTTCCACTTCTTTATCAGAAGCTATGAGCTCTTTACGAGTGGCCATGGCAATGCCATAATAACATGGAGAAATAATGGGTGGTGATCCAATACGTAGGTGAATTTCTTCTACACCCGTATCACGGAGCACATTAACCAATGCTTTAGATGTGGTTCCTCGTACAATGCTGTCATCCACAAGTACGATGCGTTTACCCTCAAGTTCTGACTTGATGGGATTCATCTTCAACTTGACTGATGTTTCACGCTCTTCTTGGGTGGGCATAATAAAGGTCCTGCCGATGTAACGATTTTTGATTAACCCTTCACCGTAAGAAATCCCTGATGCGCGAGAATAGCCTATAGCTGCGGTGATTGCTGAGTCAGGCACAGGCATCACAACATCCGCATCAACAGGGTGCTCTCTATAAAGTGCATGTCCAATATTAAGTCGCACATTATAGACAATTCTCCCATCCAAGATACTATCTGGACGGGCAAAATAAACATATTCAAACATACAATGAGCTTTTGATGTGCCAGGGTTTTGTGGTATTTTGAAACTATTTATTTCATCGTTGATAACCAGTATCTCCCCGGGTTCCACATCACGAACGTATTCAGCTCCCACCACATCAAAAGCAACAGTTTCCGATGCTACAATGGTGGTTCCTTCACGTTGGCCTAAAGCTAGAGGTTTGATGCCAATGGGATCCCTTACCACCATTAAATCATCATTAACTAACAAAGCCAGTGAATATGAGCCTATAAGTTTTTTTGAAACTTTTTTTATGGATTCGACCATGTTTTGTGTTTGGGAGTACTCTCGGGTTAACATATGGCAGATAACTTCGGAGTCAGTTGAGGATTGAAATATTATTCCTTCTTTTTCCAGTTTCTGACGAAGCTCCATGGAATTAATAATATCTCCATTATGAGCTATAGCTATTGTTCCCAAGTCAAATTTTCCAATAAATGGTTGGGAGTTTTGAATTTGGGATTTGCCTGTTGTTGAGTAACGCACATGGCCTATGCCAACATTTCCATCTAATCCGATCAAGTTCCCATTGTTGAAAACATCACACACAAGCCCCATACCTCTGTAAGTACGCATTTCCGAACCATTATGGGCAGATATGCCTGCGGACTCTTGTCCTCGATGTTGCAAAGCGTATAATCCATAATATATTTCTCTTGATATGTTGTGGGACTTATTCTTAGAGTAAGCACCTACGATACCGCATTTATCCTGCACTTGGAATTCTCCATAAAGTTATATTTGAGGGTGATCTTTCTAAAAAAAGAGATGAAAAATAATTCATAACATGACCTTTAACATTACTCTTTGAGTAAACTAGGAATGAATTTCTCATCACCTATTTCTTCCTTAAGATCTTCTATTTTTGAATCGTAAAAAATAAGTACCGTGCGAATAACTTTTAACCAGTCTACAGCATCTTTTTTTGAAGGAGCAGCAATGAATCCCTGTCCTAAAATAATGTTATCAGGTTTAAATTCGCTAGTTATAAAAGTAATAAGTTCTTCTTCTTCTAAGGTTTCATTAAAGTTTTCTTTCCACAGTTCATTCAGAAGAAATGTTTCATACAGATTTTTCTTCAATATAATTCTGTGTTTATTTTTAATATCAGCATACTTGTTTTTAATGGTTTTCAAATCTTCCTGGAGTGATTTTTGTTTAAATTCAAGTCTTTCAAGGGAAGATGTTAATTCTTTGTTTTCTTTTGCTGTTTTTTCCTTTTCTGAAGATAAATTGTCAATATCTTCTTTCAAGTCTGTTATTTGATTTTCAGATTGTTTTAGTTGGTCTCTGAGTTCCTGGATGCGTCCGATATTACCTATAGATATCAAACCAGAACGAATAATCGCATTCTTAATTTCCTTTCGGATAAGAGCAGGGTCGATGTATTCCACGTCGTGACCGAAAGGGAGTTTCATCCTTTCTATATGGCCTACTTCTTTTTTTAAAACCGTCTGAAATTTGTCCGCTAGTTCTCTTCCAGGAGCATCCACATCGGTGGCGATCAAAATGATATCCGCACCACGTACTGCTTTTTTCGCGATTTCAGTATTAGTGGTGGGTATGATGGAGGAGATGGTTATATGGTACTCAGCTCCAAGGGCAATGTTCTGCAGAGCCCTGGAAACATTTTCTACATCAGATGCTCCTTCCACAATGATACGCACATCGATGGGATTTCTCATTTCCATTTACTTCAACCTGTAGCCGTTAAGCTTCTTGTTCTGCCAGTTGTAGCTTCGGATTCTTTTAGATCTTCCGAATCCACAAGCAGCGCAGTAGCGCTTCCTGGCATTGTATGAGTTTTTCCCACATCTTCTGCAACGGATATGGGTTTTTTTGTTACGTTTACCAAATGAAGGTGTACCTTTCAATTTTTATCCTCCTAAAAAAATATCCCAGCTATTTTACTGGTATTTGTCTATCCTGGTGATATGTAGACGATGTTATCCCCGCGTATGAGGACTACACCTAACCTTCTTGATGATTCACCGCTTTCTAATTCTTCGGCATCATTTAGAACTAAATTCATATGCATATCAAAGCTTTCAAGAACTCCACGGAATTCTCTGCCACCTTTAAGTTTAATTAGCACTTGAGAGTTAAGAGCTTTACCTAATACATCTAATGGTCGTGATGTATTCACATTCTTCTGTACACTCACTATTATCACCTTTCCTATACCATCAATGTAGTTAAGATTTATATTTAAATGTACCGCCATCATAAATATTAAAAACAAAATGGAAACTAGAATTGGGTGATTTTTAATTGAAAATTAAAAAGAGATATTATCTCAAGAAAAGAAAATTAAAGGAAATCAAAGCTAATCTTGGACATTATAGTTTCTTAATCCCCCCCAAGTCCAAAGTTGAAATATTGGAAACCGAACTTCCTGACTTGATCTTGATTGATGATGAACCCCTTTTAATGATCCTCAATGGTGAACCATTTCCTACACTTAAAGGAGCCCTCAAACGACCTATGGAGGATCATGTTGTGGTTGTGGACATGGGTGCAGTGAAATTCATGGCCAATGGAGCAGATGTAATGTCTCCAGGGGTTGTGAAAGCTGACATAAATATAGCAGAGGGAGACACAGTTATAATTGTTGATGAAAATCACCATAAACCCTTGGCTATGGGTATAGCCATGATATCAGGAGAAGAAATGGTGAAAAATAATAAAGGTAAGGCAGTAAAGACTCTTCACTATATTGGGGATAAGATTTGGAATTTTGAGATAGGGTAATGATTAGGCTATTTGGAAAACATTCAACACAATAATTGAATTTGAGGAATTATTTTATATATTATGCCCAACTTTATTTAAAGAAGGGGTTTTCTATAAATGGAAATTTGGTACATATTTGTCATAGTTCCCATAATTGGAGCCTTTTTGCATTTATTCATAAGTAAGAAAGAACTGACAAAAAATAGAGTTATAGAATTCTTGTTATTATGGTTTTTAGGTTTTGGAATAGGTGTGGGATCCATTTTCAGTGGCTTGGCTCAAATTTTATCTCCAGAAATGGTTGCCCAATCTGTGGGATGGCCCAACACTCCTTTCTTAAGGGAAGTTGGTTTTGCAAATATTTCTTATGGTATTTTAGGAATTTTGTCCATTAAATATCGGAGTTTTTGGGTACCTACTATCATTGCCTATGCAGTGTTCATGTGGGGTGCTGCTATTGGCCATCTTTACAGTATCCAACAAACTGGTAATCTGGCTGCTGGTAATGCTGGAACAGTACTTTACTTAGATATCTTAATGCCAATCCTCTTCATCTTGCTTCTAGTTACTTATAACAAGACTAATGTTGTGACAAATACTAAATGTTATAAATGATTGAATAGGGAGTGAATATGATCGAACTACGTTATTCTTCAGGTAATGTGATTTCTCCTGATGTTCATAAAATTGGAGTTCTGGCAGTTGGTTCTCATCTGGAAAATCATGGTGCCGCACTCCCAATTGACACGGATTCTAAAATAGCAGCCTATGTTGCTTTAGAAGCATCACTTCGAACTGGAGCTAAATATGTAGGAGTTCTCTATGTTGCGACGGAATATGATTATGTTAAACATGGAATTCACATCCCAATAGAGGTACTGGTGAATAATGAACTGATTCCTTTTTTAAAAAATGTTAAAAATAATTTAAATTTGGAATCAGTGGTGTTAGTGAATGCTCATGGGGGGAATGTACTTATCAAAGACCATCTTAAATTTATTAAAAAAAATTCACAACTACAAGTAGTTTTCAACAACAAAATCGTTGAAGTTGAAGGGCCCCATGCTGGCACTGGAGAACTTTCAATGGGGGCAGTTTTAGGAATTGTCGATGAAAAACGCCTTGATGAACATTGTAAATTTAATTTATACCCTGAAGTTGGAATGGTCGGCCTCACTGAGGCACGAATAGCCAATAAAGGTATAGAAAATGGTGCAAAGAAGGTTGCAGAAGAAGGAGTATGTGTTGATCTCGAAATCGGTGAACAATTGCTGGAAATTGCTGTGAGAGATGTGGTTAAGGATATCGGCGATTTAGTAAACAAAAAATGAATTTTTGATAAAATTTCAAATACAATAGTCTTTTAAATACAAAGATAATACAATACCATAACATAAAAAATTACAACACATATTGTAATTATGTTTATGCTTTTTTGAGGTGTTAAGCATGTTTTGTCCAAATTGCGGAACTGAGTTCCAAGGAAAATTTTGTCCAAATTGTGGTAAATCCATAGAAAGTGATGTTACTGAGCCTGAAACAACTCAAAACCAGGAAACCGAACAAAAAGTTGCCCCTGTTTATGGTGGGACCAAGAAATATAGTATTGATGAGTTTATCAATAAAACTAAAGAAAAAACAGGCACTGGTGAAATTTTTGAACTGGAAAACGATTATTTATTGAATATTAATGTTGATGGGAAAGTATGGGCTAAGAAAGGATCTATGGTTGCCTACAGTGGTGATTTAAAGTTCAAAAAAGAGGGAACTTTCGAACATGGCCTTGACAAATTTGTGAAAAAAGCCGTAACTGGAGAATCAGCCACCCTAATGAAAATGGAAGGTCAGGGAAAAGTATATCTCGCCGATTATGGGAAAAAAATCGTCATTTTAGACCTCCAAAATGAAAGAATTTTTGTGAAGGGAAATGATTTACTGGCCTTTGAAGAACAGATTGATTGGGACATTAAGATGATGAGTACTGGAGTGGGCCTTACATCCGGTGCAGGACTATTCCATATAAGGTTAGAAGGAACTGGAATGGTAGCTATAACTACTTATTTCACGCCGATAACACTGGTGGTTACTCCGGACCAACCAATATACACAGATCCACAAGCAACAGTGGCTTGGTCTGGCGGTTTAACACCGTCTGTAAAGACTGATATTGGACTTAAAACTTTAATTGGGAAAACTAGTGGTGAAGAATTCCAGTTAGAATTCAGAGGCCATGGTTTTGTCATAGTCCAGCCATATGAAGAGATTATTCAATATTAATCTCTTTTTCTTTATTTTATACAATATATTGAAATGGCATTTGACGAAATTGTATATTTAAGGGATTGTAAATAAACTCACGGTGATATATTGAAAAAAGTAATTAAAAGGAAAGGTAATGTAGAATCATTCAATCCTAACAAAATTAAAGGATCTCTTCAGAAAGCTACCATTGATGCAGGATACACTCTAGATGAGAAAAAAGATATCATTAATGAAGTGTTGGCTAATATTAATAAAAAAATTGATGATGAGAAAGAAATTAAGAGTGAAACTATCAAAAGGTGTCTTTTAACAGAATTAGATAAATGTGAACCCTACATTGCTAAATCTTGCCGAAGATTTGACAGTAAATATAAATCCCGATAAATTGGCATCAAGATATCTGCAATATAGATTTTTTTCATTTTTTTTTTAATTCAATTTTTTTTTACATTAGAACTAAACAATCTATTATAATTTCATCATAAATGTCTAAGATGTAAAAAATTTCAATTATTTTTTTTCCAGAAACTTTTTACTTCTTCTGCTAAAATTTTCCCCTGTTTAAGTCCCGCTTTTGCTGATGCAGCACGGGAATTCACATCTAATGGGTTTTTTCCTTTAGCCTTCAAAGAATTTTCATCAGGTAAAATAACCCAAACTTTAGCTCCGGATTCCTTTAATATTTTCAATTCCTCATTAAAACTGATTCTATGCATGGTAGGGCCCATTAAAGCATGTATCATGTTTGGTTCAGCAACAATAACAAGAACTTTATTATAACCTTGTGCTAAATCTGCATTTGTCCCTGAACTCATACTTCCATCAATGTAGTATTCTCCATTAATTTCAGTGGGAGGATAAATACCCGGAATTGCTGAACTTGCCGCCACTGCCTGTTCGAGTGACACACTGGAATTGTGATCAAATTTCACCCATTCTCCGGTTCTAGCATTAACTGCATTTATTATTAATTTCTTTTTTTGGTTCCATTCTTTATTGGGCAAACGAGAATTTATAATTTTTTGACGTTCTTCCTCACTCATAGTGGCTGAAGATAGTGATGCTTTTCCAATACACGCTCTCGCTGTTTGTGAATCAGGTGAACTCAAAATGGCTGCTGCCATTATCTTTTGAAATTCAGTTCTGTTAAATTGAACTTGACGTTCTTCGCTTTCCTCAATAGGAATCAGTTGAAGTTTATACAGTTCTTCAAGACTGGTTTCGCTGATGATCTGGGCTCCCACAATAGAACCTGCAGATGTGCCAATAATTAGATTTGCATTTGTCACATCCACTCCGCATTCTTCCAATCCCCTGAGAATACCCAATTCCCAAGCTATCCCTGTTATTCCTCCCCCACTTAGTACAAGAGCCTTTTTGGATTCATTATCTTTATTCATCACAAGATCTCCATTTCCAAAAAAATGTTTTAGTATTAAAAAGAATAAAAGGCAATTTTACATTGGATATATTCTAAAAATCATTACACCTCATATTATTCACTATTGGTTTTGATTAATCAGCCATTTCGCGAAATTTTGAAGCTATTTCAGTAAAAGAATGTGCAATGTAGTGAACTTGTTCCTGACTGAAACCATAAACACTGCACTTGAACCATTGCGTTTGCCCCCGCTTGATACCTACAATCTTCCTCTTTTTAAGCTCTTCATAAAGATAAAAACCCTTACGGGGGTGTTTATCTGCTATTCTATGGAAAAATGGGGTTTCAAATCGTACCAAGTCGTGCTCTTTAGGTCTTACACCTACTTGTTTCACTCCACTTATTTTTTCCATTTCAGATACAAAATACAATGTTTTTTGCAATTCAACATCCCAATTATTTACTCTTTCAATTAAATAGGGGAAAGAAGCCATTAAAGTAGCAATAGGAGCTCCTCTGCTGGTGCATCCTAACATTTCTAGTTCTTTAACACGATGTTTATCTGATTTTTTAAGAATCAAATCTGCCCATTCTTCTTGAACCCCTAGAACACCAATGGGTCCGGAGGCAGCCATGCTTTTATGACCACTTCCCACTACAAAATCAACATTCCATTTTTTGGCATCAATTGGCATTCTTCCCATGGAATAAGCACAGTTTAGAAGGAATGGAATACCCATATCATGCGAAATTTTTCCAACAGCTCGGGCATCTGTTAAATTACCATAATCACCATCTACATGAGTTAAAAGGACTAAACTTACTTCTTCGCCACGGTCATAGAGATTTTCTAGTACTTCTTGGTAAACTATAGGATCTATCCTATATTCAGGTTCTGCACTGCTAGGTACTTCCACTATGTTAAGATCATTACGTTCACCTGCTAAATGGCTGGTGTAGTGGGCATTACCATCCATTACTACTGTATCTCCTGGACGGCAAAGTGCGTGCATAACTGCAAATTTCCCTTCTCTTGCACCATGGACGGTCCTAGCATGATCTACATTTATGAAACTCGCTAAATCGCTTAAAAAATTATGTATAGACGGTTTCGGGATTTCGTCTAGGCGACCTGCACAGTAATCGCAGATACTGTATCCGTCTGAGAATTCGTATAATGCTTGACGTGATTCAGGGGGTAGCACACCACCCCGCTGAAGCGGGTTAAGATTAAGATTATTTCTTTCTGTGTTCCGATTTAGGGAGTAATCCTGACATTCCATGAAATTCACCCAATTATGATATCTATTGGTAGATGGATAATTGATTTAATAGTATATTGATGGTTTGCATCACATCGATGATTATGTTGCTTACATTCTTTTTCTCTTTCTAGTTTTATATAAGATTTTTTTGAATTATTATTTTTAATCTGAAAAATTTAGAGATCAAATAATTGGTTGTTAGTAAGCGCCTGATTTATCGAATTCTCATATAAAATCGTTATATATGGAATATGTTTGCTCAAATATCCGATTGGCGACCATCACGTAATGTTTAGTAATTTAGCTGTACAGAATTTCTCAAAAATGATTTTTTTCCCAAAACAAACAAGTTACCACTTTATAATAGCATTTATAATTGAGAAAAATAGGTCGATTATTTTTCATTGTTTGGTACTATCTGAGACCCTCGAATACAATTATAATAATCTGTTTCACATATTTTGCTTGCAAGTATTCCAGATATTATTGTGGTTTTGATTGTGATTACAGATAGCCCTTTTTTATGACAATTTCCCCCATTTTAGGTTCTACAAAACCATCAACAGAACCCTTGCTAAGTGCGTGGAGGTAGTATCTATTTTTACCACAATCAAATTCTTTATAATTTTTTTATTCTAAATAGTCCAAAAAAAGATGCATCTATTATGCAATGAATCTTGAAAAAGGAATAAGGTAGAAAAAAAAATTAATTTATTCCCATATTTTTATTGGTTTTTTCAATGGATTTGGTAGGATCATCTTCCATCTCTAACAAAGCACGTATGCAATCGATATTTTCTGGAACAACATCTGATTCCTGATGTATTGCTTGCATATAGAAAAGTTCACCATCTTTAATGTTTAAAGATTCCTTCCAAACAGCGATTTCATTTAAATCTCCTCTTGGTCGACCTAAATCTCGAGCAAACTCCATTATCTCGGCTGTAGAGTTTAATCCTTTATTTGCTTCAACTAATTTTACTCTAGGTGTGGTTTCTAGGGTTTCAATAACATCATCAAGTGAGGGTGGAGTTTCCAGTTCAACCATGAGGTTGTGTTGGTGCATGATGGTAGTAGGCACCAATAATGCCATGGTGACGATGTCCAAGTCGTACATTACAGTTTGCACATCTGGGCCATGATGAGATGGAACTGTTGGAGGGTTTGGAACTATTGCATTAATAGGGCCCGCTTTTATCTGTCCAGGATCTGATCCTCGCCGTACCATAACTGCACGAACCTTTTTTATCCCACAAAGGTCATCTATTGGTTGGAGGGTTCGGCACAATCCAGTAGTGTTGCAACTAACTACCCGAACGTAGTCAGCACCCAAGTTATCTTTGTAATTTGTAAATGAGTTAAAAGATTTTCCTATCTGTTCGTGTTTTTCTCCACCCTGAAAAATACCTTTAACTCCTTTTTCAGAGTATATTTCTTTATTTTTAGCACCTATACCTCCAGGGGTGCAGTCCACCATTACATCCAATTTATCGTAGAGATCATCAATGGTACCTGCTAATTTTATATCTGCTTCTTCAAAAAGCCCTTCCCTTTCAGGAGCGCTGATGTATAGGGGGAATCCTTTTTCCACTGCCATTTTGGCTTCAAAGTCAGGGGTTCGTTTAGTAACTCCAACAATTTGCATGTCATCCTGACAGGCCACTGCGTCTGCCACTCTTTTTCCAATAGTACCGTATCCATTTATCCCTACGTTTTTCATTATAAAATCCCCGATATAGTAATTATATTTAAAATATGTATCTAGTTTAGAATATTATAAATTTTATGATTTAATTTTTCATATTATAAAAAAAACCAGATTATTTAATCAAATTATTAGCTAAGTTAACATAATCGATTTTTAAATTAAATTTATCTATAATCGTTTATACTTAAAAAAGAATAAATTTAAAAAATTTATATCAGCCTTATAAAGGCTGTTACTTCTAGTTATTCCATTGCATCGAGTTTTTCAGGTAAGTAAGTTTCAACCACATACTCTAATCCGTACTTGGAGAAGGATTGTTGTTCTGCTTTTTTCCCTATCTTGAGCATTTTTTTGATTTCCACTTGCCAAGCATCGTCTTTGTATCTGGGGTCTTTTGAAAGTTCTTTAAGCCTTAAAACATCGATATCTTTCAGGGGATCGGTGGGAAGATCGTAGTTAATAATATCTGATGCGGTAACACCCATGAATCTAGCATCAGGAGTGGCCAGTTGATGGTTTACATGGGCTAATTTAGCACTTCCACTAATTATAACCATGGCAATGTGGAATCCCCATGGATCTCCGTCGTTCATAATATAAACTGGTAAATTAAGCTCATTATTGACACGTTTAAGGAAACGCCGGGTTGCACGAGCAGCTTGACCTTTTAAACCAACAATTAGCGTATTAAATTTTTTATAAGCGTCTTCTTGAACCATCCTATGGAACATACCCATGGTTTCCACGGCAATAACTCGTTCCACGTCGTGATCCAGAAATTTCACTTCATCAATGGTGGGGGATATGGTATAACCTGATTTTCCTGCTTTAAGCGCGTTTATTTCCACATCATCATCTTGAAGTGTGATATTTCCGTAAACTGAAGCCCCGTCTTCTTCAGGCATCAGGCCCAAGTCTTCACGGGTCATTCCCAATGTGACTTCCAAGTCTTCGCCAACAATATTCGATTCTTGCTGCTCTCCGAAGTCCACATCCCATCCTTCAGAAACATAGTACATCTCCCTTAAAGTGGCAGTTTTTCCCCTGCGAACCAGATCCTTGCAAAAATTGGCTACGTATATCATCTGAGCCATCTTGGTTATCTGTTTCACATTACCTAGGGATCTTTTACCATAGCGATCCCCCAGCACATAGTAACGTTTTTCATTATCATAAACTATGTTAGATGTTCCTCGTGATGGAACTTTAATTGTAGGAACGTTGTTTTTTTCAACGTCTTCTAATATTATCTCACCCAAGCTTTTGAGTTTGTTAACAGTGATATCTTTTTTATTCATCTTCAACCACGCCTTCGTATTTTGCTCTGCGTGTAACTTTTGCTAGTACGGCATCATATTCTGGAACATCCTTTTCAGCCAGCACTGCTGCTTCACGAATTATAACTGGAACCAAATTTTCAAATACTTTTGCACGTAATGCTTCTTCTTTCGCAGCTTTTTTAGCGCGTATATATTTTTGCATGCTTCTAGCGATTTTCATGGTTGCTTGTCGGACTTCATGCAGAATTTCTGGTTCAGGTGCCACACTTTGCTTACCTGTTGAAAGGTAGGGCACATTAGTGGAGATGATGTTGACAAAAATGGTCATAGGAGCATTATCCATGTCTTTTATCCCATAACGTTTCCAGTCCACACTTTTAAGAGCTTCAGTTATGGCACAACTGCCCTGATCAAAGGCCAAAGGCACTCGGTTGGCAAATCGCATGATTTCTGCTTTTTTTTGCTCTCCAACCATTCTTCCTGAATCTCCACCATAAGATATGCCGGCTTCAATGATAAAAGAAACTCCTCCACGGAATGTTTTAGGTTTTCGGGTAGTGGTTGCCACGAATTCAGGATTCAAAATCTCTCTTATTCCTTTTTCTATCTGTTCTTTCCCTATTGGTATAAGTCCAGAGGTTGGGGGTGCCATAAAGTCCATTTTGGCAAATGTTTCCACGATTTGTTCTGCTTCCTCCCATTTCATGTCCTTGGGACGCTTGTTAAGATCGATTCCAGTAGTTTTTTCAATCTCTTTCACTCGTTTGGTGGACATCCTGGAAAGGTTACTAGTTAATAGGCTGCGGAAACGACGTTTATCAGTATGTTTTGCCATGAATATCAAGTCATCAGCAGTTACTCCTTTGGGGTGCGGAAGTACCTCCTTAGGTAATGGGGGGATAAAATCTGCAGCTCGATTAAAAATATATTTGTGTCCCGTAGGGTCTCTGAAAGTGATCTTAGCATGTGGATTGCCGATCATGGTTCTACGAATGTATTCATAGGCTCCTTGTTCTGAAAGTGAATATGAAACATCTTTAAATTGCAATTCTATGGAAACTCCGGTGGATTGCACTTCAACATCCTTTCTCTCAAGTATTAATCCCTTATTTTTCTTTACATCCATCTTAAAGGTCATTTCCACACCTTTAAGAGTGTCACCATCTTTATAGCCGGACACAACTTTAGCTGGCTTTCCGGTGGTCATTTGTGATAACAAAACACACCCACTGCACCCTAACCCCTGCTGCCCGCGGGATTGGATGTTCCTGAACTTGGAACCAGCAAACATGGTGCTGTATACTCTGGTGATATAATCTTCAGGGATTCCTGGTCCATTATCGGTATGTCTAAGTATGTAATGATCTTTATCTAAACGTTTGAGGTCTATCTTTATTTCTGGAAGTATTCCTGCCTCTTCTGATGCATCTAGGCTGTTAGTAATTAATTCATGGAATACCATGGTTAAAGACCGGATTTTACCAGAAAAACCCAGCATCTGTTTATTTCTTCTGAAAAATTCAGATGCAGTCAGTTCTTTAAATTCCTCAAATAGTTCAGCTGCTTCTCGCTCCAAACTATGCCTCCTTTAATTGATTTATTATTTTTTTGATAATTTATTTTATGTTCATATAGATGGGTTCATTTTAATTTCTCTAAGTTTCATCTCTTGTTTTTTACGTTCCAGAAACGAGTATACTGTTTTATGTCTAGCACCATCCAAAATCATTTCAACAGCTTCTTTGGCAATTTGTAAATGTTCCATATCACCAATAATTGAGACAGTTTTTCCATAAATCGAAACATGTGTTCCAGTCATTTCAGTGATTATATTCCGGGTTTTCCCATCTTTGCCAATGATACGTCCTTTCTGTCTTAAAATTGCCTTTTTTGACTTACCAACATAATCAGGAAGGTTAATGATCTCTAACATTACCTCGTCATCAATTAATTTAAGGGCTATTCCTGGATTAAAACCTCTACCTATTGCTTTAACCATATAGCGGGCTTTCCACACAGATAAAGGATCTTCTGATTCTTTGTGTGGCGATATGGCCACACTACCAGCTTCACTGTCAACATCAATGATAGTCTGACTTGTTTTTTCAATAGTTTCTTTGGTTTTTCCTTGTGGCCCAATAAGAACCCCTACCCTTTCCTTGGGGATCTTTAAATATTCTGTGTTAGGCAATTTTTCACCTCTACTTTTAAAAAGATATTACATTATCTTTTAAGATATACTTTTCTATCCTCATAAATCCTTAATCTTTCTTTTAACATCATCTTTAGACATTTTGATACCTATTTTTTTAAAATCTTTGATTAAATTGTTAATATCTCGGTTTAAAAGCTCATTTGACAAGGGATGATCAACCACTAGGCTTTGGGATAGATCAATTATGACCGGTTCATCATGGTGTATTAAAATATTGAAGGCAGACAAATCTCCGTGCACTATTTCTGCATCGTTATATAGTTTTTTAACATATTCAATAATTTTTTCAACTATATTATCTGGATTTGAAATTTTTGTCTGTTGCATGAGGCGAGCTGGTGTGCCATTTTTGTCTCCTATAAATTCCATAACAAGAATATTTTTTTTTGCAATTAATGGTTTGGGAACTCGCACTCCAGCATTGTATGCTCGGTTAAGATTTTTAAATTCTTTTAAAACCCAGTTATTAATTAGTTGACGTTTACTATTGCTACGAATGTTAAACCGAGGATCGCCCTGAATATAATATTGCATTTTTTTAAAGTCAGAAGTGGTAACCCGATAAATTTTGACTGCAACCAAATTACCGTCTTCATCAGCACCTTTAAAGACATTTGCCTCTTTCCCAGTACTAATTGCTCCATTTAAAAGGTGAATATGGCCTTGATTGGCCAATTTATACAATGTTTGGAGGGTAATCCGATCGAACACCTCACTCCCTACTCGTCTGTCTTCAACACTCTTCAAGCGTTTGACTTCCCTCATTTTCTGAAGGTGAATATCTGACTTATCAACAGGAGATTCCATATTTAGCACTTGGATTATATTTCTCTTTTAGGTTAGGTGTGGGG